>Ga0209039_10000009_pt1 | contig 150168 bp, 119 predicted proteins | sample BogFormECP12_OM1_FD_188238 | JGI IMG/M metagenome (GOLD analysis project Ga0209039, IMG submission 188238) | Bog forest soil microbial communities from Calvert Island, British Columbia, Canada - ECP12_OM1 (SPAdes) (version 2) | ecosystem: Environmental > Aquatic > Freshwater > Wetlands > Bog ... | reverse complement strand
TGCCCTAGCATCGGCGGTGAACGGTACCATCACGATCAACTATTACAGCACCGACCACGTGGGGAACGTGGAGACCGCTGGAACGCTCGTCGTCCGGCTGGACACGATCGCACCAACGTCGACCCTTTCTTTCATCCCGCATTACGATTCAAATTACGTGAATCTCACGACGGCCTTCACTATCACGGCTAATGATAATCTCGGCGGGTCAGGTGTTGGCACTATATATTACAAGACCGATATCGTCACGTGGACAGCTTACAGCGTGCCATTCAACTTGAATGGATATTCCAACGGAACGTACACGATCAGTTATTACTCTGTCGACAGGGCAGGGAATATCGAAACCACGCATCAACAAATCGTGAACCTTGCCATCATCGGCCCAACCATCGTGATCACGAGTCCCGCTAACCAGACGTATGGGACTAGTACCATCACGGTAGTACTGAGCCACACAAATGACATTGCTTACCAAGCGTCGTGGTTCAAGATCATGTACGTGGGTAACAACTCTGTCTTGGTATCAAATAAAACGTGGACTAGCCCGACGGCCGAAACATTGACCAACGGGATCTTCCGGATCCGCGCGTGGGGCAATGACACGTATGGAAATGTCAAGCAAGCCTCGGACGTGATCTTCACGATTGACACGACGGCACCGCAAGTACAATTACTGCTACCGGCAAATATTACCTATCGCAACCCGAGCTTGCTCGTCGTGGTGAAAAATGATTCTGCAACCACCAATGTTCAGTACCAGTATTATAATGGCATTACCTGGTCCGGGAATGCGACGCTGGCATATAACGGAACGCGTTGGATTAGCACCCCAATCAGTCTTCCCGATGGGCATTACCAGATCCGCGTGTATGCCAAGAACCTTGCGCATCCGTCCATCGTGAATCAATGGTTCACGATTGACACCACGCCACCAACCACCTCGATTGCATATAATTACGCCTGGGCTCCAAACTATGTGAATCAAACGACGATCTTCACCTTGACAGCAAATGACGGGGCGGTGGGGAGCGGGGTTGCATCGACCCAGTATCAATACACTGGCAGTGGCGGATACCACACATACACGGCGCCGTTTGCATTATCTTTGGCAACGAACGGGACTATCACGATCAATTACTACAGCACCGACAACGCTGGGAACGTGGAAACCCCGGGCACGCTCATTATCCGGCTGGATACGCTCGCCCCGACAACGACGATTTCCTATGCGGCGGCGTGGGCGCCGAATTTCGTTACCACATCGACTATTTTCACCTTGGCAGGATCAGACAACGCCGGTGGAAGCGGCTTGGCAACGCGATTTTACAACATCAACGGCTCGGGCTGGGTGGCGGGCAACAGTTTTAATCTCGGTGGCTGGACGAATGGAACCATCACGATCGCGTTCCGGAGCACCGATCATGTCGGAAATACGGAAGTATTCGGGACAAAGATTGTCCGCCTGGACACGATCGCACCGACCACGGGCATCTCCTACACGGCGGCATGGGCACCGAGTTTCGTGAACTTGACCACGCAATTCACGCTAAGTCCTGCTGACAATAACGGCGGCAGCGGGTTCGCATCCACGCAATATCAATACACGGGCAGCGGTGGATATCACGCCTACTCGGTGCCGTTTACCTTGTCATCGGCAACGAACGGGACCATCACGATCAACTATTATAGCACTGACCACGTCGGGAACGTGGAAACCGCCGGCACGCTCGTCGTCCGCCTGGATACCATCGCGCCGAGCACGACGATATTGTACACGCCGGCGTGGACGCCGAATTTCGTGACCACCACGACCACGTTCTCCTTAGCTGGGTCGGACAACGCAGGTGGAAGCGGTTTATCCACGCGATTTTATAACATCAACGGCTCGGGCTGGGTGGCAGGCAATAGTTTCAACCTCGGTGGCTGGACGAACGGGACCATCACGATCAATTATTATGGTACGGACCACGTCGGGAACGTGGAAATCGCCGGCACGCTCGTCGTCCGACTGGACACCCTTGCACCAACAACGGGCATCTCCTACACGGCGGCATGGGCACCGAATTTCGTGAACTTGACCACGCAATTCACGTTAACTCCGGCGGATAACAACGGCGGCAGCGGGATAGCATCCACGGCATACCAGTACACGGGAAGCGGCGGATATACCACGTATTCGGGACCATTTACCTTGGCATTAGCGACGACCGGGAACATCACGATCAATTATTACAGCATTGACCACGTTGGAAACGTGGAAGCCACGGGCATGCTCGTCGTCCGGCTTGACCCCGTCGTGACGACACTTCATTACACCCCCGCGCATCTGCCAAACATGGTGAACAATGGCACGCAGTTCTCGCTCGTGGCAACAGGCATCTTCAACCAAGCCATGAAAAACACGACGTATCGCATCAACGGGAGTGCCTGGCACGTGTACACGCATCCATTCAACTTGACGGGAAATGCCAGTGGCCAATACTTGATCGAATTCCATTCCACTGACATCTATAACAATGTGGAGGCTATCAAGAACGTGACAGTCATGCTCCTTGCTAATGCCCCGCGGGTACTAGGATCCATACTTCTATCGCCTGCAAGTGCAAATGTTGGCCAGATCATCAAGATCCGTGTCACTTGCGACAGTTCCGGGTACAATGCATCGGTTTCCATCACGCTTCAATCACCTGGCGCGAGTATGATTGGCGTGCAACAAGCCAATGCCATGGCGAATCTCGGGAATGGGACGTACGAGTATACGTGGGTCACCAGTGGCCTCGAGCCCGGGAATTACACGATCACGATTTACGTGTCCGATATTGTTGATGACACCGTGCATGTCGAAACCACCATGACATTGACCAAGGGTGGCGGCTCCAACTTTAACTTGGTCATCCTCATACTTGGATTGCTCGTCTCGATACTCGCTATCGTGGCAATCGTCGACCTACGGTCCTCGAAAACCAAGAAGTTGAAGAAGGCCAAATTAAAACAACCCAAGGCCGCCAAAGCAACCGGCTTGTCCAAGAAAAAAATAGAACAAAGGTCCTACGTTCCTGCCGAAGAATTGACCGAGGACGAGTCGTCGGTGAAAGTTCCTTCCGAAGAATTGACCGAGGACGAGTCGTCGGTGAAAGTTCCTTCCGAAGAATTGACCAAGGATGAGTCATCGGTGCAAGATGCAGAGACGACGTGGGATATCAGCAAGCAGGCGGCTCCGGAAGAAAACGCGGAAATGACGGCAGATATTAACAAGACAGCTCCCGAGGAACTCAATTTGGCACTGCCCGAGAAATTACCAGCCGAAAAGCCAGTAATCTCGGTGGTCGAGCAAGCCTTGATTGCCCTGTTCAAGAAACACGACAATTTCATCCCGTCGAAGACGGATATTTATACGGGGATGAAGGAGGTAGGATTCACCATGTTCCAGATTGAGCTCGCATTCGACAACTTGCGCCGGGCCAGCGACCTCGAATACTCCGCGAAACAACCGAAGGGTTGGCATTACAAAAAATCCGAAACGATGGATTAGAATCTTGAAATAGGTTTTTTTACATTTTTTTTTAATCTTGGCTCTGCTTTATTCGCCAAAAACAAGACGTTTCAGTATTATATCGATCATGGCATGATTCCCGTCCACCCTTCTCGTATCATTTCTTGTTTTAGATATGATTAATTACATAATGGCTCGTTCATTTGAGTATAGCTGGAAAAATCGACTTCCTGGGAAAGTTTTAAAAGAATTTCCAACTACATATTATTTATAGGAATGATGCGTGATTGCAGTTTTAATCCCGCATTCGATGAACATCTCTTGTTGAGGCGACTGTCGATTTCCGACTCCATGCTCACTTTCATCCTCAAGGATCTGAGACAAAAAGTTGAAGGAATGCAAGCGTCCGCCGTTGTATCAAAAGAGGGGCTAATCGTCGCCAGTGATTTGTCCGAAGGCATTTCGGAAATGCACCTGGCAGCCATGAGCGCCATCCTCTTGAGCACGAGCGAAAACTTATTGCTTGAACTAAAGAAGGGCAGCTTGGACGTGTGCATCGTGCAAGGCGAGGATGGTGGACGGTTCGTCATCATGGACGCAGGCCTTGATTTCATTCTGGTTGCAATTTTGGATAATTTTACCAGGATGGACATCGCTTTTACCGAGATGCGCAATTCCGCGCGGCGAATATCCGAAACGGAAGCGTGAACATCGAATTCTTGTCCTTCCTTCTCCTTTTTTTAAAAGAATGGCGCTAGGATTGCTTCCATTGTCTTCAGGTTGAATTGTCCTGGAGCAGTACTTTCGTCTAAAGAAGCATAGGTGAAGATGCCGGCCGGTTTCCCGTCGATCTTAGGTAACACGCTCGCGACGCGCGAGATCGTACCTGCCATGCCCATGCAAAATGAGATGACTTTGAAACCAATCCCGCTTAGCGACTCTATCACCTTCATTGGCACGATGTTATCATCAGACGCCATTGCCATGAAAATAATTTTCATGATGATAGATTCGCGTTCTTGGACGCTTAACACTGCAACCTTGTCGACAATGGATTGCAAGAAATCGTCGATCTCGTCCAAGCGAGGGGTTCTGTCGAAATCATGAATTGATAAAATAACACCGACGCCATTATTTGCGGATGCATCAAGTATCACTTGCAATAAATCCTTATCCGTCGATAACTCGATATCAACATACCGGGGCGCAGCGGGAATCATCGTTTTTAGGATGGCTTCATGGCTTTCTTGATTTGCGACGTGAAATTCACCACCTTCGGCCTCGACACGGCAAGTACAAATCGCATCCAGGCCGTTATCTTGAATGGAACGCACGATCTCGGCAATATCAATCGTGGTAACATCCTTTGCATAATCAAGACGTAATTCCACGCATCGTGCTGCGCTCGTTACGATTTGCTCTATTTCGTTCGCGAGAGCCCCAGAGATTACTTTATCCTCGGTTACCGGGAGAGCAACTATTATCGGCAATTTTTTCATGATTGATGAGCATGTAGTACATCGCCTAAAAAAAAGCCTTGGTTATCAGAGGTACCCATGTTATCTTGCCGAGCAATAAATATTCGCGTCACTTGCCAATTCACGTAAAGCCACTTCTGTAAACTAATCAAGGCGGGGAACCGGCAAAATGCACGGATGCCTTGAGCAAATTATCTCGTGTCCCAGCGTCTGCCCAAAAACCGTTGACCTGAACAATTTTCGTCTTGTTCTTTTCGATATACATATTATTCAAAGACGTGATTTCCAACTCGCCATTATTGCCACGCGCGCCGGATTGCTCGAGCTCGGCAAGGTATGAAAAAACACCGGCATCGTAAAAGTAGAGTCCCGTGACCGCAAGATTTGATTTCGGGTTCGGCGGTTTCTCTTCGACGGCAACGACGACCCCGTTCTCGTCAAACTCCGCAATTCCATATTGCCTCGGATCATCAACTTCCTTGACAAAAAGATAGCATCCATGCTCTTCTTGTGCTTCGAATTCGCGGACTGATTCATCAAACGAGTCCTCGAAGATATTATCGCCAAGGATGACCGCGATCTTTTCATCCTTCACCAGGTTGCGGACAGTATACAGCGCATCGGCTATGCCACCAGCCTTATCTTGATAGACAAATGCAAGATCGACGCCAAGTTCATTTCCGTTCCCGAGAACTCGAACAACATCGCCGATGCTCTCGCCGCCAAGCACGATGATGATATTATCGATGCCGGAATTTTTCAACGTGCGGATGGGCTTGAAAATCATAGGCTCATCGTAAACGGGGAGCAGGTGCTTGTTCGTGACCTTCGTGAGCGGGTACAATCTCGAGCCCGTACCGCCTGCTAGGACGATGCCTCTCATCGTGGTTTACCTCTTATGAACCAATTGCTTGTAGTCACGGTAACAATTCAAGTAGGTCTTTGTCTTTATACTTTCGATCCATTCCGGGTGTTCCTGGTACCATACTATCGTGGCACGCAAGCCATCCTCGAACGTCATCGCCGGCGCCCAGCCAAGCTCCTTCGATGCTTTTTGAAAATCCATGGCATACCGGTAGTCGTGACCAGGCCTGTCTTCGACGAACGTAATCAGCGATTCTGGCTTCCCCATGATATCCAGGATCATGTTCACGACTTCAATGTTCCGTCTCGGGCCACCCCCGCCGAAGTTATAAATTTCCCCAGGCATCCCGTGTTCAATTGCTTGCAGGATCCCGTTACAATGATCCTCGACATGTACCCAATCACGGAGATTTTGGCCTCTTCCATAAACAGGTATCGATTCATCGTCCAAGGCTTTCGAGATAACGACCGGGATGAATTTCTCGGGAAATTGATATGGTCCATAATCATTCGAGCATCTCGTGATGATGCACGGCATGCCATGCGTGTGATGATATGCTTGCACGAGAAAATCAGCCGCCGCCTTGCTGGCAGAATACGGGTTCGTCGGTCTCAGGGGACTGCCCTCGGTAAATGCTGGTTCATCATCATTCAATGCACCATAAACCTCATCCGTGGAAACTTGCACGAACCGCTCGATGCTTCTTATCTTGCATGCATCAAGGAGCACTTGCGTTCCTAGCACGTTAGTCTTGATAAATGGCGTCGCGTCCTTGATAGACCGGTCAACATGGGTTTCCGCGGCGAAATGAACGACGGTATCGATTTCGCGGGATCGAAAGATGGCATCCATCTTTTTCTTATCCGTGATGTCGACCTTTTTAAAACTTAGCCGGGGATCGAACCAAAATTGCTCGAGATTGCCCAGGTTGCCGGCATACGTGAGTTTATCGGCGACGATCACGCTGATCGCCTTCGTCGATGACAAGATTTTGCGGACGAAGCAACTGCCGATGAACCCACAGCCACCAGTGACCAGGATAGTTTTCATGATGCCCTTGCTTCAATCTTATTCGGGGTCTCGCATGCGCCATGTCTGGAGACCGCTATTATCGAACGAGAAGTTCAAGATGGATGTATCGATCTCCTTCAATTTTTGAAGCAATTCCCGCTTTCTTGCATAATCCACGTAAAATAACAAGAAACCACCGCCACCCGCGCCCATAATCCTGCCGCCAAGTGCCCCGCTTTCCAACGCCGTCTTGTAGACCTCGTCGATTCGCGGGCTCACGATCTTGTCGCAGAAATGGCTCTTGTTCTGGTAGGCTTGGTTGAGCAGGTCAGCAAAATCACGCATGTCTTCCTTGAGCAAGGCATCCTTTATAGCACCTGCGAGCCGGACGGCCTCGTGATAGTAGGGAAGCATTTCTATCCGATCACTCTTGTACAGCTTGATTTGCTCGTCTAAAATCCCGTCGGACATGCGACTCTTGCCGACGTTGACCATGATCAGGTTATATTGCAATTCATTGATGATGTCATTGCTAATCCGCAAGGGATTGACGATGGTCTTGCCTTGAAAAAATTCCATGAAGTTGAAACCGCCGAACGTGGCGGCAAATTGATCTTGCGAGCCACCCTTGATGCCCAGCTTCACCCGCTCGATGTCGAAACTCAACGAGCCAATCTCGTAATTGGTCAAGGGAATGCGGTAATACGCCAGCAACGCACCAAGCAGTGTAACACACACGGTTGACGAGGAACCGAGGCCCGAACCGGGCGGGGCATCGCTGTGGATGAAGATGTCGATTCCTTTTTCCTCTCCCATGATATCGATGCCCGAGAACGTTTGGATTTCTCGCAAGGTAGCCTTGACAAGGCCAAGCGGGCCGGAATTATCCAGGTCATCATTCGAGTAAAATGTTTGATACTCGTTATAATCCAGCGAGTTCACGTGGATGCCTTGTTCCTTGGATTCCGTGATCGTGACATACGCGTAATAATTGATGGTCGCGTTCAGCACGGCGCCCTTGAATTCATCACAATACGGCGCGACGTCGGTGCCACCGCCAGCAAAATCTATACGGAATGGTGCCTTGCTCCTGATGCCCATGAATGCTCGTCACTCGTGAAAAATGAATGCTTATACGACCTTGAAAAGCAATTCCATGTTAAAAAAATTTTCACCTGTAGTTCTCTGAAAAAGAGAAATAACCAATCAGAACATTCAATTGACAAATCGCCCAAGCCGGTTCGGGATACGGGGCAACATCCAATCAAACAATCGCTTCGTTCTCTTTGGCAAGCATTCCCGAAGCACGGTCATCGCAATTTTTGTTCCATCGGCGAAAAGCTTGAGATGGGATTTCCGGTGACCTTGACCGTTCTGGATTGCAACCTCGGCAATCTTGAATCCACGTCGCAATGCCTTCACGGTCATCTCCATCTCGATGCGAAAACCATCGGAACACAAATTCAAGCATTTTACCTTATTTGCCTTGAATACCCGAAACCCGCTTTGCGTGTCATGAATGACCTTTCTCGTGAAAATCCACAGCAAGATTGTATAGAACCGGTTCCCAAGATTCTTGATGTGCTTGTCATTCTTGGCACGGCCGAGATATCTCGATGTTTGGTTTAAAAAACGGGAACCTATGACGATATCGGCACGGTCATGCAAGATCGGTTCGATCAACCGTGGTAAATCCCGGGGGTCGTGTTCCCCATCGCCATCCATGGTAACGACGATCTCGCCAGACGCGACAAATTTCAACGCGTTCCTGATGACGTCGCCTTTACCTAGGTTTTTTCGGTGATAGAAACGGTCGATTTCAAATGAATCCAGGATATTTCGCGTGTTATCGACGCTATCATCATCAACAACGATGATCGAGAATTCCTTCGTCAATTTCGATAAAATCTCCCGCGTGTCTTGAACGACGCGCGCGATGTCTCGTTCCTCGTTGTATGCCGGGATGATCACGACAACCCGCGGTATTTCTTCTAATCGTACCTCGGCGTGCTCGATTCCTGGTACATACAGCACGTTTTGGACGACCATCTTGAACTTCCCCCGAAAATAACGATATCCCGGTATATCCGCGTTAAAAACCATTAATTGTTATAATAACATCTTTGAATTTGCTTCCTATAAAAGATTGTATCGTGTATTTCCAATTCAAAAGGACCATGTAAAAAAAACGATGCATCATTTTTGAATTAAAAAAACAAGCCAAGTGATGCATATTTTCATAACATTTTTCCGATTTTCAAGCCTTCCATGAACACGTCATTGAGGACCTGGGTTGGACCGATGGCCGGATTGATGTAGATGATGATCTTTGCTGCTCCGGCCGAGACACCAATGACATGACCTTTGCCGGTCGCGTTCGTTCCGATAAGGCGCTCAGGCGTGTTTTCGACAACGACGTACCGGATACCAAGAATGCTCACGGATCCTTGGTTCGAGTTCCAGGCGGACACTAATCCCGGGGCATCCTTCTTGAGATCCCAATTCGAAGTCTGGGCAAGAACTTTTCCCTTGCCATCGACCATGGCAACGCCGTATATGTTCTCGTTGATATCGAGGATTCCTTCCAGTGCTTGAACGGCTTCTTCGTTCATTGCTTTCATCTGCGAATCAATACACGAGTTCTGATCTTATTTTCTCGTGGATGTTTAAATAATTTCGATACGAAACCATGTAAATGAAAAAGAGGAGAACTAAAAGACAACGTTAAAATTCAAGAAAAAAAAACGAGTGGTTCATTCATCGCTGGTGATCGCGCCTTTCTCCATGTAAATTCGCTTTTTACCGTACTTGTTGGCGATGCCCTCGTCATGGGTGACGATGACGATCGTGGTCTTGTAATCTTTATTCAACTTGACGAGCAATTCCATGAGTTTTGTTCCGGACTCGGGGTCCAGATCGCCCGTGGGCTCGTCAGCGAACAAGACTCTCGGTTGATGGATGATCGCCCTAGCAACGGCTACCCGTTGCTTTTCTCCACCTGATAACTGGCGTGGAAAATGGTCTTTCCTATCGAGCATATCCACGTCGCGCAATGCTGCAAGGGCGCGTTTTTCTATATCCTTGGCACTCAACGATTCGGGCCATAAGAGTGCTTCCACATTTTCGATCGCCGTGAGCGTGTCTATTAAATTGAAGTCTTGAAACACGAAACCAACCTTCTGGCGGCGGATCGTGCTGAGCCTGGTTTCCGTGGCACGGGAAATGTTTTCACCATCGAGAAATACCTTGCCATCATCGGGCATATCTAAACCCGATAGTACGTTGAGCAGCGTCGTCTTGCCGCATCCAGTGGGTCCTTGAATGACGGCAACTTCTGCTGCATTTATTTCCAAGTTGATGTTGATGAGCGCACGGATAATTTCTCCCGATCGCTTGTGATCCTTGTTAACATTTTCCGCTTTTAGCATGATATCTGGCATTTTTTTTCACCGCGAGATTAGATCACATTTTTTGTAAAGCCTGAATTGGCCGGATGAGGAGAATCTTGTAATTGGCTAGCAATACCCCGAGAATTTGTACGCCTAGTACGATGCCAAAGGTTAGAAATATTGGCCAAGGTGTCACGAGAACGATACTTACGGGTAAAGTACCCTGCTTTGCAATATAGTAAAATGCAAGTAAGGCCGTTGAGTGTATGAAGATTTCAATCACCACCACGAACGCGACAAGCGTGACTGCAAATATTTCGCCGGAAATGAGAATCCTGATATGGTTCGACGTCCAACCCAAGCACTTTATCGTCGCGATTTCCGTTTTGCGATAATTAATGATGATGTTGGCGTACAACAAGGTCATGCCGATCGCGCCGCCAATCATGATCCACATGTACAAAAATGGTAAGCCAACAATGGGGATCATGTTTACCGTAAAGGCTTGGCCGACGAAATATGAAGTGAGCGCGATAATAACCGCATAGACTGCCGTGAACATCAAAAACCTTTTCCTAGAACGCGTCGCAAGCAAGAATGCCTTTGCGATCAGTCTAAAGAAGCTCATTTTTCTCTACCTTAATTATGCTGATCAAAGTTTTCGATCTTGAGAGATAATAGGATGTTAGTTGTTATGTATTTATGGCTAAATGTTCGTGGGAACTTGAATCGTTTCATGTTATTCTTCGATTTTACCTAACATCTGCTTTAAAAGGGTCATACTCTTCGGATACCTTGATCCAAATCAAGTAACCGGGATGTTTATGTATCTCTATCCGTTTTAAATTCTTGGTGAATTGGATTGCATTCGACAGAGTCAGAAGGTAAGAAATCATCCGTCGCGGTAGATACAAAGTCCATCAAATTCCTTCACTCTTAGAACACATATCCAAGAATCATATGCTTCATTTTGCTGCGAACACTTATTCTCCATGGATAATAATCTTTAACCACGAATCCCTCATCGAACCACCTCTAGTATGCCAAGAAACTTGGAGGATATAACCGTGGAGCAAAAACATGCCATTCTCATCATTCTTGATGGAGTTGGCGATTTGCCGAACGACGCGCTCGATGGTCTGACGCCTTTACAAGCAGCGTTCAAGCCAAATCTTGATGCCATCGCAACTGCAGGCGCGTGTGGCATTCATACTCCCGCCGGGCCTGGCGTGGTGGTTGAATCGGACACTGCACACTTGATCTTGTTCGGGTATGATCCAGACGTGGATTATCCCGGCCGAGGTCCTCTCGAAGCCCTCGGGGTCGGGATACACTTGCGAGACGGCGACATCGCGTTCCGGGGGAATCTGGCCGTCGTCGACGAGAACAACATCATCATTGATCGCAGGGCGGGGCGTGTCATCCCCGAGGCAGATGAACTCATCAAGGCAGTAAATGGTATCGAGCCCGAAGGGTTTCCCGGGTTGCGTTTGAAAGTCGTTCACTCGACAGAGATGCGCCTTGGATGCAGGTTGCGCGGGCTAGGGCTTAGCGCCAACGTGTCAATGCAGAACGAAGGAGTAACGGGCGTGCCGTTAAGCAAATGCACGCCACTTGATGATTCCCGTCCCGCGAAAAAGACCGCTGCTGCCGTGAACCAGCTCGTGGAAGACATGAAGGCTATCCTGGCAAACCACCCGTTGAACGCGGACCGCGTCGAGAAAGGGCTGCAACCCGTCAATGCCGTGATGCTTTATGGCCCCGGCGCCATAAAACGCGTGCCAAGTCTCAAGAAGCGTTTTAACATCGACGTTGGTTGCGTTGCGGGGAACGGGCTCATCAAGGGCTTGTGCAAATACATAGGTATGACCTTGATCCCGTGCGCGGGCGCGACCGGCACGGAAACGACGGATTTGAATGCTAAGATGGACGCGGTTGCTGCCAATTACAAAGATTTCGACTTGTTTTTCTTGCATATCAAGGCAACCGATGCATTGGGCCATGACCGCCAGCCGGAACGAAAGAAGGCCTTCATCGAGCGATTTGATCAAGCCTTCGGTCGCTTGCTCGAAACCGTCGACCTATCGGAAACATTTATGTTCATCACGGGCGATCATGCAACGCCTTGCAGCCTGGGCCAACATTCTGGCGATCCCGTGCCCGTTGTCATGGCAGGCCCAACGGTCATCCGCGATCACGTCACGCAATTCGACGAGACAAGCTGCGCTGGTGGCTATCTCGATACCATGGTCGGCAAGCATTTCATGAGCCTGATCTTGAACAAGCTCGACAAGCTGAAAAAATTCGGCGCGTGAAGGATTGCAGGACGCGTGCCTTGCCTTCAAGGAGCCCGATCAAAATCCTCGATGGAATTGAGCATTTTTTCCAATGGCAGTTTCGCCCACGTATGTTCATTACCTCCCCGTCGCTTGTCATGATTCGACGAGCCTTAACCGGATTAATTTCGGCTTTGCCAGTCAACCATAATCTGATCGAAAATAACGATGCAGATAGCAATTGGCCAGTTCGATGAACAAGCATCTCGGAGCACTCGAAAAGCCAAAGCGGATATTTTAAATAGATTTTTAACCAATTATAGCATTGAGAAGAATGAGGAATAGATCATGGATCTTGTAGGAACGATCGTGTTTCCAAGGCCGAGCAATTACAATGTCATGCTGATTATTCTCGATGGACTTGCAGACGTGCCCATAGAAAGCCTGGATAACAAGACACCGCTCGAATACGCGAGAAAGCCAAATCTTGATGCACTCGTAAAGCGAGGACAGGCCGGATTGGTCTGGCCATACCTTCCATGGGCGCCTCTTGGTTCTGGTCCTGCACACCTAGCGCTTCTCGGCTATGACCCGTTACAGAACTACATAGGACGAGGGCCCTTGGAGGCGCTAGGCGAAGGCGTGGAGACTGATGAGGGTGACGTCATCATCCGGTTAAACTTTGCCACGATTGATCCGAGTACGATGAACGTACTCGACCGCCGAGCGGGCAGGCTTGAAACAGAGGACGCAGCCATGTTATTCCAATATCTCAACGATACCATGGAACATGATTGGAATGGCATGTCATGGAGGTTGCATGCCACGAAGGGTTACAGGGGCGTTATCACCATCAAGAACGCCTCTTCATTCATCGATGGGTCGGATCCGCGCGCAAATCCGCAAGGCCTAGAAAAGGTTCGCGTTATCCAACCAATGAAAAATGATGACCTTACACGAAAGACCGCGGATTTCATGAACTGGTTCATTGAAACCTCGCAGCAACTATTGCAAGATCACCCGTTCAACGTGGAACGCGAATCGAAAGGATTGTTGCCAGCGAACCAGTTGCTCAGCCGCGGAGCGGGCACGATCAAGTATCCGACACCATTTGCAGAACGTTACCAGTTCAAGAGTCCAGCATTCGTGTCTGGCTTCCCGCTTTACCAGGGGCTTGCACGATTCCTTGGCATCGAAAATATCGTTCCTGATGAAGAAACCATTCCATTAAAGTTTGCGAAAGCTGCCGAGGTATATAAAGATCATGATATCACGATCTTGCACATTAAGGATCCCGATGTTGCCGGTGAAGATGGTGACGTGGATGGGAAGGTGAAAATCATCGAGGAAATAGACAAGAGCTTGAAATGTGTCTTGGACGTGCTGAATGAAAATGACACGATCGTGATCACGGCAGACCACGCGACCCCGGCGAAAATCAAGGATCATTCCGGGCACCCGGTACCGATTCTCGCCCGTGGTCCATTCACGGGCCACGATGGAGACTTGATCACGGGCTTCAACGAGAAAGCATGTGCAAAAGGGTCGCTTGGAAATTTCCGGTCAATTTACTTGATGAACTTGATCTTGATGCTCACCCTCCGGTTGAAGACCTTCGGTGCATGATCGAGCAAACGGAATTCGGATCTCGATCGACATCGTTCCCATTTATCCATTCACGGGGAAGGGGAAGTCTCGGGGAAGTGATTCATCTTAGTTATGAGCTAAGATGATAAATGCGTGCAGTGAATATTATTCATGACACGGTCATCGCTCCATCGATTAAAGCGTGCCCAAGTTGCGTTCATTTCGCTCGCCATCTCGACTCTTATTCTCATTAGCTGCTCCGTTACCATTCATGCTCTCGGTAATCCGGCATTGTATGTATCTAAAGGGTATCACACGATCTACATCGTCCCTCACACGCATTTTGACCCGTATTGGCTCGATCCATGGAACACCGAGGTCGAACGATGGAGCCAAAACGTCCGCAATGCTCTCGACTTGATGGGCTTGCAGCCGTCCATGTGTTTCGTGCTGGACCAGGTGGTCGGCATCAAGTATTTCTGGGAGCATTACCCCGACTACCAATCGAAAATCCTCCAGTTTTTGCGAGAAGGAAGACTGGAGATCGTGCAGGGGTTTGTTTCCCAGCCGGACATGAATTTACCCGGAGAAGAAGGGCTCATCGAAGATGCAGAAATCGGGAACGAGTGGGTTCGATCGACATTGGGCGTGAATCCGACCGTTGGTTGGGAAATTGACCCATTTGGTTTTGGCATCGGAACCCCGACATTTTTTAATGATTGCGGGTTAAAGTACCTTGTAATCACTCGTTCCGCCACGCCGCTTCAAAACGGCCTCTTCCGCTGGACCGGAACGGATAACTCCTCCATCTTAGGTTTCTATTACCCTACCTATAGCCAAGATTTCGGGAATGCTGGAGTTGCGAACATTGCATATTACCAGGGCATCAACGAATTTTTCCAAGGAATCTCCGATCTCATCAATTCCTCCAGTCCTGAATATGAATATTCCATCAACGCGGCCAATCTAACGGATCCAAACGGGGACATGCTCGTGCTGTATGGAGCCGATTTTACCAACCCCAATCCCTTGCTCGTTGACTATGTCACGGCGTGGAATGCAATGTATGCCAGCCAAACGGGATACGTGTGCAAGATAGGCACGCCTTCGGAATATTTTGATCGGATGCAGTCCTTGATCGACCAGGGCGGGATCGTCAAGCAATCGATACCATCAACAAGAGACTTGAACCCCGTGTTTAACGGTGGATTTTACACGACGTATAGCGAGGTCAAGGCCGCCATCCAGCAATTCGAGGACCGCTTGAACGGCGAACAAACGTTCGCGGCGATCACCAAGCAAGTCTTGCCAACCTACACTTATCCGCAGGATGATTTCTGGCGGATCTGGTATGATCAATGCGTGTCGCACCACCACGATTCGATCACAGGAACATCGTATCTCCCCGTGCAAGAAGATAATTACCACCTGCTTACGTCGGAGTTGCCTACATTAGACCGTCTAGAGTCCAGCATCCTTGGCAATCTAAGTTCCCGGATAAACTTGAATGACATCGCCCCGCAATCCATCCCTCTCGTCGTGTTCAACCCGTCGAGCTGGAATCGCACGGACGTGATTGCCACCAACATCACGGTGGATATTCCTGGCATCGTGGACGTGAATGTTTGGGATCCCGATGCTGCCACGAATATCCCGTGCCAGATCCTACCAATTGAAAATTCGAGCATGAACACCCTGAGCACCTTCACGATCCTTTTCGTCGGCACCATTCCGAGCATGGGGTATAAAACCTATTATCTCCATCCCCTTACTTCCCCGAATCACGTTCCTGCCATGAATTTATCGGTCGTGGCATCTGGACAAGCCATCACCGTGAAAAACCAATATTACCGCCTTTCGTTCAATGCCACGGGCAAGAATGCATTGCAAATCTGGGACACAAAATCAGGGTGGCAGATCTTCAAACAAGGTACCCCTGGTAGTGAACTCCAAGAATATTACGATAACACGAATCAATACTCCTACGGATTGTACGGGTTGGAAAGCAACGTGACTGCCCAGGTACCAGTAGTTTCGGTGCTGGAAAGCGGTCCCGTTCGGGTTCAACTGGCGTTACACTATATCAGCGGTCATTCGAGCTACACCCGCATCATTTCCATGTATGATACCTTACGACGAATCGATTTCGACGAGACCATGAATTTCCAGCCCTCCGCCAACACGTCATTGCTCGTTCGTTGGTCGTTTAACGAGACCAAACCTATCTACACGTACAACGACGCTTTCGGGTCCATCGTCCACAATCAGAGTCGCACCGTGTATCCAGCACTGTATTCGGTCGACGTCTCCAATGGCAGCGTTGGTGCAGCCGTCATCGCCGCTGCCATCCACGGGTTTCGTATCAATGGCGCGGGATTGGAAGCTATCCTGGTTCGCTACATGCACACGCCCAAGACAACGACCAACACCGCAAATTGCCCCGATAATGGCACCTGGGATTTCCGGTATTGCATCACCTCGTACGATCCTTCGAATGCCACTGAAGTCAACAACCAGCAACTCTTGGCATATCAATTCAATTTCCGCACGTACGCACTGCAAACGGTCCTTCATACTGGGCCGCTCCTCGACACCACGTCATTCTTCGTATGCAATGCTTCCAACGTGATCATCCAAGGTCTCCGGAAAGATTATGGCTCGAATCAATGGTGCTTTCAAGTGCAAAACATGGGTTCCACGGCAACCAACGTCGCCATCACGAGCGAGCTACACGCTTTTGGCACTGCCCGGTTCGCCACGCTGGCAAACCAACCCCTCGGTTCATGTCCAGAGACCAATGGATCCATCCAAATCTCGCTCGGGCCTCACGCATGGCAGACTATCTTGACCACGCCCGTGCTGAACGCGTCGATCGAGGATATTAACGGGCCATCCATATCCTCCATCATCATTGATAACCCATGGTACGGTACCGGGATACAGCTCTCTGTGCGCGTGGACGATGCCGAAGGCAGCTCAATCCAATCCGTCCAGTTGCAATATTGTTTCAACGAAACATTCGAGGGCCAGCAATGGTCTTCCCTTCCCATGACGTTACAAGCTGATGGATCCTATGCCATTACCGTTCCCATATCTATCTTGACGGAGAGGCCAGTCTATTTCAGGGTGGTGGCAATGGATTCGCAACACGATCTCGGGTACAGCACATCCCTCACCGTGATGCGGGAACCAGCGTTTTCACCGCTGATGCTTGGCATTGCCATCGTGATCGTGATTGCAATTGTCTGCCTTGTTGGCTGGCTGCTACGTCGTCAAAAACGAGGAAATCTTAGGATAAAAGCAATATTGACACGGCTTCCGCGTGAATCGATCGCATTCGCGGGATGGATGGCCTTTGGCGTCGGACTCTGGGTGTACGCGTGGGCTGTTTCGAAGGGTTTGCTTGGGACGCCCCAGATCACGTCAATTTATCCCGGGGATTTCATGCCGTCCAATTCTGTCGAATTTCCTTGGTCCATGACGCCACATAATTCGATTTTCGATTTCTACTCACTGTGGTTCTTGTTCGGGACCATGATCGTGGCGTTTATCCTGGTGATGGCGTGGCAGCTTTGGCACCGACACTTGCTTCGCTTCCGCGATGGGCTGTGGGGAATTCTCGGTGCAGTGTGCTTCCCCCTTGTCGGCGTGATATTCTTGCCCGTCCTTGATGCGTTAGGTGGTTTTCCGGCCAGTACCACGACGCAGCTGTTTTCTCCCATCGAGCTTTTCTATGCAGCCTTTGTCCAGGATATTCTCCCGACGATCATATGGATTGGATTGCCACTCCTCGTCGGGGCGGTGGTGGCGGTTATATTGTGGGAGATTTTCGCATGGACTTGGCGAGACGTGCTTCCCGCGAGGATTCGGGCTGCCTTGGGCCTCCTAATTGCCGGTGCTGTCGAGGGAATGCGACGCCTTTATATAAGCAATCGGCAAGTAAAAACAACTACTGAGTTGCGCGATGGGGAGGCGAGATCATGAGCGACGATTTCTCCACGCTTGGGATCGGCCTTTACATCTATGCTGTCTGCTTCGTGGCTGCTCTCGCTCTCGGAAATGGCATTCTCCTTCGCCGGCTTCATATCAATTTGCAAGCACGAGATGATCACGCGAATGTTTACCGGAAGACCGCGTTTGACGCGGGATGTATCTTTAATAGTTTTCTCGCCACGTGCTTTTTGATGGGAATTCATATCGCCGTGGAGGTATTGAACCCGTACAATCATTCTGGCAACCCATATTTTGCACTTTTCTTAGTTTGGGCGATTGGAATTGTCGTGGCGTACTGGCCGTATGCTATAATCACGCGCCAGGCTACCTTCTCTCGCACCGGGTTAAGGAGGTTCTTGTCAATAATGTTTCTTGCCATATTGGGCGCCTTTGGATGCGCTGCATGGCTTATTTCCATGGTGCCGGTGACGAGTTTGCCAGCAGCCAGCAATTCCTTCAACTTAATTACCCCCGAAGCGCATTTGGATCTCTTTTTCGTGTTGATAATCTTGCTGGGATGGCAATTTGCCGGTTTTCTTTGGATTGCTTCGATATCGGTAACACTCGTGTGCATGATCTTGGGAGCATTGCTTCGCTTGATCATCGTGCGTATTGTATCTTTTTTCAAAAAAAGCACGCATCTGGAAAGCGAGAATGCATCGATGCCCAACGGAAAAAGCACGGGAAAAGAAGCACGAATATGAAACCGCAGAAAGGAGACTAAGGTGCCCGATCGAAATCCTCGATGGGATCGAGCATTTTTTCCATGAGGATTTCATCCACGTATTTATCATTTACCAGGAATTGGCACTTGCGCACGCCCACGATGTCAAATCCCATCTTCTCATACAAGGCAATTGCACGCGGGTTCGTGTGAAAAGTGCTCAGGATGATCTTTCGCTTTCCCCGTTTCTTGGCTTCGATGCACGCCTCCTCGACGAGTGATTGACCGACACCCATATTCCTGTATGATGGATGCACGAGAATCCCGAGAATGCCCACGTGATCGATGCCATCCCATTCGGTGCTGGTCTCGATCGTGATTTGTCCTAGGAACCGTTCCGAGCCATCCGATTTTAGCACGGCGACGAGGCAGAAATCGCCTGCCGTGATGAGATCATAAAACCACGATCGCTTGTCCGCCTTGTTCCTGACTTGCGAGAACACGGGCAAGTAGATCCCCTCGTCAACGACCATGTTAAAAACATCCCAGATATCATCGATGTCGGAAAGCTGAGCATCTCGGACTTCGATGGGGTTACCTTTCTTGAGATGTCGTTCTGACGAGACCATGATGGGTGCATCCAACGGGATCAAGGAAAAGAATCTTCAATGGGACATAAAGTTATTACACGCACGAAGCAACTCTAGGTTAACATTGACCAAATGGTGCAGTTAGATAATGGCCAAATTACCAAAGCCGCCGTCCCGGGAAAGCGTTCAGTTAAAGAAAGTCGAGACCAAGAAACAAGACGTGAATTTATCCGACGGGGAGGTCGGCATGATGAAAACATTTGAAAGTGATATCAATCCAAAAGCAGCCTTGACAAATGATGAGATAACGATCGTCAACATTTTGGAAAAGAAAAAATTGTTCCTCACGCAAATAACGATCGAGTTCAACAGCACGAGACAGACGATGGGCATGCCGCTCTTCAAGGCAAAGGACTTTCAAGGACTCCTGGATGGTCTTGCATCGAAAGGGCTGGTTACCTCTAGAGATGCCCCGGGTGGCAAGGTGTTCTTTCTCACGCCAGCAGGACTCGAGTTCCTCGACTTGATTTGATAGCGCATCGTGCATAAAACCAGGGAAAAGACCATGAGCGACGACAACCACGACGAGTTAAATCACGATTCGATCGAAAAAGAATCGAGAACCAACGCTGGCGATGAAAAGTTCAAGCAAAAAAGTTTCGATGAAGAACTGAGCCATGATTTTATCAATGGCGAGGAAAAATACTGGGACGTCACTTTCGATGGCGAGGATCCGGGCGTTGCGGATGACTTCGTATTGAATTTCGTGGATTGTTCTTTCTTGGTCGGCGAGCCGCTCCTCAAGAATGATTTTCTCGACGACATGATCTTGCTCGTGAAAAAACATGACCATTACAATATCATCGGAAATATCAAGGAGATCGTCGATGATTCGGGTGCCATCCAAACGGACAAGAATATCTACGCGATCCTCGGCATCTTAAAAAACGGCTTGAGGATCGGGTTCTTGATCGGGAATCTCATCGAAAATGGGCAAGATTTATGGCACATCGCCGCGATCTGGCCCGATGAATTTGCAGATCAGGTCAAGATCAATCAAGATGTGTTCCAGAACGCGCTTTTCATGTTTCTTGACAAGCCCGAAGATTTTGCCCGCGTGGACATCATCGTCCCGATAACGAAAAAAATGGGTCGCGTGAATTTCAGTATCTGATACATCCGTTTTTTTCAAGATTAAAACAAGAATTCATTCATTTTTCAGGTCATTGATAACATCAACGACGTTGTTTTCGATGATCTCGCCTTCGGCCTCGTGCAACATCATCATGCTCGTTTCATATCCGCCGGCGTTGTAATTTTCGGCGGTCGCGATGTACCCGATGTAATCGTTCGCATAGCCGGTCACGAGGACGTGCTGGAACGGAGATCGTGCCTTGATGTTTATGCTGATTTCCGAGAACAATTCACCAGGAATTCCCGCGATGCAAATGTCATCGAAGCCCAGGGCTTGAATGGAACTGGTGACGGTGAATTCATCGCCTTCGATCTTGCCATCCGCGAACGTGAACATTTCGCCCTTGTCGGGATCATCCGCCGTGATGATGACTTCCCGTTCGATCCCGCGCAATCCATCGATGTCAATATCCGCGGCAGACTTGGCAATCATCACGACGGCATCGCCGATCTTGCTACCAATTTCCTTGCAGTCATCAAAGGTATGCACGGGTACAGGACCAACAATTGGCGTGTTCACGGGATTCAAGTTGCCCGACGCACCTTGCAAGAACACGGGAATTGCCCCTGGAAAAGCAAGGATGATGCTTTCATTCGCGTACTGGACCCAATCCGCGGAAATGACCCGGTTTTCCGCGCCCATGACCACCGGGTGACATGCATAGTTGTAAATAACGGCGATGACCTTTTTCTTGGCGCCTTTTTCCTTGATGACGAGCACGTTGCATTCATCGTCAACGTGCTCCGACGTGGGGTCGTAAATGCGACGGTTAAACGAGACGTCGGGAACGGTGCCGGAGGCAAACTCAATGGTTGCCGGTTTCACGGAACGAATGGCTTTAGTGATGGAACTGGCGATGGTCTCGTAAAATTGTTCGTAGCCAGGGAAAGGATCGCCAAATATTGCGATGTTTCGAGGGCCCGCATGAGTGTGCGTCGCGGCGATCAAGATGTTGGATGCTGGGATGCCGTGTCGCCCTGCAATGTCGTGCTTGATCGTGGCGACATGATGCCGTTCCAAGCCAACAAGGTCGCAAACCGTGACGACAATAGTATCATTTCCTTCCTTGATGACCACAGTCTTCGCGTGCAACGGGTCGTGCTGTCCTTCGCTTGGTCCTGTTCTCGCGCTGTATCCACCCATAAGTACCTCGGGTGGCACGTCAAACCTCGTCGAATCGATGCCAACGGAGATGTCCATGATCATTCTCTCGTTTCGTGAAAGTATAATCGAGACGATGTAAAAAGCGAGATAATTTTACAAGCGCGTGATGACGTCGACTTCGACACGCTGCACGCCAGGTATCTTGGTGAGCGCGTCCTCGACGGGTTGGGTCCCGCCTGCCATGAATTCCGGCATCGACACCTGGATCTTGAGTTTCTTTAGCCCGAAAGCGATATCTTCCTCACTCATGGCCATGAGTTGACATGTTTTCGAGTTTCCTTCAAGATCAACGATATCATGCAATGCTTCTTCTAATTTTTGTCGCAAATCGGAAAAATCGACCGTTTCATCCTCTGGTAACACGCTGATGACCGCGACGTTCGTTCCCTCGATTTTTTCCTTGACCTTTTTTGGCTCCTCCTTTTTTTCTTCAGTCTTCTTTGCGGGAGCCTTTGCAGGGGCCTTTTTGCTCGAGGTTGACGTTTTTTTTGCCATGTTGATCAATCTCTTGTTGGTTGATTCATTTATGGCCCTTCCGTGTTACATTTGACACATTTGAAGGGGTGGGCCATTTTTCGACAAGTTTCGCATCGCCAGATGATGTTGTCACCGCATCCTGGACACGGGAAGTGAACCGCGTGCTCCGCGGGATGAATTACTTGGCCGCAACCAGTGCAGCGTTGTGATTTAAGAGACATGGATGTTTCACGTTAATTTTAAGCAAGAGTTCGCGCCATTTTTGAACAACATTCGCGAGCTTGATGCAATTAAGATGGTCAATGACGAATTTCTATTAAACGTTTACATGAAGGCTCACCGCGCGTCGTATCTCTACCGTTGGACAAATTGTTACACGCGAGCTGACAAGAATTTCCAGCGTGAACGGGATTCGCGCTTAAATATTTGATGCCTTCCACGCAAATATCCAATTTTCTCGAGAGCACCATGATTATTTCCATGAATTGCTAGATTACCCCCGAGTTTCTTTGTTTCCATTATCAACGGGTTTCCGGGTTCACGGATTCACGAGTTCTAGTCTCCACGAAACTGATAATTTATGTACCATTAGTTTCTACTTTAGGTTAAGCATGAGTTCCATGCTTTTTCAATGATTCAATTATAACATGAAAAAAGGTACATGGTGCAAAAAAATGAACAGTAAACGCACGAATACCCTGATTTTTTCCATGTTCTTGATTCTCGCGATTGCTGTCCCGGCCGGGTTCACGAGCCAGGCGAAGGCGATTAGCCCAACGCAAGCACAGCTTACCCAATTCGGGCAATTGTTCAGCAACCCGAACAATGTTCCCGGAGCCATCGGGAGCATCTTGGGCAACATGGGCGGGTTTCAAGACAACATTCTCGGCAGCATCTTCTCGATGATCTTCGGCCAGGTGCTGAACTTTAGCGATCACGAGATCTTGCCTGGGCAAAACGTGTACGTGTTCAACGCGAATGCAACTGGCAATTCGACGGGCCTGCCTCAGCAGAGTTACTCCCAGAGTTACACCACCTACGCGCCGTATCCAGACCTCAAGGGCCATTATTACTGGGTTACTGAGAGCGAGCAATATAACGTGAGTGTCACGTTCAAACAAGCGGCGCAGATCGTGATCGTCTTGTGGGACGCCGATGGCTCCCTCGTAGCGGCCATCTTGAAAGTGCTCGATCTCGCGAAGGCAGCAATTGCTTGGCAAAAATCCAACCCGACGAACAGTACACCACCAAAAGCACTGGTCCAACAAGCAGCCGACACGGTGACATGGTTGCTGGTGCACATCAACGACATCATCACGGGCGACGAGCAGATCATCTTCCAGCCCTCGTACTACTGGTCATACAAGATCACGGGCAATTATGACCGCACGAGCACGTGGTATAATGCAAGCACTGGTCAGACTGTGAATCCTGCGAATATCAAGTTCGCCAACACGACCTATGATGACAACCTCGCGACATTGTTGAAGCCCAATGTACACATCGTAGGAAAGACGATCTATGATTCTGGTTTCCTGTTCCACATCTTCCAGCTATGGCTCAGGAAATTCCAGGTGAACATCAACATGGCGAAATTGACTTCACTTATTGCCTTGGGACAGCAGAATAGTAGTGCTGTTAGTAACAACATGCTCGCCAACGTGCTCGAAGGTGTCGACGTCGAATTCACGTTCACGCAGCATCATTTGCTGGGTGGCGCGCTCTTCAACGACACGGATCATAACGGCGTACCCACGGTCAATTATCTCACCACGCCCTACACGTACAATGACTCCCAGGGCGTCAAGAATGTCACTGTTCCAACGACGAACGAGTTCCGTTACATGCTGGATCTTGCAAATCCCGGGACAGTCGTCGTGAACACGCCACAATCGAATGGCACGGCCGTGTCATGGAGCATCTCGTTCCTTTATCCCAAGCTTGAAGCAATCCCAATCGGCATGAACGCGTATGATGCCATCTACAACAACTTGAACGTCACCGTTCCATGTGACAGCTTGAAGTTTGGCTTCACCTTCCAGCCCACGACTGACGTTAGCGTGCAACCGCCGGCGGTAAATGGCAAGAGCTTTAGCGAGGTGAAGGTCAATAAGGGCACGATCAAGCTCGACCAAGAATTTGGCAATTTCAACAACGGCACGTTGCCTGCACAACTGCAAGGCTTGAGCCTCTGTGTGGTGTACTTCTCGAACATCTTCAACTTTGATCTCAAGTACACGAACTTGCAAGACCCGTCGAAGTCAGCCGCGAGCAACATTTCCGTGTCACAGGATAGCAAGGTGCTGAATTTCTTGAACGCGTCCACGGGTGCATATTTCGGCAGCATCGACATCGCTGGCCCGAATTACACAACGGGAGGGAATAGTTATCCGGCAAGCACGGAGATCGTACCCTTCGCGTTCTTCAGTTACACGTTTGATGCGCAGCAGAGCGTCCAAAATGACGCATTTTCCACGGGCCAGGGCGAATCAGCTTTCAGGACGCAGTCGCTCTACGTTGGCATTTCGGACGCATGCGCGTTCTATCTCGTGTCCTATCCACATTGGGATGGGCATGCTCTCGTGCATGACCCTACGTTCAGCATCTTCATGACCGTGCAGACCCAGGTCCCATGGGGCGTCGTGTTGCTGGTCGTCGTGATTGGTGCCATAGCATTATGTTCGATCGCGCTGTTCATCAAGAACAAGGGCCACGTGATCGAATCAAAAAAGTAGGGAATTTCTTAGCAAAGTCACATGATGGCTAAGAAATACCCAATTTCCCTTTTTCTTTTCTATTTCGTTTTCACGAGCTTGTATCCCGGGTTTCGTCTAGATGAAGTCTTAAATTGTCGCGTCGTCCTCCATCTATTGGGTTTGACATGGCATCAACGGAAAGTCCACCGCGACAGCGTGCTTACGCGGTGCGGTCGATGAACCTTCTTGGTTGTACCTTGATGCTCGTGTCGGCGTTGTTTCCATGGACGAAAAACAAGGATTTTTTCCAGGCGTTCACTGCCTCCATCCCATGGGGCGGAGTCGTGCTCATCGCGTGTTCCATCGCCATCGCAAGCGCCATCATGCTCTTTTTCATTCTTGCCAGGCATAGATTGTTATGGTTCGCGATACAAATCATTTCCACCAGCATGGTCATCTATGTCTTCCTTGAAATCACGTCCTTTTACCTGGATTTCATCAACGATCTTGAAATCGGTTTTTTTCTGTGTGGATTCGGCATCGTGCTTTGCGTGCTCGAGATCGTCATTTTCATCGTGTTCAATCCTGTCCTCGAACCCTCGTTCATTACCACTCGCCAACCGTTTCTAAGCCCGGAATCGGTCGATCTCGAAAAAAAGTTTTATGAAGCCCTGGATCACGAAATACGGAGGAAAATTTTGCGAATGATCGGCGAGCGAGGTTACGGCACGTTCACGGAGTTCAAGAAAACGCTTGAAATTGGTACGGGCACGCTCTATCATCATCTCAACATCCTGGCACCGCTCGTGTATCAAAAAGACGACAAGAAATATTATCTCACCAAGCTCGGTGAGATGACACTTAATTTCATGCAAGATAACGTGCCGTATCTGGGAACAATAAAGAAAGAGGATCTTGAAGGCAAGGGATCGATGCGATTTGCCAAGATCATGCCGATCATCAAAAATATTGATGCTCGACGCATTTTTGCGCGCTTATTCGATAAGCATCCGCGTTTTGCCAGATATTCCATAATCGTGCCCCTTGCAATGTTCATTGCAGGTGCAATTCTCGGCTTCCAGGATTACGTGTATTTCTTCCCCATCTTCAAGTTCTTGCTCACGCCTCCATTACAAGTACCAGCTTTTATCATAGAAGGCATCATTTCGTGGATCGTCATCTGGGGTTTAATCGAGGGGTTCTGTTACATTAATTACAAGAAAAAAGCGAATTTTTCCTTGTCACTTGCAGGTTGCGGCATTAGCTTTGCACCGTTGCTCCTGTATGAAATCACTGTTTTCGGGTTCCACGCTTTTGCGATTGATGTTCCTGTAATCTTGTCCGGATTCTTGCTCATTGTGGCACAAGTTGTTACCTTGTACTTGCTCGTAACCTTTCAGATGTACCAAAAAGGCTTGAAAATCGAAAAGTCGCTCTCGATCGTGTTACCAGCCCATTACCTTGCAATATTTTTCTACTTGCTCCTCGTTCTCATCATGTGATTTTCAAGAATTGAACGAGATGGAAATTTCACCTTGGCATTCAAGACTGGTATGCTTTAGTTAAATATCGCGGGTAAAGAACATTCACGTGCATGAAATGTAAAAAAAAAACTACTTCAGGCAACTTCTTGCCGAATAGCCATATTTTGCTTGAGAAGCCCCGCCAGGATGCCGGCGCCTGCAAACAATGCTCCGCCTTCGAGCTGCGTTAATATCGCTGACCAGCCCATCGGTAGGTCCGTGAACCCTTGTGCGATGCCATTTAACACGCCCGAGATTATTGCCCCGGCTCCACTATTATTTAGAGAGGGAATGTTCAAGAAAATCGCAGGTATGATGAAAAAGAGGGCAACGCACCACACGCAATTGCTCGCGGTCAACATAATGCTCGTGATCAACGAGTCCTTCGGGCTCTTTGCGAAAGCAAAGCACGTCAAGAAACCCGAAACGAGCCATGGCGTGATCATCAACGCGATGATGGCCGCATCGGATTGCCTCGTCGGATAGGATAGGACCCAGCTTAGGGGGATCATTTGGAAAACGGCTACTTCCGAGCCCTTGTATGCAACATAGGCCAAAGCGCCAAAATTATTTAATGGTGGTGGTAAAACCTGGAAAATATTGATGATTGCTTGATCCAACCCCGTGACAAGATTCCCGAGAACGAGGGATATGAATTCCACGCCGGGTATCAAGAATAAGCCGAATGCAACGAGACCCGTGAATAACCAGCCAACGATGGCCGTTCGCAATCCGTGTTGTTTCTTAGAACTTGATGATGCCATAATCACTTGAACGTACAAATGATTTATATAATTGACGTGCTGAACCATGAGTCCAGGAATAGAAATTTGTTACAAAGACGTGATGAATGGAGATGCTCATGTTTTACATACTCCACTCGGTATGACATCGCCCGCGAAATGACTATACCTTGAGCACGTAAGAAAAAACGAGCTTATCGATCTTCAGCAATATCACGGTGCCCCGCCCATGCTTTGACGGCACCATGGGAGAACCCGGGTCGAGCATGAGCGGCACGGTTTCAGATTCGAGAATTTTCGGAACGCAAGTGTTACCAGACACGAGAATATTGATCCGTTCACTTGCCAAGCTCTCGAGATCAGGTCGTTGGTTATAAATGCCGATCTTGAAGCCGTTCGTGTCCAATATCTTGGAAGTTGGTAACTCACGCGAAAAGTCAACGAGATCGTCGAGAGAGCCCAGCACCGCCTCGACCGGTGCTATTTTTTCCAGCTCCTCGAGCACGAATTCCTTACAAATGTTTCCAGCGTGGATGATCAGATCAACGCCAGCGAATACTTCCGCGATCTTGCCAGGCAATTCCTGGTCAGGTGAAACCAGGCGGGTGTCCGATATAATTCCAATCTTGTACACGTCATTCACGCTGCGTCTTCATTATGCTTGATTAGTATGATATGCCAAGGAGTGAAATTGACCATAGAATAACAATTACCACGATCATGAGAAGCCAATCTCGTGGCGACATGCGATGCCAAAGAGCACTGGATAATCGCTTTAATGCTTTCCTGGCACCCTTAATGGTTTGGCGAAACAAGAGCGCGAGCACGATACCCGCGACAAGCATCGGACCATAAAAAAGGAACAGGAAGGAATACATCATCCCCCCGACGAACGCGTTGGTCGTGAAATAAGTCCAGATCGATGTTGATGAGATGAAATCTCCGATGCCGTGCGCGAGAATGACCGGCAACAACCGTTTCGTGGTAAGCACGTAACCGCCAAACAAGAGTCCGGCCAAGAGCGCGGTCAAAAACCAGAGCAGCGGTCCCGCGGGGAACAAGGGAATTGAATCCAGGGAAACGTGCAAGCTAGCAAATAACGCGGCGGTGCAGAGCCATGCAGATTGTGGCTTCCCACTTTCCTTGAATCGCTGCAGAAAATACCCGCGGAACACGAATTCTTCTTTGATTCCTGTAAATAAATTGTACACGAATCCAATCCCTACGAACGCCGCGAGCGAGAAACCGTTGAAAAAGACACCAACTCGAGAATTGGCAATGAAAGGTAATATACCCGGGATCAAGTAGGTGAGAAAATCCATGGGCACGAGTGCGCACAATAAGATGAGGAGCGTGTCCCTCGTGATGATTAGGCCATTTTTCGGTTTCCTGAGACCGAATTGGCGCGCCCGTGTTTCGAATTGCGTGGCATATGACATCGCCGGCTTGTTCGTGAAAAATATGTCAAAGGCCGTTTGGATGAAGAGCACGATGAGAATCTCGAGACCCGTGGCGACGCCATAACGAATGGTTTGGCTTAACTTGTCTCCTGATTGTCCCGAACTAAGGAAAAAATAGACCACCGTGAAAACAAGAAAAATGAAAAGCGCGCCCAGGATGATTTGAAAGTGCGCGCTCCATGAAAGCTTGGGTTGTTCGCGCCTATCTTGCTCGAGGGGTTTCTCAGGTGCGTTTACCATGGATCATCATGCTTGCACGCGCTCGAACCACGAATACAAGAGTATCATTAAAAATAAAGAATGCTTGGGCATTTAAAGTGTCAAAAGTTCGACGAGAGCATCACGCCCGTTGTCTCCAGCCCAGTCCATGAGCTGATCATAATATTTTGCATATTCGTCGTTTGCAGCCGGATCTGCAAGAACTGCCAATAGAAATGTCTTGTCCGTGGCCATGATCGCACGACACATGATGATGCCATTACCATACGCAATTTTCAAGAACTTGAACTGTTGCATTTCCACCTCGGATTCAGCCCTGTGCGCAGACTCGGCTAGCAAAGTTGCCATTGCTCCGACCTTCGCTTCGGAAATCTGCGGGTTTTGGTTCGAGGCGAGCACGAGCCCTTCATCCGTGGCAAAAACCGATGCCCTAAAATTTCCCCTTTTATTAATTTCTTCTAAAACGTCCGACAATTTTTTGTGCGGATCAACCTTTTTCTCCATGTTATTCCACTCGTTTGAATAAAAGAATTTGATTTGAATAAAAGATGTTGATTTCGTTATTATTTAATAGTTTTTGGTGGCAAGTATTAACGCGCGGCGGATGGCATGTGCGTGAATTACCGCGATGCCTTCATGATTTCTTGACCAGGTCGACGAGACCTTTTTCCTTCAACTTTGCGAGGCTTTTTTCGACGACATCCTTGGGCTTTCTCAATATCCGGGCGACCTCTTCAATCGAGTTGTTACCATCGCAAGCCTTGAGAACAGAAAACTCCTCCGGGGTCACCATGCCAAGATGGACTGCCATGTCCGGGATTTTCTTGACGATGACCGGTATGATCGTTCCCTTGGCGAATGACGTGGACTTGACACCATCCGTGCCCTCGAATGCTTTCGAACCAGTTACCTCGTATTGGGGGTTGATGTATATAGCAACCGTGTGCGGTGCCTGGCCCTCGGGTCCATGCTCGTAACTATGCGTGTACAGGCCGAGCTGAAGTCCCCTGTTAATATCATCTTTCTGCACGCGCAGGTTCACCATTGACCCGTAACCTAGATTTTCGCAAATGGGGCATGGAACCCAAATTTCAATGAAACCAAAATATTTTCTTACCACCATGTTCAACAGATCATGTTAGCTTGTTCATTCCGACCAAGATCCAACTGCCACGATCAGAACTTTTATTCTATGTATATTCTCGCCATCATCTTATTAAACGATTTTCCCGTAAATTCCCTTGAAATTTAACCAAGAAGATGCATCCAATTACACGAGATGGACCATATTCCGGGAGATACATGACCTGGCAACGTCGAAAATTACGTCGCACGGGTCGCATCTTCAAAAATTTCGTGGTGTGCCTGGCTTCAAGAATCACGGGCAGATCGATGAGCGCATGCTAGAGGAAATCGCACCCGGACAGGATCACGGGTTCACCAGCACGGACGGGGGGCACGCCATCGGCACCGTGATTTCATACGGGAGCACCCCAGACATCTTTAAATTCCATTTTGTCGTTGGAAACGTTTACGATGTCGTGCAACAAGTTAAAGTCGGGAAATATATTTGCGTGAAGGAAAATAATGGCTTAGTGATTGGCCAGATCGCAAATATCGTGAAAATTAATGAATATTTCCTGAATGCAAGCACGTTGAAGGAATCCAAGCCTCAAGCAAATTTTACCTCGATTTTTCCCGTCGATCAGTGGGAATACGTGCTCGCGGAAGTCAACGTCATGGGGTTTTATCCCGCGTTCGATGAGTCCTCAAAGAGTTTCGATAGAACGTTGACCATCGAGAAATCGATAACACCGGTGAGTCCAGGCAGCATCGTGGCGAGCATGGACGCGAGCTTGCTGGAACGATTTTTAGGTTTCAACGCGACTTCGGGACTGCACCTGGGAAACATGGACGTTGATGACGTTGAGGTGACTATCGATCTCCCTAAACTCGTCCAGAAGCACCTCGCGATCTTGGCCATGTCAGGTGCCGGCAAGTCCTACTTGATCAGCGTGCTCCTGGAGGAGATCATCAAATCAAGATCACCCATGCCTCCCATCATCATCGTCGACACGCACGGGGAATACACGGCGATGTTTAACGCATCGCGCGTGGAGGAAAGGTTTCCCGATTTTCATGTTGACATCGTTGGTGGAAGCTACATTCAGATTGGCACGCCATTACTTGGTGCGACATCTTTTTTCAATTACATGCCCTCCATGAGTCCCGTGCAAGGACGCGATCTCATCCGCATCTTCACGGAACTGCGCGCGAGCAAGAAAAAGTTCGACATCCGAGATCTCGTGGCTGCCATCCAGGCCGATGACAAGCTCGGCAAGAAAACCAAGGAGGCTCTCGAAGGATGGCTCTACCAGCTTGAACAATATGGTATGTTTTCCAGCGAGGAATTTCCACGCATCAACGAGATGCTCAAGCCCAACACCATCATCATTCTTGACCTTAGTAGCCTCACGAGTAGCAAGCAAAAGCAAATCATCGTCGATTACGTGGCATCGCGGGCCTTTTATCTCCGGAAAAGCAGGGCGGTCCCACCATTCTTGCTCGTGCTGGAAGAAGCCCATCAATTCGTGCCCCAAGCAGCTGCTGAGAATGCTATCGCCAGGCATACGCTGGAAACCATCGCACGCGAGGGCCGAAAATTCTTCGCGGCATTGTGCTTGATTTCTCAGCGCCCCGTGAACTTGAACACGACCGTACTTTCACAGTGTAACACGCAAATCATTATGCGGGTCTCGAACCCCAACGATCTCGATCATATCCGTGCTGCATCCGAAAAGATTACCGCCGACGCATTACGAATGATTTCATCGTTGCCCGTTGGCAGCGGGATCATCGTAGGCAGCGCGGTGAACGTTCCCGTATTTTTCAAGGTTCGGGCGCGGGAATTCATGGTCGACGGCAAGGAATGCGGGTTCATGGAAGAGCTCGCCGCATTCGCGAAGCCCGCATAGCCTTCATAGTTTGGAACTTCTCACCAAGTTTTAATCCCCTTGTTTTCATGCTATCTTTTAGAGCATCACGATTAAATGTAATCGAGTCGTGCTGGAGCATGAAAACGGCCTCGTACACGTTAATGGACAAACTCAACAATTTGTTCCATAAAGGCCAATTCAAGGACGTGATGAGTGAAATCCGTCATTATCTCATAACGCTTGCTAACCATGCTCGTTCTCCATTGGTACTTGATTTGTTGGACTTGTTCAAGAAAGCTGTCGACAAGGATATTGACGATATCAAGACGAATTTGGATGTCCTTGCGAAACTCTTTGAAATACCCGGTCTCGATGTCCAATCCGAGATTCTCGAAATTTTTGCAAAGATTTCTACCCAAGCCGGAATGAAACGGGAGTTATTCGACCGGTATCTCTCGGTCTTGCAAGAAAGGTTCTCCATGCTTGGTCTGGACTCCAAGGTGCTTGCCATCGAAACTCTTGGTAACATGTCAAATGGTGTCCTGTCATATCAAGAAGCCACGATCAAGTATTTGCAGCAACAGCTTGAAGGTTCAGAGCCAGAAATATCACGGGAAATCCTCGCTACCATGACCAGGATTCTTGAGGCCCAGCCGGATTTAGAAACCGTTTTGGAGCCAGGCATGCAAAATATGATATCGCAATATGCGTTCGAAACGGATGCTGACGTGGAAATCGCCTTCGAAACCTTGTTTATGCATTTGCCGGGAAGCAGGAGCCACATTAGTGATGCAAGCGTCCAATGGTTGCGTTCCAGCGACCCGCGATTGAAAGAAAAAGCATTGAGGTTGATTCCCGTCGTGATCGAGACCAATCTCGATCTGGAGTGCGTCGACACGATTCTTGATAACTTGAAAGATGCCGACGAGGATTTTGAATCCAAAATCGTCGAGACATTATCCGAAATCGTTTATCGGAATATCAACTTGTATCTCGGCCACATCGTGAACCGTTTTCTTCAGCGCGAAACGGAGGATAATGAGCAGAAAAAGTTCATTGAATTTTTCGCGTTATTGGCGAGCAAGGAGTTCGGATCCGTGTTCTCGATAATTTTTGAGTCCCTGGATAGCGGGGAGGCTAGCCGGGATCAACTCATGATCGCGATCGCGCGGCAGTTGAACCAGGAATATCCGACGCGGCTGGAAACCTTGCTCTTCAAGCAACTCGAAAATTTCGAGCTGCGACCGGTACGGCAAAAAATAGCAATTCTTTCAAAAATCATCATTCTTGTTTCGGAATTGAACAGCGAGATCATCATCGTTTGGCTCGCAAGATTTATGAAGAAAATCATTTCTGAACCCGTCGGCATGGATGATGAATTGCAGCGCAAATCATCGGAACTTCTCGCGTTTTTACACGAACTCGGGACATCGCTCGATGAAAAGGTGGATCAAATAGGCGAGCGAATCCATCATGTTGAAGATACCATCGTCACGATGAAGAATTTTCCACGCATGCTCCGTGAACGTGGAGAAGGATTTGCAACTGAACCAGATTTGGAACACGGCGTGAAATTGCTCGACGTGGAATACCACGCGATGCTCGAAAAAATCTTTTCATTTGATGATTTTATAAATAAATTGGATTTCAAGCATTTAATCATGGATTTAATCGACGAATGGCGTCATGCAAAGGAATACATCATTGATGATCTTAACGTCGTCAAATCTTATCTCGAGGACATGATCGGTAAAAAAATGCGAGGAAATAAGGATGCTTTCAATCATGACTTGAATAATTTGAAAGCACGAATGGAAATTCTTCTTTCGGAATATGGTGAACTCATCAACGCCGCGAGCGAGCATTCCCAGGAGAATGAATCCGAAACGGAAAACCTGGCAAGCAAAATCAGCTCGTTCATGACAAATTCACTACTTTTTGATTTGGACCTCACCGAATTGCAAATGAATCAAGGAAGGGAGTCTCAAGAATGTAGAAAACTCGTGGAAACTTGGGACCAATATACGGAAAACATTGAAAGCAAGATCGATGTTCTCCAGGAAACCGTGTATGCTTGGTTGGAAGATCGAACGCGTTCCGATGGAAATGGAGAAAATGCTTCTGTAGACATAGTGGCCTTGCAACGATTTTTCACGACATACGCGCGCTCATCAATCAAGGATTTCAAGACAATCTTGGCTGAATTGCAAGAAGATAACGGTCAACTTGCAGGAAATCTCTTGCTCAAGAATTTTGAAATGGCTGAAAAATCCATCAACTTCAGGAAAAACAAGTTACTGGACGTGATTGAAAACAAGGCCCACCACATCGAGAAATATTGGCGCGAGTTAAATCATGCTGCATTTGATGACCTGGAATTCGTCGTGAGTCTAGGGCGATTGAAGGACGAGTGGCTCACGGCAAAAACAAACATGACAGAAAAGGTGCAACGATTCTTTCACGAGCAAGTGGAGCAGGTTGACGCGGAGAAATTGAAACACATGCTCCAGATCGTGAATCCAATCCCGATTGATTCGTTAAAAAATCATCTAAAATCGATCCAAGGGTCTAGTGATGTCGAATACATAGAGCAAGTTCTTGATATCATTCAAAAATACCACATCAATGCTGAAATCCAGGACAAAGCACTGATCAACGTTCAAGATCATTTGCTTGCGAGTCAACATCTAAATTTCGTCAAGACAAAAGCCACATTGGCAACGAAAGGCAATAATATAGAAATAAAGGTGATGATCGAGAATACATCGATCCAGGACATATACGACCTGGTCGCATCCCTTGAATTGCCCCTGGTCCTCGAGCTTGGCTTGAAAACAAGCGACGACAAAAGAAAATTAATTGCTATGCTCGAAGCGGGAAAAAATGTTTCTTTCACGTGGAATATCAAAGAAAATAAAAATGCAGGAGAAATTTCCAATGATCAATCCTTGCATTCTTCTAAAATCTCGATTTTAATCGGGGGAAAATTATTTGGCGATCGGTATTTCAACAAGGTCGAGGAGATCTGCTTTCTCTACAAGAGCACCTAGCTTATTTCTGAAAAATTAAGAAAATTTTTGAACACCGTTTAACCGTTCCTTACTAAGTTCGTGAATAACATGTTCAAGCGATTCAAGAAAAAGGAGATAATGCTTTGCCCAAAATGCAAGCAGCCGACGCTGAAGCAAGCCACGAACATCTCGGGATGGCTCGATTCTTCGCTCTACAAGTGTACCGACCCAGACTGCGGATATGTCGGTCGGCTATACATTACCATAGATCCCAAGCAATTTGAAAAAATGGCAAATGCAGATGACGAAGATGATGAAGCGGACGATGAAGAACATGAGTGATACCGCTTCATTTTTCAAGAATCTCGATCTTGGCGTCGCTGCGTTTAAAGACTTGAAACCAGATAGCATTTTATCTGTTTCCCACAATGACGGGGACGGTATAACGGCATCAGCATTGATTTGCAAGACCATGGATTTCATGAAGGTGGCGCGCGTGCAATTGATTTTCGAGAGGGCAGAATCGTGGGCCACCTATTTTTCGTCGAAGCTCGAGAAATACCGTGGAATCGACGCCGTGTTCCTGACCGATCTTGGCGCTGAGGAAAAACAATTGTGTGACATTTTCGGGAGCCGTGATGATATCCAGCTCTTCATCCTGGATCATCACAAGATATCGGAAAGCGAGTGTATAGAAGAATATCCCGAAAACGTGCATTCCATGAACCCCACGCGCTTCGGCCTTGACGGACTCCGTGACATCGCGGGCAGCACGCTCACGTACTTGTTTTGCGAGCGTTTAACGTCACGGGTAAAGAAATTATCGTGGCTTCCCGCCGTCGGCATGGCCGGCGACGTCTTGAAAAGCGCAGACAAATATGATTCCATTAACAAGGACGTTTTGGACATTGCCATCGAGGAAGGCACCATTCAACTGCACGAGGGCATCGCGATGCTCGGTGGAATGGCGGAGCAAGAGTTAACCAGCTCGATGACATTTTCATTGCTTCCATTCTTGCAAGAAATTGGCGGAAATCAAAAAATATCTAATGATTTGCTTTCAAGCAATGAGATTGACCCGTCATCAAACATCTTGACGTTAGATGATGAGACTCGGAAAAAGTTGCTTGATATATTCGGGGATCGCATTTCCGGTGAATCAGCCATGATACCCGGGCGGGAGGATATCTTGAGCCACACGTTTGAATTCAACTTTCTCATCGGTATCGTGGGAGACACTGATCATCAAGGTGCGTTGGATCTTCTTGACAAGAAAAAACCAACGCAGGAAATTTTAACAGTTTATCACAATTACTTGCAAAACTTGGTTTCTTGCTTGGGCAAGATAACTAGCAAGAACTCGATCGAAGGAGACTATGAAGGGTTTTTTGAAGGAGAGACGTTCAAGTTTTTTCAACTTGGCGATGATACCACCAAACAACTAGTATCGGATCTTGCATCATTCACGTCCGTGAATAATTTGCTTTCAAGCGAAAAGTTGCTCATCATCGCGGCGAAAGAATCGGATGAAAAATACAAGCTTAGTTTTCGATGTTCGCCTAAATTCGTTAATGCACGCAATATTGGCATGGGAACCACGATCGAAAAACTCTCGAACATTCATGGCGGGCGCGGCGGTGGCCATGACCTTGCTGGTGGCTGGACGGTTCCCGCTCAAGAATATGGACAATTTCTGGAAAATATAACGATAATTGACGAGATCATTCAAGGAGAAGAAATGACATGAGTACCGAATTTCTCGATGGGCCCAAAATGCGCAAGCTGATCAAGTTTCTCGACACGACGAAGCTGAGCGTTCCACTTGTCCTCGCGCTGAAAGGGGTCATAGAGGATTTTCTCGGAAACAGGTTCAAGTTCAAGCAACTCAACATGCTCGCCGTCGGCCAATCGCACCTGGACGCTGCGTGGCGCTGGAGAAAAAAGCAAACGATCTTGAAAGCAAAAGCAACCTTCTCGAAAGCCTTGCGCCACATGAAGGAATACCCTCGATTCACGTTTGCACAGCCATCGCCGTGCTATTACGAGTGGATGAAGGAGTATTATCCAAAAACATATCAAGATATCAAGGCGGCCGTGAAATGCGGGCAATGGAACCTGTTCGGGGGCATGTGGGTCGAGCCCGACTTGAACTTGCCATCGGGTGAATCGCTGGTCCGCCAACGCTTGTATGGAATGCGATTTTATCTCCGTGAGTTCGGTAAAATGCCGGACATCGAGTTCTTGCAAGACGTGTTCGGATTTTGTTATTCATTGCCCCAAATTCTTGAAAAAAGTGGTGCCCGCATGTTCGGCACTGGCAAGATATTCTGGAATGACACGAACGTTTTTCCCATCGGCATGTTTCACTGGCGCTCGCCCGACGGCACCACCCTTCCCACGTTACTGATCCATTTCGGATACTTCCTTCCGATGAATTACGGCAAAAAGTATCCAGACCTTTACAGGTTCATGAAAGGCAACACCACGCCAGGAAATCCCATGTTCGATTACACCACGCCATTAAAGACCATTCGTGCCGCGCAATCGAACGAGCTGATGCTCAACACGATCTTTGGATACGGTCTTGGTGACGGCGGGCATGGTCCGATTGAGGCTGAAATGATGGCCGTGAAAGTTTTCAAGTTACTGTATCCGAAGAGGTTTGAATTCTATCGTGGAAGCGCTTTTTATAACCATTTTGCCCCTTATTTCAACCGCTGGGCAACGTGGAATAGCGAACTCTACCTGGAGTTTCACCGCGGCACCTACACGACAAATGGTAGGGTCAAATGGTACAACCGGAAGATGGAGATTTTGCTCGAGAATTGCGAGAAAGCTTGCACGGCCGCCGCAATGCTCGGTGCAAGATATCCTCTTGATCAAATCGCCGAAGCGTGGAAGGCAGTGCTCTTCAACCAATTCCACGACATCTTGCCCGGCAGTTCGATCTGGGAGGTGTACGAGGATGCATTCCAGGATTACGAGGCCGCTAAAACATCGCTTGAAGCCTTGATGCAAGATGCATTGACCTTCATAGCAGCACGTTCCATTTCCGGTGTCACGGGCAACATCTTGGCCTGCTTTAATGCCTTGTCATGGTCCAGGTCCGAAATTATCGAAATTCCGGGAACCATGTTAACCCAAAGCGAGTTTCCGGCTGGTGAATTGGTTGAGAATGGTCGCGCCCAGAAAATCGAGAACCATGGCAGCACGAGCTACTTGATCCCGCTTGAAGCGGGCCCCACGTGTGTTAAAAATGTCAGTATTGACGACATTAATAATAAATCCGAAGCAAATGGCATCCCTGATCCAGCCTTGAGGATTGATGATCGCGACGGCGAGATCATCATGGAAAACTTCTTCCTCGCTGTCAAGATCGATAAAATAACTGGATACGTGACGAGCATCTATCACAAGCAATCCGGACTGGAGGGTTTGGATGGCCCCGCGAACCGCATCATGCTCTTCGGCGATGACCCGAAAAAGTTTCCCGCGTGGGAGATCGAAAAAGGTTACGAGAAAAAACAAGTGCCCTTCGATGAAAAATGCACGAACATGGAAATTATCGAGCAAGGACCCTTGCGATGTGCTGTTGAAGTCATGCACGTGCACGACCAGAGCAAATTTATCCAGCGCATTTCCTTGCAAGCCCATGATGATCTCTTGCGATTCTCCATTGACGTTGATTGGCATGAGCAGAAGACCTTGTTCAAGCTCGCCTTCCCCGTGGCGATCAAGGGAGATCAAGTTGTCTCGGAAATTCCCTATGCTTGCATTTCCCGTCCAGTCATTCCCAGGACGGATCGCGAAAAAGCCCGTTGGGAATATAATTGCCAGAAGTGGCTCGACATCTCGGATGGTTCGGCAGGTTTCGGGTTGATCAACGATTGCAAGTACGGGTTTAATATGGCTGGCTACGAACTTCGCTTCACGGTGCTCAATAGCCCGGAATATGCTGGACCAGCCAAGGAAACAGTTTTTATAAACAAGAACGACCCAAAACGTCCAAAATATGTGAATCAAGGCTTGCACGAGGATATTAAATATGCAATTCATTTACATGCTGGCACGTGGCAAGAAGGCACGTGGAAAAAAGGGATCGAATTTAACAACCCATTGATGGTGCAGCCATTGGAAACGAACGAAACGGCCAGCGCTGCGATGGAGCCTCAAGATGTGACAAGTTTCCTTTCTTGCACGCCGGTAAACGTCGTGGCATCCGTGTTCAAGGTGCATGAAGATGAAAAGAATCTTGCATCCCCGCGAGAACTTGTTATCCGCGTGGTCGAGCTCGCGGGACGTGGTCCGGTCGATGCTTGTGTCATCTTGCCTGGTTTCGTGTCCATCGTGGATGCTACGGAAGTTGATTTGCTGGAGCTTTCCGAGCGTAATCCCGGAACCGTGCAAGCAAGTGGCAATCAGGTCGTGTTCCCGATTGGAGCTCACGAGATCAAGACCATCAAGGTCAAGGTCGCGATTAACCAGTAATTTATGACTTTTTTAAACCTTCTTTTTAAATTACCATGGTGATATATCATTCGATAATCTCAGAGAAATCGATGTTATTCTCACCAGCTTGAACGTTCATGAAAAAAACGACGGCATGTTCCGATTGAATGGCTAAACTTTTCGATGTGGAAGTCTTGATAACGAAGGGGGGACTCCATACGATCCACGGCAAACCAGAAAAGAATTTGTTGGAAATCAAGCGCGCCTTGTAACCATCTTGCATCGTTTCTTCGATAATGGTGATTTTCGGCAAGATCGCCAATGGAAATTGACCGTCCTCGGCAGTACCCCATTCTTCTCGACGCCGATAATCCCACATTTGAACCGGGAGACGGTGTGGGGGATAAGTAATAAAGAGCATCGATCTGTCGAAGAAACACAGGTGTGTCGGCAAACTTTTTTCCGGAAAATGCTCCTTGATCACCCGATCGAATTCAGCTTTATTGATCGGGTCATAGACTTGGCGCACGTTCTCCTCGAGCGTGCCTAGAACTTGAGCTCGTGTTGAAGGCACCAGGGAATCCTCGATCTCAAGCAATTGCGATGGAACTTCATTATCCGGATACTTGATAGCGAGCCATTGTGCCACTTCTTCGAGCGTTGCAAGGACGATGCCGGGTGGATTCTCATCCACGATGCCTTCGACGAATTTTTTCATGTATTGATTGTCTTCTTCATTAACCGCATCATGATCGTCTAGCGTGATGATGAAAACGAAATAATCGTTATATTTCATGTTTTTAAAATAATTGTAAAACAAGTCCAACAAGTAGTTCGGCTTGTCTTGCGCCATGATTCCTGACATGCGCAAGCATTGTGCACTGGTCGAAAAAATTCTTGATCCTTGCGGGCTCAAGTGCAGGGAATTTGCAAGATCGCGTGTTAACGTTTGGAAAAGAAACAGCTCGAACCGCTCGTTTTCCCGTGCCGGAATGCGAAATTGGATCTTGCTCGGCTTGTAAGCATCCCAAGGAGCACCCCTGTGATACATGCTACTGCCATGCTGATCGTGATCCCAGCCCATCCCGCAAAGGCCTTTCAAGTTCAGGTCGAGAGCTGCTTTCACGAAATTGGTGCCAATGGAACCAACCCAAGGATCGATGCACGCGACATTTGCATACATAGGATACCCGACTTGCTTGAATTCATCGAGGACGTCATCCAGGGTTTCTTGCAATAGTTTTTTTGCATCGCCATGACCAATTTTTAGATTATAATTGACGGAATTCGTGTAAAAATAAGAAGTTGGTAGGGCCGCATACGTGTCCCCGTGTTTCAAGTGCCAGCTCGCGATCATGCTTGCCATTTTTCCGGCGACGAGATTGTCAATTGCCCATGTTATGGGGATGTTTTTCTCGTGAAGAATTCGCTCCACGGGCGTGAATTGAACGTTATATTGCATCGCGTCGCTATCATCGTATAGGTAGGAATACGATGAACCGAACTCGTCTTGCCCGACTTTTCCAGGATAGGCTTTACAAACAGGTTCATTTGGCTTGTCCACGTCATAAGAATATGCAAGGTTAGCCGGATCCCAGCCGTGATGATAATTACTTTGGAGACAAAACACGACGAAGAATTCCTTGTCGGTAAGCGTCCGGACTGGAATTTCAACTTCTCGTGATTGCTCTGCATCATCGATCGTGAAGGCCATGGTTTCTGGTTCTGGATGATAACTCTTTCCAAGCAATGTTAATACCAGGTCATTCCCGTCAGCAAACAGGTGGAGCGCTTCAACACAGCCAGGGCATTGCTTGATATCTATCTTAGCCGTGCTCGCATTGACGAGTCGAACGCGGGATTCCTTACCAGCAATTGCTACGATGGTCTGGGGAAATATCACGTCGTGATTCGCATTCATCACTACGATAGAAGCTCTCAACCCATAAAATAACGATGCCGGGGTCAAAACGAGACCATGATAAAAAAAAACGCAAGCGACAAAATTTACTTGTCTCCCTATTCCATGTTTACCATCGAGCAAGTACGAAATCAGTTGGAATTGCAAAAAGGTTAAATCAATACGAAAAAACCGTGAGCACAAGAGTATTAGAAGTTAAAAAAAAATTAAATTGATTGTGAGAGAGATGCTTGGTGTTTCTCGGATTTAGGCAACGTGCGGTGTTTTTTCTTCCATCCCAGGATGATAAGAATCACGGTCGCCGCGGCCGCTATGCCAATATACATTGCGATGACTAACGGTTGCTCTTGCACGTTCACCGTGAAGGAGGTGCTCGTGGTGGTCTGCTTGACGAGGAAGAAATATGTGATGCGCGTCGAGTTGATTGAAAATGTTCCCACCGCCTTGGCTTGGAGCACGTACGTGAACGAATGGGATGCACCGGGTGCGAGGGTGATATTGGTCGCTAAGTCGCTCCCCGAGACTACCACGAACCCTGCCGAATTAAACGTCGTGCTGTCATTAACGACGAGGGCTGGCGGGGCCACGCCGACCGGGAGGGTGCCTGTGTTCGTGAGTGTTACCGTAACGTTGATGTCATCACCACGAATCATCGTGAACGCGGATGATTTGCTGCCATCGTTGTACGTGACGATTTTCTGCACCGTGATATTTACACTACCGAGCTGGAGGGCTGATACCGGAGTAAGTCGCATTAGGGCCGACATCCGGTTCGTGGCGAGGGCGATCGGGGGGAAAAGATAACCTTGGTAAGACACCTTCGTGAGGTTTTTCAAGAACGATCCGGCCATTGACGTGAGCGATACAACCGAGTAAGAAGGACCGCTTGACGTGAAGTAGGGCGTCTTCTGAACTGACACGTTCAAGAAGGTCATCCAGCTTGGCAGATTTCCCGCAGAGAGGTTGCACGCGATTACGAAGGTTGACGACGTGGTGGTGGGAATCTTGGTTTTCAGCGCCATAGTAGCATTCACGGGGATGATGAAAGGTTTCGTGTTTGCTGTGCTCGTGTACTGAACTGGCGCGTCGATATAGAGATCGTTGGCAGTCGTCGTATAGTCGGGCGCTTTATTGGTAACCTTCGTGACGTTATTATAAGCCACTATCATTCCAGGGACGGTTTCCGAGTTGGGCACTTCGAACTGGAAGGTAAACGATGTCATAGCGTTCGGCGCGAGGCTGGGAATTTTGGCTACCAAGAGACCGCCCATCACCGTGAAGTTTCCAGGATTCAAGATGATGCCGGGAAGTATCATGGTGAAATTGACGTTCTCCGCGTTCTCAGTCCCGACGTTTACTACCGAAGACGTGAGATTCTCAACGTGACCGGGATAGCAGATGTTGTCGTTCACGAAAATCTGCTGGGTGAGCTGGAGGACCGACGCGTTCGTGGCACCACCATAAAGTGAATTTGAAGTGGCTTGGCGCAGCACGATCCCGCTGAGGTCCGTGTATCCCACCACTTTTGCCGCGATGGGAAGGACCGACTTGTTCTCCTGCAGATAATTCATGGACATCGAGTCGATCTGATCCAAGGTGGTCACGTTGTTCACGGCTTGGAGTTGAAGGGTGACGGTATTGTTTTGACCTTGCATGAAATCTCTGATGTTTATCACATGGTTCAATGTGTCCTTGGAGCCGTTAACAATGCGGAAGGTCGTGATCGTTGGCAGCTGCCCGGTGTGGTTGATCGAGACAGCGGGCGTTACCAGGTTGTTGATCTGGACCCAAGTTTTGCTCGTGCAATTATAGATCGCGAACGTGGCTTTCCCCGCCCCGTAGATCGACGTGTTTAGCGAGCCAACATACGTGAACCCGAGCGCGGCGGTTTCATTTTGCTTCATGTTCTTCGTAGAATTGGAAAACGTGAAGTTGATCGTGATGTCATCTTGCCCGGTAATGGGCACGGAAGCCACGTTCCACGTCACGCCATTGGTGGTTTTCGCGGCCATCGAGGGATACGGCCCTTGCTGTACCCCGTTGATGATGGTCGCAGTGGAAAACATGCCAGTTTCGTTCGTGAACGGCGTGAACTGGCCCGCGACGGCGAGGCTGGAAAGATCAATCATGATCGAGCCATGGACAGGGATGTAATTGATCGGCGCGGTCGAGCCGAGCAAGCCTACCTCGTGGAGGTCCAGAAACCCGTCGTTGTTGGTGTCCAAGAGGTGCATTCGATTGATCCACGTGCTTGCACCTGATCCTGTGAGAGTGTTATACTCTAGCAGCAGGTTTTCGGCGCCGTAATAGGCTCCGAGGTAATTGATCTGGCTGAGGGATGGAATGGAGAAACCTCGAACCTCGTACTGGATCGTGTAGCCCTTGGGAACCGTAAAGCCGCTCAGCGTGGTAACGAGGGAGCTGAGGTTAGCCGTCCCGTGGCCGATCAAGAATCCCCACGCGGTTGCAGAGCCGATGTTTGTGATGGTCATGCTCATGTTCAGGGATTGCTGGAACGGCTTGATGGCGAGGGCCGTTTGCTGCTTGATGACGAGGATGGGCTGCGCTTCGGAGGGCCTTATGGTGTAGGTCACGTTGACATCTGGGATGGCCCGCAGCAGTCCGGTTGGGACGATCGGGAGCCCGTTGAATCCCGCGAGGCCCAGCGGCGACGAATCAAGCTTGATGTTGTTGAGGACATACGCGAGCGATGCTGGATTGAAGCCAGATTGCGCCAGCAAGAACATGATGCCTGCCTGGGTCATGTTCACGTTTGTGGTGAGAGTGTCCAGCGCCCCGGTTTTCTGCCAGCCCGTGATGAAGTATACATTTTGAATGACGAAGTCAAGCTCCTCGACTATCGCGGTGAGGTTCGTGTTGTTGGTGAGGTCTGAAAATAGATACGCAGCGTTGAGGAGCCGGTCGTCGATTGCCAGATGCGGCGAACCCAAGCTCCACGCGCTGATATCTCCGGTGATCACGCTCACGGCGATCGCGGAGGATAAGATGCCCGCGGGATCCTTGTTCAGCAGTGATTGCCATATCAGTCCGCTCGGCTCGATGTTGTCACTTGCGGGTACGTCCAAGGCCTTCTTGAGATCGAAGGTGTACTGTAGCCCGGCGTGAGCTATGGCTTGTGGGTTGCCCTCGTATTGCACGAATACGACATTGGTCCGTCCCGTGAAGAAGGCGATTTTACCCGCACTGTTCTGGGCCGAACCGAGGACAGTACTGAAGTTGAGGCCAATGGTGCTCAATTGCGAAATGAAGCTCGCGCTGTTGTTGAATATAGTCATGATCTGGGCGAACCCGGTCGCAAAGTTAGTGCCCACCAAGCTACCGCCGTAGGGGTTTATCGAGATCACGCCTCCGCTAAGGTGGTGGGTGGCCGTATAATTGGACGAGGTAATTCGTGCTTGATCAAGGTCCCCGAAATATCCGTCCATCGGGAGCTGGGCCGTGAGCTCTGAAATGCTGCTGTTCCACGACGCGGGTGCCACCCCGTAGTACGTAAAAGCCGTGGCGGTCGTGTTCGAGAACTGGAACAGCTCAATGCCAAACGCGGCCTGCATGAACGCCTTGACTTGCGCGGCCCGAGCCGTGGCAACCGATGCAGTGGCGTTATAACTCAAGAAGAAGTATATGCCGTCGACGGGGATCTGGAAGGACGCGATCTCGTTGGATGGCGTGTAGGGGTCAGCATAGTATTGCGGATAGATGCCGTTCGACATGAACAGTACGAATGACGCGTTGAGGAAGGCGGGATCAGCCAGCGGGATGCCGTTCAAAACAGACGTGTTGTTTGTAACCGCCGATTGCCGGATCAGGCTGTAACTTCCCGCCAGGTAAGCTTGGATCTGCTCGGAATACAGGTCCGAGGCGGAGATTGCAGACTTATGTGGCACCCCTGGAGCTGCGAAAGCTGGCATGCCACGCACGGGCGTGGAGAAGATCGAGACAGGAAGGGAACTCACTGCCAGGACCAAGATGATCGCCATCGAAATGGCTTTTCGTGTGCTTTTCATCGTTTTTCATCTCTTTTCGCAATGATCTCGTCAATGTGCGCGGAGAACTCGTCCATGGTTTCGAATTGCGAGTGGTGGAGCGTGTAATAGAATCCGCCAAGTGCCATGAGCTCGTCGTGCGTTCCTTGCTCGATGATGTCACCATTACGTATCACGAGGATGAGATCGGCATTGCGGATGGTGGAAAGCCTATGCGCAATGACGAAACTCGTTCGGTGCTGCATCAAAAGATCCATAGCCGCTTGGATCTGGAGCTCGGTCCGGGTATCGACTGAGCTCGTGGCTTCATCGAGGATCAAGATGCTCGGGTTAGCAAGAATGGCACGGGCAATAGTGAGCAGCTGTTTTTGTCCTTGCGAGACGTTGGATGCCTCCTCGTTCAACACCATGTTATAGCCATCGGGCAACGTGCGCACGAAGTGGTCCACGTAGGCCGCCTTTGCTGCCTCGATGACTTCCTCATCGGTGGCATCCGGTCGGCCATACCGGATATTCTCCATGATCGTGCCGTTAAACAGCCACGTGTCTTGCAGGACCATGCCAAACATGTGCCGCAGGTCGTACCGCGTGAAATCGCGGATGTCATTGCCATCGATCAAGATCTCGCCATCCTCGATGTCGTAGAAGCGCATGAGGAGCTTGACGATGGTAGTCTTGCCCGATCCCGTGGGGCCGACGATGGCGACCTTCTGACCCGGCAGGGCGACGGCCGAAAAGTCATCGATGATGATTTTGTCGGGGTTATAGCCGAACCGGACGTGGTTAAACTCCACGTGACCTTCCACGTGGTCAAGCTTGACCGGTTGTGTCCGTTCGGGAACCTCCTCATGTGCCTCGAGAAACTTGAACACTCGCTCCGAAGCCGCGGCGGTCTGCTGGAGGATATTCGAGATGTTGGCGATCTGCGATATGGGCTGGGTTACGGACCGCACGTATTGAATAAAGGCCTGGATATCGCCTACTCCGATCGTGCCGTTGATGGCCAGCGTCCCGCCTAGGACGGCGATCAAGACGTAGCTGATGTTCCCGATGACGTTGATGATGGGCATGAGCAAACCGGAAAGGAATTGGCTCGTCCACGCAGCCCCATAGAGCTGGTTGTTGTAACGGTCAAAGCGCCGGATGCTTTGTTCCTCGCCATTAAACACCTTCATGATCGTGTGACCACCATACATCTCTTCGACGTGACCATTCACGTGACCGAGATTGTCCTGCTGGGCCTTGAAATATTTCTGCGATAACTTGATGATCAAGCCGATGCAGAAGAAGGAAATCGGAATCGTGATAAGGGCGACCAGCGTGAGTTCCAAGCTGATCGTGAACATCATCCACACCACGCCGATGATCGTCGTGATGGAGGAGATGATTTGTGTCAAGCTTTGGCTCAAGTTTTGATTGATCGTATCGACGTCGTTGGCAACCCGTGAAAGTACTTCCCCTTGAGTGGTGTCGTCGAAATACTTGAGGGGGAGGTGGTTGAACTTGATGGAGATGTCCCGCCGCATGCGGTAGGCGACGTTCGTTGAAACCCGGGCCATGAGATAACCCGAAAAATAGCTGAACACCGCGGAAAGCATGTATAGGCTCAGCGCATAGAGGAGGATGCTCGCGATTTTACCGAAGTCGATGTCTCCTTTGCCTTGTATCTTGGCCATGATGCCATTGAACAGATCGGTCGTGGCGTTGCCCAAAATCTTCGGGCCGAAGATGTTGGCAGCGGTCGATATGGCTGAGAAGATGAACGCGAAAAACACTGCCACCTTGTAGCGGCCCATGTAGTTGAATAGTTTGCGGAACGTGCCGCTGAAGTCGGAGACCTTGGGTCCGCCCCTGCCGCCGAGAACGGCCATGGGGCCCCCGCCCATTATACCGCCGCGACCTTGGCCCCCACCAGGCCTTCCGCCGCCGGGTGGACCCATCATGGTAAAAACTCCTCCTTGACCTGTGGGTTCTCTCGAATCCTTGAACTTGGGATGCTTTTCATCTTTTTTCACCTATTGTGAGAATTCCTCGAGGACGTGCTGGGAGTTCGCGATTTCGGCATATGTCGGGCAAGTTTCCAAGAGCTGCTCGTGCGTGCCAATACCGACGATGCGACCTTCGTCCAGCACGATGATTTGCTCGGCATGCATGATGGTCGAGACGCGTTGCGAGACGAGAAAAACCGTGGCATTTCCCGTGTATTGCTTGAGAGCACGGCGCAGCGCGGCGTCGGTCTTAAAGTCCAGTGCCGACGTGCTATCGTCGAGGATGTAGATCTGGGGCTGCCCGGATAGCGCCCGCCCGATGGACAAGCGCTGCTTCTGGCCGCCCGAGACGTTCATGCCACCCTGGGCGATCTCGGTTTTCAAACCATCGGGTTTCTCCTTTATGATTTCGGCCGATTGGCTGATATTGACTGCTAGCTCGACTGCCTCGTCACTCACGTAGCGCTTGCCATACCGCAGGTTACTCAGGATCGTGCCGCTAAAAAGGTATGCCTTTTGAGGTACATAACCGATGTGCTGGCGCAAATCATGCTGTGCGAGTTGCCGGATGTCCACGCCATCAAGGAGAATAGCCCCCGCGGTCACGTCGTAAAGGCGCGGGATGAGGCTCATGACTGTCGACTTGCCCGAGCCCGTCGGGCCGATGATGGCCGTGGTTTCGCCTGGCCTGGAAATGAAATTTATGTCATGCAGCACGTCAGCCTCGGCGCCCGGGTAGCGGAACGACACGTGGTGGAACTCAACAACACCTTCGATCGGGTCGGCTAGCGTCTTGGGATTGGCAGGATCCTTGATGACTTCCTCCGTGCTGAGCACGTCGCAGACACGGCTTGCCGAAACCACGGCGCGCGGGGCAATGAGGAACACCAATGACATCATGAGGAAAGCAAAGCAAATTTGGATCGTGTATTGCATGAAAGCAATCATGTCTCCGACTTGAATGGTCCCGGTGGATACCTCGTGCGAACCCGTCCAGACGATCCAGACAGTTATCCCGTTCATTATCAGCATCATCAAGGGCATCACGACGACCATAAGCACGTTGATGAACATACTCACCTTGGTGATATCGATGTTTGCCTTATCGAACCGTTTCTCCTCGGCTCCTTGCATGTTGAATGCCCGGATCACCATCATTCCCGATAGGTTCTCTCGCCCAACCAACGTGAGACGATCGATGAGCCCCTGTATACTCATGAATTTTGGCAGTGCCATCTTGAACACGACAAGCACGATGGTGACGAGCATGAGCACCGATATGGCAATGATATACCACATGGACGCGGCTTTTTCCAGCGCGTAGATGATACCCCACACGCCGATGATCGGCGCGTAGAACACCATACGTATGAGAATGAACACGATCTGCTGTATCTGGGTAATGTCATTCGTGGAGCGAGTCATCAGCGAGGCTGTCGAGAACTTGTCGAACTCGGCACTCGAGAACCCCTCGACCTTCACGAACTCCGCCCGGCGGATATCACGTGACATGCCAGCCGCGACCCGTGCAGCAATGAAACTTACCGTAATGGTGCAGGCCATTGACAACAAGGTTAACAAGATCATTTGCCCGCCTACGTGCCAGATGTAGTTCTGTTGCATCTGGCCAACGTCCACCCCGAGCGCCTTGTACTCGCTCTTAAGGTTGGCCGCTGCGGCTTGGATGATCAAGCTCTCGCCTATCGAGGCAATTTTGCTCGTGAACCCCGAGGTCAGGTTTGCGTAAGCCGCTGGCGGTAAATTCTTGAGCAGAACCTGCAACTGCAAGTAAAGGATGGGCATTGCAATGCCATACGGGACGATATTCCCCTGGGTTATGTTTGCGACCTCGTCCGACAAAGTTTGGTTAGATTGTGCCGACTGGAAGAAATTCACGACCATGAGGGAATTGGCCATGATCGGGTCCAATCGGTTGATTTCCGTGTCGTTAACATTCTCGTTCAGGATATAAACTGATTGGTTCGACAGTGCGGGATATTGGTCCACGTACTTGCTCCAGAGCGTTGAAGTCGCGTTTACCAGCGTAAAATCATTGAGAACGATGCTCTTGTTCTCTGGAGCCATGAAGAGCATGGCCCAGTCCATCTGACTTTCCCGGATAGCTGAAGGCACTGCGTGCGAGATGCCGTCCTGCTGGATGCCGACATCCACGATGTTCGACAGGTAATTGGGAAGTGACAGGTCCGCGTTCGCCTGGATGTAGAGCAGGAGGATAGACAGCCCGAACAGCCACAGGTACGGTTTCGCATACTTGAACATGCGGACCCTTTTCTCGTTCTTGTTACGTGGTCGTTTAACCGGTTCGTTGTTGAGAAATTCAATCGCCATTATTCAAGCCTTCTTATTTATCACGATATCGTGAAATTTGTAATCATTTGCCTTTTTCCAGCGTCCCTACGCGCCGGGCATACCCTGCACGGGTTCGAACGTGCCATCGGCTTTAGGAAATTGAATGTGCTTTTCTTCTGCCAATTGGCGGATGGAGGCGAATGCAGTGGAGATGATAGCATGGCATTCTTCAGGGGCGGTGCGGAGCACCATGAGGGCCATCTTGGCAAAATTCCAGAAGTCCACCATAGCTGACCGCAACTCGTCCCGGTCGTCGTTTCTGCCAATCCCCTGGAGCATGCCAATGATCATGGCAGTGAGCTTCAGCATCTCGTCCCGCATCTTCTTCTGGCCGGCTTCCATCTTGGCTTTACCAGCTGGCGTGATCGAGTAGATCTTTTGCAATCGACCGTTCTCCTTACGCTCCTCGAGGCAGACGGCCTCCTCGGCTTCCAAGGCGCGCAACACGTTGTACACCGCCGTTTGGGACGATTTCCATCCGAGTTGCTCGAGCTCTGCTGACAAGGCATAGCCATGCATCGCGCCTCTCTCGTTCAAAACTTCAAGAATGAATTTCTGGAGCAATTTCTGGGGAAATTTGAACGACATTTCTTCGTTGGAAGCTGATTCTTGCTCGCTTTCAGTTTTCATGGGTTAATTTACCTCGAGGCAGATTAACGCCATTGGAAAAAGAACAGAATTATATCAATATTGCACTCGTGCGATATTGCACGCGCACGATATACAACTCGTGCGATACACAAAACTTTCGCGGCTAGGACCATGACGTCCAAGGGGCTCGATAACTTGCACGAATTGAGCGACCTATGGCTCGTGGAAATTCAGAATAAAAAATCAAGTGTTTTTCGGACGAAAGAGCTGATCGAAGGGGCACGGCGCGAGCTCCTCGTTTGATGTTGCATTAATTTCTGGTATGATATGGTTTATTCATTCTTGTTTATACAGCGTCGTTGAGCGTTAACTCCCGATGCGAATCTGTTTATTGCATTTAATACATGTGTAAAAAATTGTGGGCCCTTCATCCGCTCTGCGGGTTTGCCGCACGGTCATCTGCATCTTCGCCCCGCATCGAGGACAATCCGGGGTTTTATCGGAGGAGGCTTTATCTCCTAAAATAGACTTCCAATACTTGTCATCTTTCACGAGCGTTTTATCAAGGGTATGGTCAGCGACGACGGGACTCATTAACGGGGCGGCTTTTCCTTCTAGCTCCTTTTCATAATCGCACATCTTGCAAAAAAGCACTTTCTGCTCACCTTTTTTTCGGGGGTAAAGAATCGAGCCGCAATTCGGGCAAAAGTCTACCATAATCAAATGCCTCTAATGAAGGAAAATATCCCTCGTTATGGCCGTGGCATCACCAGGGAACACGTCGATCGGGTAATCCTCGTGTTCTTTCGAGGGTAACGTGCGGCGGATGATGATCGGAAGAACTTTCTCTCGCAGCTCGAGGTCGGCGATGTCGATCGGTTCTGCAATATCGGGCGTGATGAACTCGGGAGCCACGAGCGCTGGCGCGCCCAAGGCAAGTTGCAATGCCCGTGCACCGACGATCCTGCTTTTTTCATATTTCGTTATGAATGGGGGGCCGATTCGCACCTTTCTCTTGGCATCGCTGATGATGGCTTTCTCGGCTGCCATCATGTTCTGGTGCTGGACGAGTACCTCGCCACCATGCGGGATGACATAGATGAGTTTTGGCTGGATTTCCTCGATCTTCTTGTCGATGAATGCTTGAACATCTTTCTGCATCGTTTTCGCGGAGGTGTACGTGATCGCTTCCATGAAATATTTTTCGGAAACCATGGCTGGATCGAGGCTCGATAACAGCGCTGTCTTTGCACGTGAGCATTCCCTGGCGAGGTAGTAAGCCTTGTGACCGCCCATGACGAACTGGGTCTTCACCTTGTCCTTGAGGAAATCAAACGCCTTGGCGGCACGCTCCAAGGGATCCTCGATCGAGCCCACTTCCGCGCTCGCGTCGTCGATCCACTGCTCGAAGTTTGGATTCCCGATGCCCTCGCTGGCTTCAGCCAGGTACACGATGTTCCCGCCTTGCTTCACTGCTTCGATGCTCTGCGTCAACCCTTTGGTGCCCTGGTAAAGATTGATGTCCTTGGGATACCCACCATCCGATATGATTGCCAAATCGGCTTGCTGGTCGACGTTGATCAAGAAATGTTCCTTGAGAATGCGTGCTGCTTCTAAGAAGGCAACCCCGAGCTCACCGGCCTTGATATCGATGATCTCCTTGCCACTTTCCGAGATGATGTTGATCACGAAATCGGCACCGACCATCTTCGCCGCTTCTGCCATATCAAGATGCACAGGGTTTCCATCAAGATTGCCTGTCCTGGCTGCTGGATCAACCAGCAAGCCGTGATTGTTGGCGATGCAATCAGCGCCGCAAACAGCGGGCAAGATGGACTTCCGGTCACCACCAAACCCTGCATAATAATGGAAGGAAACATCGGTGAGCAAGATCTTGCAATCCGCATCGTGATAGGTCTTGTTGACCTTGACGGGCGTGCCACGTGACGTCGTTCCTATCTCGACGAGATCCTCAGCATTTGGATCGTGAACCACGACATTGTATTCCTTTGGAATTTTCTTGCCAAGGATTTGTTCCATTTGCGCGTCGGTCGGAGGCGCGTGCGTAGCCGTCCCGATGATGATCGTGACACTGCTCTTGCTAACACCGATTTCCGTGAGATAATCAAAAAACGGGATGAGTGCCGCATCTCTCGGAAACTCGCGCGTGTAATCATCAACCACGACGACGATTGTTTTCTTATCTTTCACGAGTTCGGGCAGCGGCTTCACGTTGCCGATTGGTTTTTCCACGGCGTCTTGCAACAAGGTGGATGGCGTTTCCGCATATTTTACATCCTTCCCGTGCAATTCTACGACTTTAATTTCATCGGATATCGTTATCGTAATGCCTTTCGCGGCTTTACCATAAGGCAGAGTAAACTTTGCCATTCAAGATACCTCTATTTTATAAAAATAGCTATCGATCGATAGTTTTTTAAAATGAACCTTTATAAAAAAGGATTACCCAAAAAGCCATTAAATTTGTTAGATTCGGGCTATCCTTTAGCTCCTCATGAAGCTCCGATTAGGTCATTTTTCCCTTGATATCTCGCGCCGCGAGTAACCCCGTGACGCCAGCAGCGACGATGCCACGACTCAAGCCAGCACCATCGCCCGCGACGTAAAAACCAGGAATGACCGTTTCAAGCGCGGAATTCGTCTCGATTTTTTTTGCACTATACTTGATTTCCGGAGCGTACAGCAGCGTCGAATCGCTCGCGACGCCTGGAATCACCTTATCAAGCTGCTCGAGTCCCTCGATGATATTCATCATGATGCGTCCCGGATATGCTAGGGAGATGTCGCCTGGAGTTATCGCATCGTAAGACAACGTCGGGGTCACGTTTGATTTTTTCAAGCGCTTCATGGTTGATCTCGCGCCGCGCCGCAAGTCATGCAACCGCTGAACGATGGGTTTACCACCTCCGAGCAGCGTCGCGATGCCGGCGATCGCTTGACCATATTTCGTCGAATCCTCCAGCGGTGCTGTCAGGTTCACGCGGTTCAAAAGGGCAAAATTGGTGTTTTTTGATTTCGTTTCCATGTATGACACGCCGTTCACGCCGACCGTGCCGTCTGTATATGCTTCGAGCACAACGTAACCCTCGTGATTCGTGCAAAACGTGCGCACCATGTCATCGTGCGTTTTCGTGAAGATGTGAAATTTTGGATCCCGCTGGATTGTGCAAATGTCATCCATGATCTCCGACTTCAACTCGATCCGCATGCCTATATCGAGCGATTCGTAGGTTGACTTGATGCCCAGTTGTGCCGCTTGTTCCGAGAGCCATTGCATGCCAAACCGGCCAGGCGCGACGATCAAGAAATCAAAGGGCCCTAGCTGCTCGTCATCGTGAGTGATCACCACCTTGTCCTCCGTGATTTTATCGATCAAGGAGTTCAATTTGAAGGTGACGCCACGTTTCATGAGATCGTGAAAGATCGAGTCGATGATGCGCGGGGCATTATCACTGCCCATTAACCTTTGGCGGATCGGGATGAAATCGATTCCATTTGCCGATGCATCTCGCTTGATCCGCCGCGCTTGTATAGGATCAGGGTCATAGAGCTTAATGTCGCCATCGTACCGCAAGAAAAATTCCTCGACCGTGAGCACGAGGTCCAGGGCCAAGTCCTCGCTGCCCGTGAGCACGACGAGATCTCCGCCGATCTTAGGATGAAGATTAAGAATGCCACTCGAATACATGCCGGCACCACCAACACCACACATGATATTGCATGCTGGCTTGCATTTAACGCAATAATGAAACTTGCTGCTCACGGGACAATTTCGTTCCATGGGTTCCTTGCCGACATCGAACACCGTGATGGCGGCGTCCGTGTTATCAGCAAGGTAATCGGCAGCGATCAAGCCCGCTGGCCCTGCCCCGATTATCGCTACTGATGTCATGTTCAAGACCCTAATAGGGAGAAAACCAATGAGATTTTGCACTCAAAATTAAACTTCGGATCTCGTCCCCATTTCCATTGCGAATTTACTCAAGGAACGACTAATTCTAATCCGAATTCTTGCATCCTGGAGAAATGGGCTTCATTTTTCGTGGCAATCAAAACTTCATGCACGATCGCAATCGATGCAATGAAGACATCCCTGAGATCCACAGTTTCACCTCGTGATTCCATAATTTGGAAGACCTCACCAGCTTTTTTGGCTGCTGGAGCATCAAAATGGAAAATCTCCATGCTTGCTTCCAATTTTTCCAGGGCTTCGATGTTTTTATCTTTTTTACGAGATTTAAACGCACCATAATATAACTCGTAAATACAAATTGCTGTTGTCGCGACTTCGGTAACATTTTCCCATTCTTCAATAAAAGAGACGATGCTCGTGTCCTTTCTTAAAAAATCAACGAGCACGCTAGTTTCGAGACAAATCACCAATTTAACCACATCTTGCTGATAGATTTCTTGAATTCATCGACTTCATCATCATCCATTTCCCAAGTCCCTGCAAGATGGGAGATTCTTCGTTTCAACAAATGCTTGATGGCGTCTTCAATGGAAACAGGTTTCTTTAACTCTAACTGGAGTTTTCCTGCGAGGCCGACAAGTTGCTTGTACGTCTCATCGCTTAATTTCACGGATTTTACATGGGAAGAAGTGGTCATTATGGTCAACGTGTAAAAAGTAGTATTTATGATTTTCGATTCAAACAAACAGAATCATGCTAATCGTGAATAAAATGAGTTTATTATTTGTATTAAGTCCGATGGGGGAAATTTTTCAGAGACAAGAGAAAAGTATTGTATGAGTTGTAATTGACATGGGAGTCGAGACAAACCCGAGACCAGCGACCACGAACATGAACCACCACGCGAGTTCTACCAGGGCCAGAAACCAGTAATGCGAGAACCGGTGATCCGGGTAATGGAGTCGCCACAATTTGCAACTTACCACGATGACGATCAGCTGCGAGATGACCAGGAAAGCAGTTGTATATTGAAGTAAGGTGACAGCACTAACGCCATTCGGGAGGAGAGACTGGTCGTACAAAAATACCTGCGTGTCCGTGCCTTGAATTGCATTTCCATATAACACGTTCCATGCGCCTCCATACCAATCCATCACGGCGGCCGGCATGCCCGCGATGCTCACGGCAAAGCAAAAGATCGAGGCAAAGAATGATTTACGGATCTGGGGCACGAGCAGGAGCAGCAAGAACACCGTGCCCATGATAAATTCCACCAAATCCCCCCCGAGTCGAACCAGTGAATCCTCAAAAAAGAAATAAGTTGACATGACCTGTTGCTGAGGTGGCATTAGCTGAGGAGGCAATATATAGGTTACGCCACCGAGCCAATAAATTTCAGTGTTTTTCCATGTCCAGCCAAGCAGTTCCGTGACGATGCCATGCCCGGACTCGTGAAACAAGAGGCTGATCATGGCTGCGGTGAAAACAAATACGCCAATAATGATAAAGAACAATAATCGCAAGCACAATTGGGAGACCGTGAATTTTAACCATTTTTTCACATGACGTTGACCTGAAGCATTGCGTTGCGCATTTTCTTCCTCTTTTTTTTGAAAGCTCTTGAAGCGAATTAGTGGCTTGAACTTCAATGGTTCGATCAGCCATGCTAACGCTTTCGGATGCCCTAACCGCACTAGCTTGTGATATGCCAAGTATACCAACATACTTATGCCCAAGGTGAGAATGGGAATGGTAAAAAACCAGAACAATGCCGTGCCTGGTTCGAATGATAATTCAAATGACATTCAGGCTCGCCCCTCTCCCTTTATTTTTCCTTTTTTTCTTCAATACTTCCGATATTTTATAAGAAACGATGGATGTAACTACCGGAATGGATATGACGAGGGCAACGGTCATCATCAGCGCGATCTGCCCTCCGGACTGGCCTCTAGGGGGAATGGATTGGATCTGACCTATAACATCGACCCAAACCTGGTCTTGTACTTGTCCTCCAAGGCCATCAGTTGCGACGATAATGTACTCATAATATCCAGCCGACAATCCATCGATATTTAACGTTACTGGCGTTCCGCTGGTCCAAGAGCCCGTTGTAACTTGCTGCAAGATATATATTTCCGTATTATACAGGGAAATCGTATATTTTGTGATACCGGTGCCGATGCTCGACGCCGTTATGGTCCACGAGATGGTGTTGCCCGTCGTGCCCACGGTGTAAGTTATACTTTGCTGGTGGGTGATGGAGGGTTGGATTAAAATCAGTGGCAAGCAAACCTCGTAATTATAACCATTTCTCGTGTATACGTGCCCACCCGCGATGGCAGGGGAAAAGATCCCGAAAAAGCCCGCGGAGTAATTCCACTCTTCTATGCCCGAGGTGGCATTCAAGCAGTACATTTCCCAGCCCCCGACGTACACTCTCCCACCTGCGACGGCAGGGGAAGTCGACCCCGAATAGCCCGTTGTGTAATTCCACTCTTGTACGCCCGTGATGGCATTCAAGCAGTACATTTTGTTATCATTGCTTACCACGTACACGCGTCCGCCCGCGACTGCAGGCGAGGAGTAAATAGCACCGCCTGTTGTATAATTCCACACGCTCTTGCCCGTGGTGGCGTTCAAGCAATAGATACTATTATCTTCACTTCCCACGTATATGCGTCCATTCGCCACGGCTGGAGAGGAAGACACCGAGTTGTTTGTTGCGTAAGACCAGGATAGCGTGCCTGTTGTGGCGTTTAAACAGTATATCGAATCATCCCAGCTTCCCACGTATACCCTCCCACCTACAACGGCGGGAGAAGATGAGACGAAATAGCCCGTGGCGTAGGACCATGCAAGTTTTCCTGTGGTGGCATTCAAACAGTATACCTTGTGATCATAGCTTCCCACGTACATTCGTCCACCCGCGACGGCCGGCGATGAATAAACAGCACCGCTTGTGGTGTAATTCCACACGCTCGCACCCGTGGTGGCATTCAAGCAGTATATCTTGTGATCATCACTTCCCACATATAAGCGTCCTCCTCCGACGGCGGGAGAAGATCCACCCAAAAAGCCGATTGTTTTGAAATTCCACACCCTTGCGCCCGTGGTGGCATTCAAACAGTATACCATATCATTACTGCTTGTCAGGTACACGTACCCGCCCGAAACAGCGGGGGAAGAAGTTACGATATCGTCCGTAAATGTCCACTTTGGACCAGTCCCTTGCACAGGTGTCGTCGTGACCACGCCCGTGTGGTTGAGTGCCCCGCGAAACATCGGCCAATCGTCGCCCGCCTGATCGCTGTTGCCAGGAATGGTGGCGGGGCGGGGCAGGGCTGGTAATTGTTGATGACCCATATTTTCAATTTTTTGGACAGTGCAACCTTGATTCAAGGTAAATGACGCGAAACAAGCCAAAATAACGGTCGATATCACGAACCAAGCCCTTTTACTTACCGTCTCTTGTTTCACCATTTTTCTTGACTCATGAAACGCGAGACAATCATCCATATAAATAATCGATTATCTCAATATTGTGATGGCTTAATGACGAAGACTATGGCTTCAAGGGAAAGCTATAGCATTGTAGAATTATTTTATACAAAAGAAGAGCCAAAAATCGATATCAAAACGGATTCATTTCAATAATTTAAGAATCCGAGCGGCGAGATGCGCGGCGTTCTTGCCATTGTCGATGCCAACCGTCGCGACCGGCACGCCACTAGGCATTTGCACGATCGAGAACAGCGCGTCGATGCCACCAAGCGGCCGGTTGCCCGAGCACTGCACGCCTTATTTCAAGGACAAAATCCTATTATTTTTCACGGGTTCTAAGTCTAATATTTTTTGATGAGATGTTGATCAAACGTCCTTGATATGTTTCATCCTCAAGATCAATCTTTGTGAAGGAGTTTTTCAACAATTCGTTCGTTGCTCGGGGATGTGGTGATTGTACTTGAAATATGACAATTGTCCAAGGCTCAATATCAGAAAACAAGTATATATAACCGAATCGTTTATCATGAGTAATGATTGGTATGTGCTTTTCTGATGCATACTTGATTATATCCTCATCTTCCACGCCATAGAATAATACATCTTCAACGCGAAGTGCATGAAAATTCAAGGACTCAAGAGTCGTTATCGTGGATTCAGCGAGACATTCATCAACGATGACATCCATAAACTCAAACGCCCATAATTTTATGCAAACGGTATTTCTTCTTCGTCTGGGTGATTCACGAGAAACAAGGAATAGTCCAAAACAGCCTTTATGTCATCCGTGTTTATTCTTGGATATTCCGCGATGATTTCATCGAAAGATGCACCATCCCGAAGCATTTGTAAAATGATGTATATTGGAATCCGAGTATGTTTAATTACCGGTTTTCCGCCCAAGATTTTTGGATTGATTTCAATTCGCTGAAGAAATTCAAGCACATGTATCACCATGAAATCCATTCCACGACAATGACTTAAACGTTCCGCTTTCAATCAGTATCAGTAAAAAAACAAAGAAAGCCTTTATTTTCAATGCCAGATTTTATATCGATTCGCAGTTAATTCACGAGTTTAAGAATCCGCATAGCAAGATACGCGGCGTTCTTGCCATTGTCGATGCCGACCGTCGCGACCGGCACGCCACTAGGCATTTGCACGATCGAGAACAGCGCGTCGATGCCACCAAGCGGCCGGTTGCCCGAGCACGGCACGCCGATCACGGGCTTCGCGGTTTGCGATGCGACGACGCCGGGCAATGCGGCGGCCAAGCCCGCGATGCAGATGAAGACTTTTGCGGGCGATCTCTTGACGTAGTTCGACAATTCTTCCGGTTGCCGGTGTGCTGAAATGACCTTCGTTTCAAACGAGATGTTTTTTTCTGCCAGTATTTCTTCTGCTTTTCCAGCGATCTCCTTGTCGGAATCGCTGCCCATGATGATGCTAACGTCGACCGCGATTTCCTCGCCGGAATCGCTATACATACTGCTGGGATCGCTATCCATAATGCTATTACCGCTTGAATTTTATCACGTGAGATAATGGAAAAAAGGGTTTCAATATAAAAAGGTTTTGAAAAAACCACGAGATCACTCGGTCAATTCACATGCAATCACGTTACACGTGTCGACATCTAATGATCTCGTGGCAATGACGTTGGCATCCAGTCCAAGCACGTTTTCGACGATGACATCGCCACACTTGATCGGTGCTTCGACCTCGATGCGCGCGAGCAAGTCAAGGATTTCGTTGAGTTTGCCTTTCGGCACCGCCACGCTGGTTCGCACGGGAACTAGCGGGATGTACGCGTTCTTGATGCGCACCGTCGTCGCGAGCATGCGTTTCGGGTTGGTGAACTCGTCCTTGCCATACTGCTCGCCGCGCTTGCACTGGTTACCCTCAAGCACGAGCTCGCCGGATTTCATCTGCGAGACCGTGATCGTGCAAGAATTGGGACAAATAACGCAGGTGACAACTTTCTGTTTCTCGATTTCATCGCTCATCGTTCATTCGCCTCCTTCGGTGCTTTCAGCACTTTCCTCGGTGACTTCTTCCGTGGTTTCCTCGGTTGTTTCCACTTCTTTCGGCTCCAGGAAAACCTCGAGCGATTGTGAGGCGTCAATGCCGCTCAATACTTCGGGCTTGAGCTCGAAGAGTATCATCTCGCTCGGCCGCATGTACTTGAAAGCTTTCTTGTAGATTTCGGTTTCGCCGTTTTTCACCTTCAAGTACTGGTCATTCACGGGTTTTTTCACCCGCAAGGAAAGCTTGACAAGCCCAGATTCGCCAACAAATTCATCCGGGATTGCCATGTTGATCTTGGTGGGAAGGACGTAACCGATGCCATTGCCAGCGACAAGGGGCACCGAATCGCCATCGTTCAAGTTCGGGATCTTGGTGCCCGCTGCCGACATGGCTGCCATCCTGCCAGCTTTTCTCGCTTCCGCCGACACGTTATCGACCAGGTCATGGACCTGGAGCACGTTACCGGCGGCAAAGATACCGTCAATGTTGGTTTGCAAGAACTGGTTGACCTCGGGGCCATTGGTCTTGCCAAGCTTGACACCCGCCTTCTTCGAGACTTCGTTCTCGGGAATAAGTCCGACCGAGAGCAGGAGTGTGTCGCAGTCGAAGAATATTTCTGACCCAGGTATCGGCTTCCACGCGTCGTCCACCTTAGCAATGGTGATGCCCGTGACGCGATCGCGCCCGTGCACGCGCACGACCGTGTGCGATAGATATAAAGGGATGCCATAATCGTCCAAGCACTGTACCTTGTTGCGAACCAGCCCTGACGGGAAAGGTAAGATTTCGACCACGGCTTGCACCTTCGCACCTTCCCACGTGAGGCGTCGTGCCATGATCATGCCTATGTCGCCCGAGCCGAGAATGACGAATTTCGTGCCGGGCATGAACCCCTCGATGTTGACAAAACGCTGGGCGGTGCCTGCCGTGTACACGCCGGTTGGCCTGTACCCCGGGATCTTGATAGCGCCACGTGTCCGTTCCCTGCAACCCATTGCAAGGACGATAGATTTCGCGACGATCTTCACGATACCTTGCTCGTTGATGGCATATATCTCCTTATCAGAGGTCATATCCAGCACCATCGTGCCTTTCACGACCTCGATGTTAGTGTTCGGGAGCATATCGATGTATCGTTGGGCGTATTCTGGACCAGCCATTTCTTCCTTGAACTCGATGAGTCCAAAGCCTGGATGAATGCATTGTTGCAATATCCCACCAAGCCCGTCGTCCCTGTCGATCATCATGACCTTGCAGCCAGCCTTGTCAGCTTCGGTCGCTGCGGCAAGACCCGCAGGACCCGCACCGATGACGGCGACGTCGCATTCTTTCTCTATCATTATTCCTCGCGCTCCTCCATGGCAGGTTGTGCATTGAGTTTGCGGAAATCCTTGGTCTCGCCGAAGAAATATCTCGTTCCCGGCTCGCGTTTAACGACGTCGTTAAGATTCTTCCCGAGTTCCCTCGCGAGAAGCTTGATGACCCGAGGCGAGCAAAAACCACCTTGGCACCTGCCCATTCCCGCCCGCGTGCGGAACTTCACGCCGTCCACCGTCCGGGCGCCAATTGGCCTTTTTATTGCCTGGACAATCTCGCCCTCCGTGACCGTTTCGCACCGGCAGATCACGTGACCAAAACGCGGATCTTTTTCGATGAGCGCGGCCCGTTCTTCCCAGGAAAGCTCGGAAAACACGACGGGCTTTTCCCGCGTCGCGATGAAATTCTCCTTAGCCTCGAGGTCAAAGCCCGCTTGCTTGATGAGTTCGACTTCCGTGTCCGCGATGGCAAGGCACGAGCTCAAGCCAGGCGATTGGATCCCTGATGCTTGGAAGAAGCCCGATGCAACCTGGGATTCGCCGATGATGAAATCATTGTTGTCCGAAACGGCTCGCAAGCCCGCGAAGTTCGTGATGCTTTCGCCCATTGGGATGGTCGGCACGAGTTTCTTGCCCCCTTCCATGACCTCGTCGAGACCCGGAACCGTCGTGGAGAGATCGACCTTGGATTCCATGTCTTCCGCATTCGGCCCGATGAAGATGTTGCCATCGATCGTCGGGGACACGAGAATGCCCTTCGATTTCTTCGTGGGAACGGGGAACAATACATGGTTGAGAAAATTGGGAATCTTATCCAGCAAGATATACTCGCCCCTGCGGGGAAGGATCTTGAACGACGCATCACCGATCATTCTCGATATCTCGTCCGCGTATAAGCCCGCTGCGTTGATGACAGCCCTTGCTTGGATCGAGCGTGTTGGGGTATCCACGATGAAAGATTTGTTGAGTTTTTCGATGCTCTGCACGGGCGTGTTGAAACTAAATTCCACGCCGTTGATGTTTGCACATTCAGCCATGGCAATGGCAAGCTTGAACGGGGAAATGACACCAGCAGTTGGTGCATATAACACGGCCTCGGTATCGTTCGAGATGTTGGGCTCCATTTTCTTGATCTCATCGAGATCCTTGATGATCTCGATGGGAATGCCGCGTTCAACGCCGTGCTGGTAAAGTTCTTCGACGTAATCCATGTTCTGGCCAGCCAAACAGACCACGAATGATCCCATGCGATTGAATGGGATGTATAGATCGCTGCAGAGCTCGTCGAACATTGGATTGCCTTTAACATTCATTTCAGCTTTCATCGTACCAGTCGTCGCGTCAAAGCCCGCGTGCACGATGCCACTGTTCGCTTTCGTTGATTCGCTTGCGATGTCAGAGAGTTTCTCGAGCACGATGGTCTTAGCCTTGTATTTCGAAAGTTCTCGAGCTATAGCCGTGCCCGTAACTCCTGCGCCAATTATACAATAGTCGTATAGCATTTGCTAACGCCACAAAAATATCATAAAAATTATGAGGTGAAAAATGCAAGGTCACAATAATATCTTTTGTCGTGTTAGGAGCCCAAAAGAGGCTTATTTGCCTCTATTGAGGCCGTTCTTTCCTTCATGTTACAGAACCATGCGAACCTCGATTTCAAAAAAAAGATACTCGGGGGGAATCACTTGGAGAAAGAACGTGTTTTACAAGCTCTTTCACCCAAAAAAAAGGATCTAGAAGCACGATGTGAATTATGACATGCGTGTCTATTCCATCAAGAAAAACATCGATTTAAGTTGGATTGGATTTCAAATTCATAATTTTTTCCGATAACTTCAACTGCTTCAAATTACTCTTTATAGACATGGCGATCAAGAACTCGGAAAATAAAAGGGATGAAAATTTACCTGGCCACTTAATCGAAATGCCTGCTTTTATCGTGAAAGAAAACCCGCGTATATCTGAAGCCGAACAGTTAAGGCTTGAAAAAAGGGCAAGGATTTTCTTCAAGGAAGCAATGGTAAAGATGCGCGGGAGGCAATGGGACCTGGCCCTTCAAGATCTCGAGGAAACAAGGAGGATATGCAAGATCATTAATTGGCCAGAAGGTTCTGCTCGCATCGACGAGATGCGCGAGATGCTGGCATCCAAGAAGTCTAGCGATTCAATTGAAACGCATTCACGCGTCGCAAGGGAACGTTTCAATAAAAATCAATCGGCACGCGCCCAGCGTGTATCAGCCGAACATGCCAGGCTTGACCAGATGCATGAAGCAGCTCGGGAACGCATGTTAAAATTACGCAATGTAATCCAGTCATCGAAGAACTTAGAAATTGGTCGTCTTGCAGGCATGTTGGATCTCGACGAGGCTTTCGTGAAAAATCAAGCAAGTTGTTGGGTCGATCAATTCGGATTCAAGATCAGTTCTAACAAGATTATCTTCGGGAATGGAAAAATAGACGATTTTATCGACGCACTTGACAAGCAATTTTCAAGCTGATCATCGAAGCAATTTCCCAACCCTTGAGATCAGGAAATTTCTTGTTGAGATCAAGCTTTTCATAGATACTATCTTGAGTCTCTTTATTCGTGGACGAGGAATTTTTCTTTTCCTTCTCTTTAACCATGGTCACGCTAAGTGTGAGAACGATGAAATTAGCTTTGTATTGGCGGGACGATATTTCAAGGTGCGCGCGAAATCCATATCATTATTAATGTAAAAAGAATAACGTGTATCCAGAAGGGATGAATTTTCTGCATTAAAAACGAGTACTGCATCACGACACGTCCCAAAATTGCAAAGAAATGTTATAGAAAAAAGAATCCTTTGCTGGAACTATTAAACATTTTATTTCAAAAGTTCGATCTCGACGATGACCGAATCGGGAATCTTGATGCGCATGACCGCGCGCATGGTTTTATCGTCGGCAAACACATCGATCAGTCTCTTGTGAATGCGCATGGTCCAATGCTCGTACGTGGCCGACCCGTTACCGCAAGGGGATTTTCGGACGCCGAGTTCCATATTTTTCGTGGGAAGCGGAATGGGCCCCTTGATGGAAACGCCGGTTTCCTTGGCAATATCCCTGATCTTCTGACAAACGCTATCTATCTCGTGAATATCCAGTGCCGTTAATCGTATCCTTGCTTTTTGAGTAGCCATTAAATCATCCAAGGTTCCAGTATTGAGTCAAGTGAAGGTTTCGTGCTTTTTTAAAACTCCTCACGGATTTCTCATCACATACTGCAAAGAGCAAGTGATGGTTTTACCAATGTGCATAATCGTAATGAACTTCTTTTTGCACGATATCGATCGAATAAAAAAGGAGATCGCTTTAAAGATCATCGATGAAATGGATATCAATTGTTTTTGAAACGAGGAGTATGACGTCCTCGATTTCCGATTCACGTTTTATGTATATGGGAATCTTTTTCACGATACCAATGGCAAGGACGTAACAATCGGCTAAAGATATGGCATGATCTGTTTTTAATCTTGCAGCTTCAGATCGGAGCTCTTTTTCATCACAAATGATGAATGGTTTTAAAAAATCAGTTACCGTTTGTTGAGCCGAGGAAAATCCTTCTTTTCTTCCTAATAAATATAGCAATTCAGCGACGGTTAGGGGACTTAGGTAAAAATTTTCTAGATCTGGATCATTGATGACTTTCTCCTTGAATGTAGAACCCATCGTCGTGTTACCCAAGAGTTCCAACAAGGCGCCAGTATCAATACCGGCGGAGTTTTCGCTCGCGTTCAATTTCCAACTTCCTCTCTTCATTTCTGGCTCGTGTCACATCGTCAATATCCAAGATCCCTTGAAATCGTTCGACATGCTTGATAAAATCTTGTTTAGTCATTTTCTGGCACTGATCTTCGAGAAGGAGCTGGATGGCTTCATTGTAGGTTATTCGATGACCTAATTCCTTCTCCTTCTGATTTATGAATTGAAAGAGTTTTTTCTGAACATCGTTGGAAATTTGAATTGTTGTTGACATGTTATAGTCATTATAATACTCATGATTTTTATAGTTTCCTTTTATAGATTTTAGGCAGATTATCTCCCGATGCCCCGCCATTTACTGCTGCGATATATTTTAATGAGAAGAGGCAACTCAATCAGATTTATGACAGAAAAAAATTGTTATGGTTTCAGTTTCTTGCAAGATTGTAACCATGATGAATCCGCCCTTTTCCGCCAGGGAAATATCGCTCGTATCCAAGCCATTAGAAGCACAAGGCTGGGTTTTACACAATCACCCAGGGGCGAAATTCAAGTATTTCATCGACAAGAAAGAACGTGTCGTCAATCTTACGGTAGAGCACCCCATCGAGCCACCACTGAAAATACGGAAGCATTTTAACGTGATCTACCTGAAATTCGGCTTGATCGCGTCATTGGGCGTCATCAACGAGGAATTCGTCACGAAATTGTTCACGTTTTGGTCGCAAAAACTCAAGGAGGTCGACGACGTGTTTCAGGGGTTGGCCGTCGCTGATGAATTGAACGCCTTGGCCTCTGATAACGATATCAAGAACCAGATCAAGGTGGAGTTCGTTGACAAACTCCCGGAGGCGAATGAATCCAAGGATGAAAACTCCTACCACGAGCGCGTTCGGATGCATCTCGTGACGGAAAAGGTGACGACCGATTATGCAACGTCGAAAAAGATCGCCGCGGCATTCAAAGAGTTGAATCTTCTTCCCGTGAATAAGTTCGAGGACATATTCGAGCTCCAGGATGGCGTTTCACAGCAATCCGTGGATCATCTGCTCGTGTTCAAGAATCCAGAGTATCAAGAGCTCGTGTTTCTCGAGCCAGGTTACGTTACCTATTATCGCGATATCGAAATCGAGAACGTGAAGATGCGCGTGCTGGCTGAATCTTTTGCTCTCCAGCCGTTGATCAAGTACTGGAAGATCGACATCGAGAAAGTGTTGCAAAGCATCATTAAGAGCGCCCGCGTGGCGTTCATGGAATGCATTAACTCGACCGGCATTTCTGAGTTCACGAAGGTCTATTTCATCAAGAAAAATTTCGACAATTACATGAAAACCTATCTTAAGCAATATGATCCGATGAAAAATGCAGAAGCCAAGGAACTCGCGTTCCCGTTGCCAAACGTGTGGTACGAGATCCTCCACACGGCAAATCTGGTAAATCCCCCGTGGAACCTATTCATAAAACCACCTGAAACGCTCGAGGAATTGCAAGCACGTCGCATCTACCTGGATAGCCAGAAACAAGGCAAACAAGGGAATCTTACCGAGATGATCGCATCGCTCTCTGGCACGCTGGCGACGTTTAATAAAACCGGGCAAAAATACGCGTTTTATCTCGTCCTCGTGGAGCTCGCGAGAATCGCTGTTAAAGTGAGTAATTATCCAGAGTGCAAGGCAAAATACGATCTCGCCATTGATTTTGCTATAAAGTCCGAAGGCCTCGTGAATCCAGACGAGATCATCAAGTTACACGAGGAATATGCTGAAGCGTGTTCAAAGTTCATGGAACTTGATAACGCGGTCCGTCAGTATACGGTCTTGTTCAATTATCTCGAACGTGCAAGACCAGAAACGGATTCCAAGCGCATTGACGTGTTAATCAAGCTCAACAAGATTTTCATCAATAGAAATGATTTCAATTCATTACAATACGAGATTCAAGAAAATTTCAAGAAAATCAAGGACTTCGCCGATAAACACAAGGACAAATTTATCCTTGCAAGTTATTTTCGAATCCTCGGCGTGTATTACGACAAGAAGGGAAAATTCAATGATTCACTAGCTGCCTACAAGAAGGGCCTCGCCGAGGCACAAGATTCGGGGGCGATAGAAACAGAGCTGGAGATCATCATCGAGCTGGGAAAGGTATTCTTGACCAGCAAGAAGAAGAATTTGGAAATGGCACAAAAGTATCTAGAGCGCGGAAATGAAATCGTTGGGAAAACGGATGACCTCGTGAATGAACTGAAAATATACGAGATGTTGGAAGATTTGTATAATCAGTTGAATGATTATCAACTCGCGGGCCAATATAACAAGGAATCCCAACGATTGCGAATGGCATTAAAGTCAAGGGGCTTAATTTAAACCTTAAAGGCACAAAAATGCCATTAATTGAAAAACCATAACAATCCTAGAGGATCGTATAAATCACCCATAAATGCAACAACATCTCGCAGCTTGCTCTAGCATGGATTTCAATCGCATGGATTTTAAATTGCGAATCATTGGTTCGAGCAACGATCACTCGATTAGGGAAAAAAAATGCCAAAAGAAGATATTCACGTGATCATCGTCGGTTCTCGAAACGCCGGCATCAGCTCGTTCATAAACCAGCACGCGCATGATTACGAGATGACCGAAGAAGCAGGAATGGGAATTGATATCCAGTCGACATCCGTGTTCGTGAATGATGCTGAGTACAACATCATATTCTATGAAATCGCCGGGACATTTCCGCTCGATAGCTTGAAAAAAATTTTCCAGAAGAAATTCGTTGCCTTTGCCGTGATGTTTGACTTGTCAAACTCCGTCTCGCTGGAATTTGCTGAGATGATCACAAACCAGGTCCAGGAAAAACTTGGCGCGAAAATGCCCAGGATCAAGTTCGCCCTCGCATCGCACCTGGATTGCGAACGTGCAGTTTCGCAGGACTTGATCGATTCGCTGTTGTCCAACATGGGCGGCCAATCTTATTACTACGAGTTTTCATCAACGACGGGCGAGAACTTGTCGGATACCATGGAGCAACTCGCCAAGAAAATCCTGGAAAATCCACAATAAAAGATAACAAGAAAATAATTGCCGCGAAAAGGCAATCATTTTAATTTTTTCATGTGATCAATCCGTTTTTGGAGCAACTTTTTCGTGCCAATATCTGCACGATGGTACAAGTTACCACTAACCATGGCAGTGCCTTTCTCCGCGATGATCTCTGCTTTTTCGATCGTCGGACCAATGCCAAGAACGCCTATCGTGCGGGATGACGAGGTCAAGACGGAGCCATCATCCTTCTGATTCACCGATGCATAATAAAATTTGGCTCCGGCTTTCTTCATACCCTTTCCATCCACGATGACGGGTTCATTCGCGGCGGGTTCATCGGGATATCCGGCAGGCACGAGATATTTCACCACCGTGGCCACGTTCTTGAATTCTGCTGTGAGGTCGCACAGAGTGCCGTTAATGATGCCTTGACATATGTCGACGAAACTTGTCGTCATGATGGGGAGCACGTTGATTGCCTCGGGATCGCCGAAGCGGACATTGAACTCGACCAATTTCACGCCTTTCTTCGTCTTCATGAATTGGCCGTACAAGAAGCCCTTGTACGTGGTGCCGGTTTCTGCTTTCAAAGCATCGATGGCCGCTTGCATGTTGGCAAGGGCGACGTCCACGTCATCCTTGCTGACGAAGGGCATTAGGTGATTTTCCATGGAATATGATCCCATCCCGCCCGTATTCGGTCCTTCGTCGCCTTCGAAGGCGCGCTTGTGATCTTGCACGAGCGGCGTCGCGAGAATCGTCTTGCCGTCCACGAATGTTTGCAGGGTAAATTCCTCACCATCGAGCTTTTCCTCGATCACGACCCGACCACCTTTCGAAAAAATTTCCTGGCAATACGCGTCGATGTCTTCCATCGAGTGCAAGTGTTCCCCGAATACCTTCACGCCCTTTCCACCGGTGAGCCCATCTGGCTTGACCACGACGTTCTCCATGCCAAGCTCGTCGACGTAAGCAGGAATATCGTCCATGGATGTGAACGTTGCAAATTCGATGTTCATCGGGTTGTTGTATTTTTGCAGCAATGATCGCGTGAAAATTTTCGATCCTTCAAGCTGCGCTGCATCGATGGCGGGCCCGACGCATGGAATGCCCGCGGCCTCGAATGCATTGGCAATGCCGACCACGAGGGGAGCCTCGGGACCAATCACGGCAAAATCGCAATCCTTGCCAAATGCCGATGCGTGCTCAAAGTTTTCAAGATCATCGACCCGGAAATCATCTTTTGCAAGGGATGCTATTCCCGGATTCTTCTTGTTCATGAACGCTCGCAACTCGGCACCGCCATTGACCAGCGCCTCGGCGATCGCGTGTTCTCGAGCGCCATTCCCTACAAGTAAAACACGAACCATTTCATTTCACTAGGATAAAATCATGAACGGCTTGACTTAACACGGATTATTAATGGATGATTAGGGATCTGGCGCTTTGCCTTCCTTGATGATGTCCAGCGACCTGCGGGCCGCGGAATTGAATCGCTGGGCTGCTGACGTGAACTCAGGAATAATCGAATAATATTCCCTGACGGCAAGAAACTCTTGCTCGAACTCATCATAATCCTTCCTTTGCAAGAGATCGATGAATTTATCCACGGTGGCTTTGAAATTCGAAAGCATATCGATGAACGCTTGGTTTTCAAGCTCGATTGTCGCGTAGATAAACGGGTCCTGGGTCATGACCTCTTGCGAGATGAGATGCTGCAAGTGAAACGTCGTGCCCTCGAATGCCACGATTTTTTCAAGGCTCGCATCGCTATCCTTCAAGAATTTTCCAAACAAGATGTTGAGCATGTGGGGAATACCGAGCGTGTAGGCGATCATGCCGTCATGCTCTTGCACTGACGTCTCGATGACGGTTGGCTTGTCTTGTTCGATGATGGCCTTGAACTCGTCGAGAATCATCTTGTCACCTTCCAGATCGATCAAGATGAAGTTCTTGTTCTTCATGCTCTCGGCTCCAGGGCCAAACATGGGATGCGTGCTCAGCACGTGGATACCATGTTCTTGGCGCGCGGTGTTTAGCAAGGACGGGATGACTCCCTTGACCGATGCAATGTCGAACAGCACGGCGTCTTGATTCACCAAGGGCGCCACCGCCGAGATCGATTCCTCATGCGCCGTGATCGGCACGGAAAGCATCACCCAGCTTGAAACGGGCACGCAGTCTTCCAAATTGTTGGTTAGCAAGATCTTGCCTTCCATTCCCCCTACTTTCAAATCATTTTCGAGATTCTTGAGTTTTTCACTGCTTCTCGAATAACCGTGCACGGTCCAGTCACGGGACGCGAAATACGTCAAGAACCACCGTCCCATCAGCCCGGTTGCTCCGATGATCGTGATGGAATGTTCTCGTTCCATGGTTTAAACTCGATCGTTGTTTTCTGCGATATAATTTTATAATACCGAGACTCAGAATAAATAGTAAATATATCGAGACTACTGATAGCCCAAGACAGGAAAAAAGGTGTTTAAGCCAAGATGGTAACCATAGGAGATTTCGAGTTTCCGGAGGATCGGATTTACTGGACCGAACACATCTGGATTTTACTCGAGGAAGGAAGCGAAAATAGCGCGATAATGGGCATAGATGCAATGGGCTTTGCCATCGCCGGCAAGATTTCCATCATCCGCGTGAAAAAAGGTGGAAAACCGCTGGCCAAGGGTCGAGCATTCGGCACGATGGAATCTGGCAAGGGTGTCGTGCCGTTAAAATCGCCGCTCAGCGGGCTCATCACGGAAGTTAATCCCTTACTTGACCAGAAAAGATACGGCGATTTCGTCGACAATCCTTACGACAATTGGCTTGTCAAGATTCAATTGGAAAATCCTGCCGAGCTCGATGGCGAGGATTTCATGAAAGAAGTATCCAGCATCTCGAAATGGGCAAAGGACGAGCTCGCCAAGATAAAAAAATAGTAGGGTCCTTTATTCCAACATTTTTTCTTTCCACCATTGCATCCACGACACGTGCGGCTCGCGTCATGCCGCAGGAATCATGAACGCTAAAAACGACGTGCTCGGCATCAGGAGCAACACCGCCACGAGAATCGCGTTGAACGCGATCATTACCGTGATCGTCACGTTTTCCTTTTTCAAGTTCGTTTTAACATTCTTCACTGCCGAGGGCAAGTCTTTTCCGCCGAATATCCACGCGATCGATATGGCAATCCAGGTGGCGGTGAACAGGAGCACTGCGAACACGGCGACAAATAATATCCAAGCCATCAGCGATTCGGAAATAGTCGCAACAACTTGGAACAAGATATCAAGGACGAATATGCCCAGGTAAATCGTACCTGTCGTCCCCATAACATATCCAAGCAACGTGATTGGCTTCGATATTTTTAATCCTTCCATGTTATCGATGGTGTCGGATTGAAAGATGTGGACGAGGTTCTTGACCGATAATATGAAAAGTATCTTGGTGACAAGAGTCACGAGCACCTGGAGCATGATGGCGGTCTCGATCGTGTGCATGATTCCACCGGCATCATTGATCAACGCCGTGTTATCGAGCACGCCAAAGAGGGCAAGGATGATTCCAAAATCGATTATGAACGATGCCAACACGAACATCTCTATTCGGCGTGCCTTATTTGACAGAAGTTCCCGTCCAATTGCCGAAATACCCGTACAAATGTTAGCCATGCCGAGGATGAAATTCACGACTGCAAACGAAGACCAATTGTATCGCAACATTTGATATATCGAAAGATATTTCCAATACAAGACGCACATGAAAAACACGTTGAATACTTTCACTGACGCGTGCGATTTCATATGCAAGCCGAAATGCACGAGAAGACTCACGGGAAATGCCGCGAACACGAACAAGAATCCAGCATCCAGGAAAAACAAGGCGATGGGGGTGATGACACTCGTGTTGATCGTCGTCAAGTATAAATTTGCATCGTCGACGCCGGGGTTCGTGTTATAGATGATCAAGCACCCGATCACGATGCCCATGAAGCCAGCCGTGAAAATAGCAATGAGGGCATTGAACATCTTCTTGTCGATGGACGGGTAGATGAATTTCAAGATGGAAATGAAAATCTCCGTGATGAGAATGAATAAACCAACCAGGAACAAGTTATCCGCGTATAAGACGCCACAGATGCTGCCCGCGATGAGAAAAACCAGCACGTAATAGAACCGCTCGACATTCTTGTCCTTGAAATCGGATACGCAATTGACGATGATGATGCACGTGACGGCCATGCAAGCCATGACCATGAACGCGTTGCCGGGCGATGCCACGAGATTGTGGTTCGGAAGGCTTTCGGTTAATGGAAACATCTGGGTTAAAGCGAATAGTAGCGATACGGCGGGTAAGACCATCAAGAGGAATTTGCTCGCGACTTTATTCAGATCAATAACGAGCGAGACCATGGCGCCGACAAACAGGATCCAGATCGGCATGAAAGAAAGTATTGCTTCAAGCATTGGCTTCGCCTCCTGCTGCTTGCTTTCCCTTCAACAAGTGGCCTTTCGAGGGCTTGTCTTGTTGCTTGGCTTCGATGTTAAAGTCCTTGATGTATTCCTCGGATGAAATGCCCTCCTCGCGGGCTTGATCGATGCACGCGGTGTAGATACCGAGATAAAACACGATGTAAATGACGTTCGCGACGAGGAAAAAGATCAAGAACAGCTGGATGGCTATGCTCGTCACCGATATCAAGAGTATTATTAATACCATGAAGATTATGAGGCCATTTAAATGAATCTTGAACTTTCTTGGCACGTACAAGTACAAGCCCCAGGAAACCACTACGATGAGTCCAATGATGATTAAATCTAGCCACGTTTCGAATGCCATGTAGTCCGACACGAAACCAAGTATACCAAACCATACGGCAAACGCTAGAAATAGCACGAATAACTTTTCCGATGCAATAACGTTCCCGGATACGTTTTTAGCCATCATCGCCATCCTAAAATAAGCGCACGAAATCACGTGAGGAATAGCCGCAAGACAAAAAAAAGGTTAGGGATCACTTCACAACGAAGTTGTCACAAAGGGAAAACAAAAAGGAAAACCTGAAGCATATATTAGCGAAAAAATGGAAAATGATGGAGAGATAAAGATACACGATATTACTCAATCCACTTTGCGACTTGGTCTCGGACCCGGGGAAACGGCAACCATTCAAAACGCGATAGATAATAATTGTGCATGTTTAATCGATGAAAAAAAGGGATCAAGAATCGCTTATAACTTGAATGTCGATGCAAGAAACATCAGCATTACCATGTTGGAGGCATTAAAAATGAATATTATAACGGATAGTGAATTCGATGATTTTTATGCAAGATGGGTGAAATATGCTTTACTGTCACCTGAAGATATTTATTTCGTGAAAGCAGTAAAAGAGTTGGTGAAATGACTCGTGTCTGGAAGCTTATCGGTCAGGATTGGCCCGAGAAAAATAGATGAACTTGATCGCTTGGCTAAGATCCTTGGTCTTGATCGTGCCACGATTATTTGTCGAATCATCGAAAATGGCATCGAACGGGAGCATATCAACATAGGTATCGACCTCTTTCAAAAAGGTGAAACCATGGATCGTGCAGCAGAGATTTCTGGAGCATCGGTTTGGGACCTGATTGATGAGGCGAAACAACGAGGTGTCACATCAAATTTCGACATCGAGCAAGAAAAGGCCATAGCAATTGCTGTGTTAACAAAAAATGATCTGACACTTGCAAAGAAGATTTCTTCATTACGATGAAAAAAACTCTCATATGGACGGGACACGGAAATGAAGCAAAAAGAGCTCTTATCGATGCTCGAACAAGATCCGGAGAATGTCGAGCTGCTCGTGAAGTACGGGGGATTCTTGCTAAAAAACGGGAGGAGTAAGGACGAACTTGAAAATGCAAGAATATATTTCAAGAAAGCTTTGGAAATCGACCCTGGTAGGCTTGATACGCACTTCAAATATGCAAATTTCTTGTGTGCCATCGGTGAATTCCAAGCGGGTCGTGATCTCTTGCAGGAAGCGATTGATCTTTCTCCCAATAATTCCAAGGCACACGAGCAATATGCAAGCTTGTGGATGCAAGGAGAATGGGGCCGCGATACAGCCGCCGCGTATGGCGCCCAACACCCAGAAGAAGCAGACCTCATGGAATCCCATTATCTGAAGGCCATCGAGCTCGATTCCAACAATGCCACGGCATATGATCATTATGGCTTATTCCTCTACTGGGTTAAACAGGATTACGACGCGGCCTTTGCCCAGGGTCGAAAGATGATTGAAGTGGATCCTCAAGAAGCAGGACCATATTGGTTATTAGCGGCTCTCATGGACTTGCAGAATCGGGATAGAGACGAGATTGAAAAATTATACATGAAAGCCATAGAAGTGGAACCTGATGATCCCACGGCACATTTCTATTATTACAGTTTTTTAAATTATTATCAAATGGATAAGGACAAGATTGAACAAGAATTGTTGAAGCTGCTTGAAATAGCACCTGATAATCGATCACTCAAGGTGGCGTATGGCCGGTTCTTGCAACTGGTTAAGAAGGATTTGGATGGAGCCGAATTGCTCTTCAAGCAAGCACTTGACAATGTCTTCGAGTCGGATGTTGTTGTCCTGGATATCCTCACCAACCTTGGATCCGTGCAATTTCTCAAGAATGATGCTGATTCTGCTAAAGAAAATATCGATCGTGCCTTGTTCATCACGGCTCATGAAGATCTCATCGCGCTAACGAACTTCGGCCCAATTGGAAATCCAGAATTGCAAGAAAATTATAGAAAGAAGATCCTGGATGAAACCCGATTGGGTTGCTTGTATTTGCTCTATGCATACGATCTTGAAGGTAACGATCTGTTTCAATACATGCAACAGATCAAGGGCCTCGTGGACGCCGGGATTCATGCACCAGGATGGAGCATAACGATAGAACTCCACGCGGGAAAGGCTGCGGAGAACGGCCATCCAGAAGCAAGATTCTTGAGCGCGCTAGGGCAGGTAATTGCGGGGGCGCGCAAACCCAAAAGCTTGGAAAAATTTACACCGTGGGCCAAACTGGCTATTCACAATATGAATCATCAAGCAAAGTAATTTCGTGCCCTTAAAATGCAATAATGAAATAAAAAAGGAAATCATCCTAAAATTCGAAAATGTATAGCATAACCATAAATCTGCTAGAAAAATAATTATTCTAAAGACTGAATGGAATGATAAGGAATGTTCCGGGAAAAAACAACGACCATCAGCAATCACGGGCGCATCACAATACCCGCATCGATACGAAAGAAGATGGGATTGCACGACGGGATGGAGGTTCTCGTTCTGGAGGACGAAGGGAACCTCAGAATTATACCCATTCTCTCGGACGAGGCCATACGCAAGATGGCAGCACCTGCAAGCGAAGTCGAGCGGATCTATCGTGAATCCAAGAAAGAAGAGCTGGAGCTCGAAGAAAGATGAGTTCGATTGCATTGCTTGATACTGGTGTTATAGTTATCTTCTATTGCGGAACGCCAGAACCCAAGCTAGTTCAACTTATGGAGCGAATCAAATCCGGTACGATCGGTGGTATATTGATGCGTACGACGCTGGTCGAAGCATTATCTCAGTTATGCAAGCAGCCTGGCGGCGTTACGTTCGCTGAATCTACAATGGCATCATTCTTGAAGAATTATAATATAAGGGTTCAAGATTTCGACAGTAACGTGGCATTCAAGGCAGGGAAATTGAAGTGTCAACATAGAAAAAAATTATCCAACGTGGATTGCGTTGCTATTGCATATGCACTCAATAACAACATCCCGTTTCATACAACAGAGAAAGAATTACACAAGGTCATCCCGAAGTTAAAATTAGAAACATATTCTTTCTAGAACCGGTTTATATACTAGCAAACGATAAAAAGAGTTCCTGGATGGTTTTCCTAACATGGAGAAAGATAACAGGCCATTACCTGCATTTTTTATCATGATTACTGTTTTCAGCGCAGTCATGATGACCGTTCAACCTGTAACATTCAAATCTGCATCCGCTAACACGTTCACCCCCACATTCCAACGTGGAATGAGCTACGTGAGTTGGCCACCTAATTTTGATAGCAATAATTCGAATGCTTCCTTGAGTTCCCTAAAAGCGACAGGAACGGAATGGGTGGCGATCAATGTGTTTTGGAATCAAGACAACAGAACCTCAACGAGAATTTATCCGATTCCAGATTCACCAAGTAATGAATCTGTTATCAAAGCCATCCACAAGTGTCATGAATTGGGCATGAAGGTCTTGTTGAAACCGGTGGTTGATCCTCTGGATGGGCATTGGCGTGGTGAAATTCCACCATCGGACGCGTGGTTTGCAAGTTATGGAAGCTTCATCAATGGCTGGGCGGAATTTGCCCAGGCTAATGCTGTCGAAATATTGTGCATAGGCTGTGAATTTAATGGCAATGATGGGCAAGCTGCGAGTTGGAGTACCATTGTTACAGGAGTGCGGCAGCGATTTTCTGGCATCATTACCTATGCTGCTAACTGGAACGAGTATCGCAGCGTCTCGTGGTGGGGATTGCTGGATTACGTGGGCATCGATGCGTATTTTCCGTTAACGCAAGTCAACGATCCAACGATCGAGGAGTTGAAAGCAGCATGGAGCCCATGGGTCAGCGAGATGCAATCATGGCAGCTAGGCATCGGTAAACCCATCATATTCACGGAAATAGGCTATCGAAGCGCTCAAGGAGCAAATAAGGCGCCCTGGGATTTTTCAGCAGTCGCCCCCGTGGATCTTCAAGAGCAAGTTAATTGCTATAACGCGACCTTTCAAGTATTTCATGATAAAGGCTGGTTCTTTGGTTTCTACTGGTGGAACTGGGAAACAACACCCACTGCGGGAGGAAACTCGAGCACGGATTACACGCCCCAAAATAAACCAGTTCAGAGCCTTGTTTCAAGCTGGTATTCCGAGCCGTGGGAAAGAAATTACACGCCACCGGCATTGCTAATCCCGTGGCTATGGCTCTCGGCAGGAGCGATCCTGGCCTTGATGATCCTCGCAGCATTTCTGATATTCCGCAAAAGGCCTGTCAACAAAAAATAATGAACAAAATCTGTTGACGATTCTAAAAATTTTGACTTAAATCCATCACGACAATTTTTTCTTAATTTCACGCTTGTTTCTTGCAAATGGCATACTTAATAATCATGTTAGCAGCCAGGGGCAATCTGTCAAGGCATATATTCGTGATGGCAGAATATTTAAATGTCAATTGCTAATATTGGAATTAGGAAATCGCGATTTCGTTTCTTGTGTAATTAAAACGCATAATTTTTACACAGCTGTGGTGAATAATGCAATGCCTTACGGATTGATAATTCTCTCATATAGAATTGACTTGGATGCTGAGGAAATCGAGCCCAAGTTCACTGTCGAATCCAAGGATAACATGGAGGAAGACGTGGACGTGGAGAAGTTATTGTCGCTCGATGATCGCTTCCGCGTCTATTATGCCCACACGGCGGGTGAATCGGGAACTGCCGGTGGCACTGGTGCAGGTTATTACACCGGTCGGCTACGAGATTCGCGGTGCTCCATTATTTCCTACTATTCCGGCTTGATGAAGGATAGCAAGCGACCAGAATATCTCATTTGCGCCTTAATTCAACCGGATGAATCGTTCGATATCTTCAAGGACATCATGGAAGAATATCGCAACGAGGCCCTTCGCTTGCTCGACAAGCTCGGCGACAACGATGAAAAACTCGTTGGAACGAAGCTTTGGAAGGAGGTTCATGACAAGCTCGACTCAACGTTGAAATACGTCTTGTTCCAGATGAGTCGGCTCGTGAACCTCAACAATGAGCAAAAGATCGCCATGATCTTCAACTCCCTGGAGCGCATCGCCATCTTGCGAAAGCTGGCACAGGGACCAATCGCGAAGGAAAAATTACGGGAATTCATGGAACAAACCGCCCTCACGCTTTACCCGAATATGGAATTGCTCCTGAAACCATTCGTCGCATGCGACTTGGTGCGCCAGGATTGGAGCAAGGGAGAAAAGGACGCGAAGACCGGCCGCATCAAGGGTCGTGGCGAGTACATTTACCTCGTGAAAGACATTTCCATGATCCGCGTGCCGCCCGAAGAAATGCTCAAGAAGGTCAAGGAAAAGAAATCCCCGTTCGACGACAAGGAATTCACTAAATCATACCTGTCGGCAATCCAGGATTATTTCTACAAGTACAATCCGCTCGATGACCTGGACTACAAGGACTCGGGCGATCTGGCAAAGATATTACTCGATCCTGACACGTATGACTTCCTAGTGCTCTTGCGCTTCAGGGCATATCCCAAGAAGAAGATTCCCAAGGTCGGTTACGGCGAGACCAACATCATCTTGAAAAAGCTCGTCGACTTGAACATCGTCACGCTGATCAAGGACAAGAAGGACGAGGACTGGGTTTTACTCCTCAGCGATCCGCACGCGTTCAGGTTGTTCCCCGAGTACTTGCTGGAGAACATCCGCCAGCGCCTCGACCCGCAAGCCGTCGACCCGATTCTCAAGCAAGTTGCTCTCCAGCATCTCAATTACCTGGAAGGCACGTATTACGAGAAACGGGAGTTCTAAATCTATTTTTCTTTTATCTATTGCCGTTTCATATGGCCAACAGCCTGGAGTTTCAAGCTAGATAGGAAAGGATTAAGGGATTGATGGAATTAATTCCATTGTTAAAGCCTTATTCGGCTAAAAGAGCATAACGCTGTGCGTGTCCCTAAGAAAAGCATGAATTGACCATAGGCTTATTTTATCGCCTATGAGCGATCTACAGCTTAATATATTTTTCAAGATACTTCTATTCTCGAATAGAAAATAATCATGATTAATGAAAAAAGGTTTTAATTCATGGTTGCGAAGAAGCACGAATATAACGCCTTGGTTCTCATTATTTCATTTTCATTTAGTTTTGCCTTTGCCGGATTGCTTGCATTTGGCAATATAAGTACAAATGGGAACGCGGGCGTTTCTAACGGAAAAAACCTAAACAACACGATAGGTGATATGACTCCTGTTGCATCTGACACCAAGAACCCTTCCCACAACTGGAAAGGTATTGTAGCCTTGAATTCCTGGTGGAACACGGCGTGGACATATCGCCAGATGATAAATTTTACGGAACCTGGCCTGATGGATCGGTTGAATGATCCCGAGAATGTTTACATGACCTTTGGTGCTGGCTTGGCACACAATAATAGCATCCGTGTGACATGTTTCGTGAATACGAACAGTTCCTGGCTAGAAATACCGAGCCAGGTATGGAACGCGACGTTCTCTGGTGCATTCTATACAAAGTGCACGATTTTCTTCTTCTTGAATCTCACGAAAGGGACCACGGAAACATACTATATTTATTATGACTCGGTCATCAATACCAAGCCAACTTACCCGAATCACATTTATCTCCGAGGTTATAACGATCCAGCCATTCCCGCGGACACAACGAATCCGAGTTTCACGAGCTTTTATTATAACAATAACACGAAACCCGCCTATAACAACGTTAATTCCATCCAGATCATCGTCAATAACAACACAGCGACACCGCGGGCAAAAGTGTGCCTCGTACCGACGGTGCGTGCAGGTTCGGATTGGGGTGGCCCAAGCCAAGCGATCTACTCGGCGACCCAGGGATTAACCGACAGCCTTAACCTTGCTCAAAAAGAATGGGAATCAGTTGGGGAACTGGCACTGCAAGCAGCGAATGATACAGTGATTGACGGAGCCGGCGCGTCCGAATGGGAACGGCTCAACGTTGGCCCCGACAATCCCGCAGAAGCATGGGACGGCCACGGCGGAATCACGGTCCTTGCTGACGGCCCGCTCTTTTGCCAGTTCAAGATCCGAACCACGGATGGCGCTTATAATAATGCACCGGCGTTGGGCACGGCATGGCAAAATGGCGGGTACATTGACGCGTTTAACGGGAGCGTGGTTGCTGATGCCGTGAACAGGGGGAATGATGGTTACACGTATCCTGGCGGAAACGGATTTCCTGCTGGAACTAACGTGTGCAATGTTGGCGGCGTTGGCTACGCCAAATACAACATCACCTACACGTTTTATTACCAACAAGCAACACCATCCCAGATGTTTTCAAGGGTCGACATGAGCATCGGGTCATTCCCTCAGCGTGGACCAGTAGGGTCGCGATATCCTCACATGGCTGCGAACTACGCGTTTACAACAGGTGTCTGTTTCAAGAATTATGGTGACTGGCCACACATTTTACAGCTCGTTGCCGGCGCTGCCAACGCCACGAACCTGCTCCAAAATTACAAGGCCTGGAATGGTACGAAATATGGCTTGGACACCATACCTTTAGAGGTCGGGGGGGCATATACCCGCAAGTGCGATTACCCGCTCGAACCATGGCAATGCTGGTATGATTCGGCAAACGCTAACCCGACGATAGGATTGATGGCTATCACGAATAGCATTGGATGGCAAGTCCTCTCGCTCGCAGTCGCGGGCATCGGGCCGAACACGTTGCTCCAGCAAATCTTGCCGGAGGGCTTGCAAGGTAGTCTTTATCAGATCCCGAATGGCGTGATCTTGTCATACACGTATTACACGATGACATCGCCGGGTGGCTCGAACTATACCAGCGTCCGGGACATGACACGCCGCTTGAATAAACCCGCGAGCATTTCGCCGTTCGGGTCCACCGAGGTATATACCAAGAACCAGGTGTGGGTACGTACTCTTGATAAAAGCGGGGCACCTGCACGCGGCGTCCAAGTCGCATTAAAAGTGTACTCAGGATATCAAACCGTTAACGCCACCAGCTGGGCCTCGTTCCTCCAGGTTCCAGATGGTACCTACACTGTGCAAGTCATCATGTTAACGAATAATTTCAAGACAAACTACACGGTCTACTCGCAATCGTTGACGTTGAATCATGCTACCACCCGATATTACTACATCACTGCAACGTGTAACATGGCCAACTTGACAATGAAGGTCGTAAACTGGGCAAAAAGTAACCAACTACTCACGGGTGTGCAGGTGAGCTTCATCAACACCACGTCATTAGCAATCGTGGAGCAAAATTACACGTGGAATGGTGTGGCTAGTTTCCGGCTATACACGACTGGAGCAACGACATATAGTATCCAATTGATCTATGGTGGGACAAATTGCACAGGGAATTACACGAACCCGGTTACATTGACAGGCAATACCCAGCTAAACGTGGGACTTGACATCCAAACAACTGCCATCACGATGAATAGCCAGCCAGCCTCAGTAACATTTGGCGGCAATTACACGGTGTCGTTCTACTTCAACAATTTCGGGGACACGTCAACGAAATATCGGCCAACTTCAATCACCGTTAGTAACTTGTACGGTTCCAAATATTGGCCAGGCGGCACAGGGGGGATGTATAATTGGTCGGTCAGTGCTGGAAACTTGATATCCCTCACGCTGGCGACAGGTGCAAGTAAGTGGTTGAACAAGACTGGAAACGTTGCCGTGTTCATTCACGCCATCAACTCAACGGTCATACCAGCCGTGCAGCAGATATCTATCCTCATCAACCCGATCCCGACGAACGTCAAGTTTACCTTGAATAACACGGTGTCTAATTCCATATCCCTTAGTAGAGGCAGCTTCGTGCAATTGAAGGTATCTTATCTCAACGGGCTCACACCTATCGTGGTAACGACCGCGGCAAACGTGAATTACACTTTGAATGCTGGCACGACAACGATCCCGTGGATTATAGCCAACAACAATTACACGGTTACAATTCCGACCAACACGCTGGCTTCAGGCACGTATGTTGTCACGATCAGTGCGTTCCAGCCAAATTACGCACAGATTGTAACATCGTTCGCCATCATCGTGACTCTACGGCCCTCGACGATCGCTCCAGGCTCTCCTGGGACAATTTATTACGGGACGACCTTCAATATTCCATTTACCCTGATTGATGGAACCAATGGGACTGGTATTAGCACGATCACTTCTCGTCTCGATGCGAACGTGAAGAACTACCCGGGAATCAACGAGATCAGCATCACCGGCTCGCTCGGGAGCTATCAGGTCAATTATAATTCGACGAGCTTCCCTGCACTGGGCTCTTATCTCGTATACATCAATTGGACGGCGCCAGTGAGCTATCCGTACTACCAGAATTGCTATTCATCAATCACGATAACAATAAGCCAACGACTTTCCCAGCTGACTTACACGCCGCCCGGAAACGTGGCATATGGCGAGAATGTGCTAGTGAGCGTGAATTTCGCGGACGGCGTCAACGGGACGGGTATTTCCAACGTGCATTCGACGGTCAATTGCAACGTGACTGGGTTCACGGCGGTGTATCAAGGTGGTGGAAATTATCTCGTGACATTCAGCACGTTGAAACTCGGTTCGCCGACCGTGCTTGGTACGTATTATGCGAACATTTCCACTTCCTATAACCAGGCTTTCGTTCCATATTACAAGAGCCAATGGGTGAACGTGAAAGTCGTCGTGATCAATCGCCCGACGCAATTAATCGCCACATCGCCGGCAGCGACGCAATATAATCAAGCCGCGACATTCACGGTCACGTATTCTGACCTCAACAATGGATCGCGCATTTTTGGAGCAGGGGTGACGATCGCCTGCTCGAACACCACGATAATTTCGCTTCTCAGCACGAATCAATACAATATAACGGTAAACACGAATCAATTTGCGGCGATCGGGACGTACTACATCCCGATCACGGCGACATACACATCTGGCATCGCTCCGTATTACAGCAGTAACCAAATTATCGTGAAGCTCGTGGTCGTCCAGCGACAAACCACGTTGACCACTAGCAAGGAATCGAACCCGCAGTTCGGTGCTAGCATGATGATCGACATCACGTTCCAAGATGCCCTAAACAACAGTTACATTAACATTAACCCCAACACGCAATTGTCGGTATCAGTCGTTGGATTCAGCAACGTTACGATTATAAAAACAGGCAGCAATGGGGTGTACACGGCTAATATTAGCACAAACCAACTGCCAAGAATCGGCATTTACTCGGTAAATGTTATTGCATCCTGGTCTGGGAAGCCATTCTATTCAAGCCAGACGCAGACCGTGTCGGTGACCGTTACCCAACGTAATGCTATCTTGAATCCTGGCAGTGAAATCTACACGACTTACGGCTACAACGTGAAGTTCAACGTGTCGCTATATTACCAAGACGTTATCAATGGTTCGACGATTACGAAGGGTTCAGCAATTGTCAAGAAAGTGACCGCAAATCATTTGGGAACAAACGTCCCGACCGTGAACACGGCTGATACCCCAATTACTTATTACAGCGGGATTGGGTGGAAGATCACGTTCAACTCCTCGAATTTCGTCACTCCCGGATTAACCTATACCGTGGTCGTCCAGATGAACTGGAGCACGAGCGTGAAGCCGTTCTACATCAACAACACGATATCATTCAGCATAACGGTATCCGTCGCTAGCACGCAAATCGTCGAGATAGGATCGTTTACTGCACCATCCAACCAGAACCAAACGCTATATTTCCAATATATAAATAGCCAAAGTGGCACGCCAATCGGCGGGGCAACTATCGAAGTCAATAACACGTTTGCGGGGAACAAGTTAACCTACGGTGGTGGGGTAATCTGGAATGGCACGGCATCGTATAACGGAACTCACTACAAGCTAGTCTTCAATTCAACGGCGTTAAGCGGTAATGGTTTGCATCCGTTTATCATCAAGTTCAGCGAGACTAACTATAACATTGCCTCGTTTAACTTCACCCTGATCAACACGGCACTTGGCTCCCAATTGCAACTCGTATCCGTGCAATCCAACCGTATTCTCGGCCAGAATATCAGCATGATCGTTTCATACAAGTATCAAGGCTCGGCGAATGGAATCTTGAAAGCCTCGTTGAACGTGACAAGCAACTTGTCATCGTTATACTGGGGGTATCTGACAGAATTCTCTTACACATCGAATGGTCCCGGGTTAGGTAATGGCCTGTATAATTTAACCATCTTGCACACGGGCACGTCTGCACCACGCGTTAACTCGACCCAGTTTTACAAGATATACATCGATGCATATACATCAACGACCACGCTCCAAGTGGTCAACGTGCAATTCCAGTTGCTCCAGATCCCGACAAACATATCGCGAGTGTTCTTCAACGGCACGGATAGAACGTCCAACAACCCATCATACACGACGCAGATAACTAAGAGCATAAATGTTACAGTTGAATTTGACCAGTTGTTCCCGAACAAGCAGAACATCACGGCATCGCCCAAACTCGTGTATTTATCGAGCACATCGCTCCCGTCCAACATCAATTTCACGCTGATCGGAAGCAGGTACTCGCTCGTCTTCCCTGCTTCGGAGCTCGGGGTCGGGACTGCATTCTTATTCGTGATTGCACAAAAAGCTAATTACGCGCAGAGCTCGAAGACAATACAGATAACCGTGACGCAAGTTTCGACAACCTTGACATTGATCTTGAATAATACGCAAAGATCGACCATCCAGGTGAGTTATGGCCAAAACATCAACGTCTCAGCTTTGTACAAGAACACGGTGGATAATGTCTACATCACGGATCCAAAGACTTCGATAACGCTGTCCGGCGGATCGCACGCCACGACGTGGAATTTAACGGTACCCTCCGGCAATTATTGGCGGTACATTCTTAATTCGAGACTGCTCGGAGTACCTGCGAGTTACACGATGACGTTATCGGCGAGCCGCGCGAATTTCACGACATCATCGATCGTGTTCACGATCCAGGTGGTGCAGGTGCCGACTTCGCTAATAAACATGAATGCTTCCTCGATCTCGGTGATTTGGGGCGCAACTTTCCGCATTTACGTGTCGTACCAGGATAATTTGACAAACATCATAACAGGCGCTTCCGTGGTATCGAGTCCGATTGGAAACCAATCTGGAAGCTTCGTTAACCCCAGTTATTGGATGCAATACAATGCTTCGCAATTTGGGGCGCCGCAAACATATAACCTGGTCATCTCTGTCGTGAAAGGGAATTACACGTCGCAATCCATCACGATCAGCGTGGACGTGAGCGCGATACCAACGACGCTCGCCTCTTTCAAGAGTGGTGGTGGTGTATCTACGTATTTCGTTGTGAATTGGAGCAACAACATCAATATCGTCATGAGATTCACCGATACCTTGCATGCGGGGATATCCGTCAAGGGAGCAACTATCTCGGCAGGATCGAAGAATAGCAGCATCACGTCAGTTATCTATTCTGCCACGAGCGGAAATTACACATTGGAATTCAATTCTACCATTCTCGGCACGCCGAATGTTTACCAGATCTCATTGACGTTCAGCAAGGCCAATTATGCAACGCAGATCGTCGCAATAACGATCCAAGTGTCTGGTCCAGGTACGAGCTTGGTTGTTTCAGATCAAGCGGGCAAGACAATGACGCAAATTACGTTATATTACCCGCAACCGCTCGTGTTCGGGGCGCGCATGCGTGATTTGAACCATAGCGCCTATTTGAGCAGTTGGTCTGATAGTGAAAGTCTAACGCCTAATACGGACTTTAACTATGGCATCTATCACAACATGACCTTTAGTAACTTAATACCGGGATTATACACGATAACGATAACGGGAACGAAGGTGAATTTCACGTCGGCTTCAACAACGATAACAGTGGTCGTTAATCCCAGTCCGACAGGTTTCGAGGATTACTTTAATGGTGTTAATGTCACGGGATCACAAAGTGCGAGTTTTATTTACACGGCCGTTATCTCGATTAATGTCCTTTATTTCACGACGAATCCCGTGGGAAATCTAACAACGTCGAATTCCGGCGCCACGGTAACGGTATTATTACCCAATTCCACACAGGTAAAAATGAGTTCAACCCAGCCGTACTTCACGTTGTCATTGAACACGACGGGATTCAGTCCCTTGAGTAGCTATCCCTTCAAGATCACGTGCAACTCGTCAACGACTGTAACGCAAGTATTTGTCCTGACGCTTTTCCCGCGCAACATCAACACCACGCTATATACAAGCAGCTACGTGGGAATGACACCGCTGCTGGCACCCAAACAGACGATCACCGCCAATTGGACCGATGTCGTTCATATCTTCATTCAATACCACGATGATTTGAACAATAAATTCATTCCGACATCAACGTTAGGTATCCAGGTATACGCGTTGATCGGCACGAGCCGCGTGGACGCAATAAGCAATGGTACATCTGAATGGCGTCTCGATATCAACACAGCGCTCGCACCGCTGGTCGTTGGCGGTACGACACTGATCGCCATACGAGCAAGCCCCTTGGGCGTGTATGATTTAGCCGAATATCTGTTTAACTTGTATACGACTCCCATCGTGACAACCGCCTTCTATCTTGTGAATGGCTTGAATCAAACATTGTTGAGCAAAAATTCATTCCAGCTTGGTAGTACGATTCACATAATAGCAACAGAATATACGTCGACGAGATCTGTCGTGTTCGGATCTACCGTGTCCATTAGTTTCAACAATGCAACAAATTTGGCCCAAGCTTCGATCATTCAAGGTGCAACGCCGCTGGGAAATGGAAGCTATTCAATATCCATCTTGCTAGACACAGACACATTCTACGCTCAGAATCAATTCTTCTACTTGCAGATGGAGAAAATCAATTACACGAGCATAGTCCAGCCAATCACGGTCCGCGTGGATCCAATTCCTGTTATCGTATCCGTGTTTGCCAATGGCACGGGAACGGGAAGCGATACGCTATCGCCGTATATCAATAATAAATTCAATTTCACAATCTCCTTGAATGCAACGAGTTTCAGCACAAAATTCCTCGATAGCGCACAATATCTCAACATCGCGGTAAACGTGCCGTACTTGCAAGCGACTTTTAACTTGACATCTGCTGGTAACGGAGTTTACTGGGTTTTGCTCGATGCACCCAAATATGCTGGTAGGTTCCCGGTTCAATTGCAGATATACGTTCCACAAAACCAGTCGGCACTTCAATTGCAATATAATATCAAGACGACGTACCAGTTCTACATTCAGGCCCTTCAGCCAAACAATGGGGGTGTTCCCGAGTGGGTGTTCTGGCTCGTGTTCGCAGGTCTCGTGGTCGTTGTCACGTGGTTCTTGCTGTACCAGTTGCGATTCAAATACCCGCCCATGATTCGCAAGATCATGGACTTGCGGCGTTCCGTCGCTCGCACGCACGATGCGTCCAAGATCCGGCCTTCGAAGGTCAAGTCGCGGGAGGAAAACATATACAATCATTACGCGGGGATCATCAACGACTACAGTTTCTTGCAAACCAGGGACTCTCGATACGCTGCAAAGGCACCTGGGTACGCGCCCACCCCTGATGGTAAGACAAGCCTGGAGTGGGAAATCCCGGCCATCGAAACTCCAGAATCGGCTCAAATACCTCAGAAAGGGTTGAAGAAAGCAGGTGCCGCGAAAAGTTACGTGGAGGTACCCATGCCGAAGCCTGCTGCAGCTCCTGCGCCGGCATTTGGCGAGGAAGCCCAACCAGCCGAGGAAGAACAACCCAGCGCGCCATTTGTCACAGCGCCCTCGAGGCCCATGAAACCCATCAGTGCACCGACAGCCCCGATTCGACCACCGGTCAAGCCAATCGGTCTTGCTGCTTTACCCAAACCTTCGGTGGCACCGTTGAAAGCCTACCGCGCTCCAATACCAGCCGCAAAACCTGCACCCGTGGCGGAAGGCGGGGCCGAAGCCCACGAGAATCTCTATCAACAGCTCGTTCTCCTTGAACAAAAACGATACAAGGCAGAACGAAGCGTGCGGGATCTCGATGCCAAGCATAACAAGGGTTTGGTTAACGATACGGACTACAAGAATTACTTGGAGAAGATCAACGGCGGCTTGGAAAAGATAAAGAGCCAGATTTCGGACATACGACGCAAGTTGATTTCGTTTTAAAATACCTCTTTTTTTCCTTTTTTCGATTGCTCGCTAATGCTAATATTTCCTTACTGCATTTTCTCAGCCTTGAAATATCTGCTTGTTTGCATGTATCTTCAAGTGCCAAGTCGTAACTCCAAGGATCATTAATTTGAGAAATGAATGTACCGTTTTCAAGGCCTTTTAGGCATAGAGAGAATTTTGATGCCGTCAAATAATGCTAGAAAATCGATGAAAAAAAGAGGGAAATAACAAGATATTATGAATGCTCGCTTCACGCGGCAAGTTTGCTTGCCCACATGCGGAACCGGTCTATATATTGCTGTTGCTGGGCATTCGAAAGCTTTCCAGAGATGTTTTTCAAGTCCCGTACCGCCCGAGCCAGCTCGAACAACGTGCTGTTGAAGCCGATTTGGTTAAAGATGGCTTGCCGGAACGCCTCGACATTATCGCCGAGAGAACTCCCCGTCTGGACACGAGCAAGTTTTTCGAGTTCCTTGACGCCATCACCAACCAAGGTTTGCAAATCATCGGGAGGACTCGTGAAAAAGCTCGAAACGCCCGTGGATTGCGCCGACTCTTTAACCTTTGCGGGCGCGGCTTTCGAGCCTGTCTTTGATTTTACAGGTGGGGCTGGAATCTCAGATTCTTCCGGCGCGGCTTCCTCCAGCATCTCGGTTTCTTCTGGCAGTTCTTCTTCCACCTCGGCTACCTTTTTCTTGCCAGCCGTTCCGGCTTTTGCCTTCGCTGGACTTGTCTTCGCCGCAGACTTTTTAGCGAGCTGCGGGGTCGAATAGAAGGATTTGAACGTGGGCTTGAAGCTCAAATCGATCTTGGACTTGTCCACTTTCTTCGGTTTTTTGATCCCCTCGTACACTTCCTTCTTGGAATTCATCCAGACTTCCTCGAGAATGGGTGTAAAGATCTTGATGTCTTCGGGTAGAATTGTCCCGATCCCTGCCACTTCCTTTCGCTTTGACACGACACACACGACGCATTTTTCGGAATCGCGGTTCACGCCCCAGATGGTGACCGCGCCTTGGTAATGCCGGTAGGAGATGTTGGGGTGCTCGTCGAGCACGGATAAAATGGCAAGATGCCGGTCATTCTGGACGTTGATCGCGCATGCAATGCGTATATTGGTCGTCGATTTTGCCTCGAGAATTGGCCTAATATCGATGTCGTCAAGCGTCGGTGCGATGATGAGCACTCGCATCTTGGCTTCAGGAACCGACTCATTGATTGCTGAAATGACCGCTTCGGGAGACCGTATGAACCAGACTTCCTTGAGCGAGTACATGACTTCCGATTTCGCCCGTTCCCAGAAATCTTGCAATGTTTTTTGGCTCTCGTTGACCCTGTCTTCCATGTTCGTGAGAATTTTTTCCAATTCCTTCACGACCTCTGACTTGAAGACATCCCGGATCGTGTTTAGGGCTACATCGATCTCACCCGACAATGAATCGGCTCGAAGCTTTGATTCCTCGGCAGTCTGGCTAAAATCGCCAAGCACCTCGGAGAACACGCGCTCGAACTCGCCGATGATATTTTGCATCAAGCCTTCGAGCTGCACGGTAACCGCACCCATCTTGGATTCGGAATCGTTAATAGTCTGCTGGAAGGATTCCGACGTCTTCGCGAAGGAATCTTTCATGTTGTTCGACACGGAATCGATCGTTTCCTTGACCGAACCCACGATGCCATCGTTTGTTTGCTGGATCTTCTCGACTTGTTCCACCACGTCGATGAGTAATGATTGGATCGTGCTGGAAAAGTTCGCCAGGTTCACGCGGATGATCTGGTTGAAATTATCGTGAAAATTCTGGATGAATGCCTGTTGGATGTTAACAACGGAGTTTTGGATATCTGAAAACGAATTCTCGAGGGTCTTCTTCACGATTGCCTGGATGCGAATCGTGTTTGGCCCGAGCCGCATGGCATCAACCGCCTGAGCGACGCGCTCGTTCACCTTGTTAAGGGTCTGGTTTAAGGTCGCGAATTGGCTGACGAGACCCTGGAACTGGCTCGTGAGTTGCGATTGCGCCGTGCCCGCGAGCTTGTTGAACCGATCTTCCAGCTCCTTCTCGACGTTGTCGCGCTTCTCCCGGATATCGCTGATGATGCCCTTAATCCCGTCCAGGTTTGCGTTGTTCGTGTTCTTGAGTTCCTCGAAATACGACGTGTTCGCCCTGAGTGTTGTATCCTGGTCTTCGATTTGATGGGAAAGTTCCGAACCGAGGTTCTTGATGAAGGCCTGGAAGCCTCTTAACTCGTCAATTCCCTTCTGGCTCGATTCCGTGATCTCGGCTTTTTTTGCCTGGAATTCATCCATCTTGTTAGTAAATTCGGATGATGTCTTCAAGATGAAATCTTGAAAATCACGAAGCTTCTTGATCCCGCCCGTCGATTGCTCGAAATCCTTGAACCTATCATCAAGCGCGTTCAAAGTCGTGTTCTTGAGATTCGAGACCTCGGAAGCAAACAATTCTTGTTGCTTGACCAGCGCCGCGTACGGGGGTAGGGCCTCCCAATAATCGGCTGCACCAACGATCTTTCGTGCCAGCCCCATTTCTTGCAATCGGTTGCCAATTTCAATGCATTCGTCCTTCGGCTTGTCGACGAGCAGCATGATCTCACCAGCGTCCACTGGTCCACGGCCGCTGATCATGAAATACGTCGTGATGTCATCCTCGGAGAGGTTCAAATCAGACAACACCTTGCTCGTGAGGTCAATCGAAAGTGATTTATCATGATCGACCTCAGTCGTGACAGCCAGCACTTCCTTTTTAATTACTTGAAGGGCGGAATTGGTCACGATCTGCAACTTGATGAGCCCATGCATGCCAGGATATGCTTCTGATTCGAACGTCGCCGGAAATCCGCGTTCTTCTGCATCATCGTAATCCTTCTTGGTAATCTTAAACATTACTTCCTTTCTTGTTTCCGGGCAAATTTCTCGGATGATGACCGTGTCCCGCTTCTTAAATAATGCACTTTGAGACATAATATCATTCCCAACTATTGTTTGGATGCGTTATTAGCAATATTAGCATTTACATATAAGAAAATTCCGGTTCGCGGGAATGCCCGCCGGCACGGGCATTTGATATGATAACGCGTTCAAGGTCGCGTGGCGCAACGGGTTCGAAAAATTCGAGCAGCTCGAGCTCGTGTTTCGCGGAAGATGCGAAAATGGAATGCGCGGGGAGATTCTTGTTTCCTCAAATTAGACACAATCGCAATTGCCTTTCAAGGTAGAGCGTTGTGACATCGGCTTTGCAGCCACCGGCAAGATTTTCTTTTGGCACAAATAACTTTTTTATGGTTCTGCGCGGTATTATCATTGAAAATGCCTGGATTTTCTCGTGAATAAGTGCGATGCATTTTTAACGGGACTTTCCACGCGTGCATGCAATTCGGGTAATCATTTATCGAGTAAAATGATGCGACTTGGGAAAGCCAAAGAATGAATACACGTTTCTTCTCATCGACACGTCCGATACCATGAACCAAGGAACGATTGCCGTTTCCAAGGATCAAGAAGAAGAGGAAAAGAAGAAAAAGGACAAGGACAAGAAGAAAGGAAAATTACCCGATCGATTATCCCGGTTCCAGGCCGCCATCGAGGCTTGCAAGACCATCGTGCTCACCAAGAAACGCATCGTGGAAACTGACAAGTTTGGCATCATCGAGTACAACAACAATCAATCCCGCCTCGTGCAGGAGCTTTCCAATAGCCATGAGCAGCTTATTAGGGTGCTTGATAGCATGGCCAATCGCAAGGAGGGCGGTACTGACGCGAATAAAGGCGGCTTGACTGGTGCGCTTGGCCTCGCGATCCAGGAGTTCGCCAAGCAGCTAAAGTTCGTGGGTAATTTGATGCTGCGCATTTTCATTCTCACCGATGACATGCACAGGGAAGGCATCACCGCGGACGAGAAAAAATACACGGAAATCAATAGGGACATCGGGGTTTATATCGATATTTTATATTTCGGATCTGACCCTGAAAACAAGGGTGTTGACGTCGATGCCGATGCTGATGGTTTTTTCAGCGAGGAGAAATCCGAAGACACTAGCGGGTTACAATTCGATCTCAAGGCTGGAGATGAAACTATTTCCGCAGAAGATCGAGAACTGCTCGAATCCGAAGGCTTGCTGATTCCCGGCATCAAGCCAGCAGTCAAGCCATCAAAAACACCGGCCATGGCTGCCAAGAAGAAAAAACAGTACAAGGACATTCGCTTGATCGCTGCGCTTACTGACGGGGCTTTTTTTAACGGGGAGCAAAACACGGCAACCATCGCCAAATTCGCCCGTAAACTCGGCGACATCAAGGACTTGGAAGAAGGGCTCGAGGTGTTCGAGAGCCCCCCCGTGCGCAAGAAAAAGCTCATGGCCGCCATCGCGGAGCAATTGTTACCCCTTGATATCACGGAAATTCAAGCCATTAGCCAAGGGAAAGCCAAGCAAGAACTCAAGTGCAACATCTGTTTCAAGAAGGACAATCCCATCACGCTACGACGGTGCTCGTATTGCAAGCGGGAAATGCATCTCGCGTGCGTCATGAAATGGGCAGAGCAAGACCAGCAAGACAAGGTGGAGTCCTTCATCTTTCGCTGCCCGTTCTGCTTCCATCTACTCAAGGTTGACCCTAGCATCACGAAACTCATGGACTTGCAAACTATGCGGGCAAACATCGCGAAGATGCAAGACACGAAAGCAAAACCTCACGAGGCCAATGCCACGTGCATGTCATCGGAGGATATCCTGGCGCTTACCGATCCGTGCGAGGTTTGCGGGGTCCTACTTGAAGAGGATGATTGCGTGTATCAGTGCAGCAATTGCAAGGCCGCGTACCACAACCGTTGCTTCGGTTCGACCCAGGAAAAGCAAGGGGAATCATTTTGCCGGCGGTGTGGCTTCAGGTTCGTGCACATCGATACCCCGACTCGATGATTTCTCTACCGGGCTTCTCTTATACTTCGTTCAAGCAAAAATTTTCTAATCCCTTTCCTTCTTTATCCCATCGCATCTGAAATTACGACAATACCGAGGCTCATTTATTGCCAACCATCGAGGACCACATTAAAGACCTGGAAGACTTGCTTCACAAAACTATTCCCAACAAGCACACGATGAAATCTATCGTGACGCTCAAGGCGAATATTGCCAAGCTACGCCGGGAACTCGTGAAGGAATTAAGCTCGAAAGGTGGAGGCGGTGTTGGGTTCTCGATCAAGCGATCCGGCGATGCCCAAGTCGCGTTTGTCGGATATCCTTCGACGGGGAAATCGACATTACTCAATATTTTGACCGAGGGCCATACTGATTCCAAGGTAGCGGCGTATGATTTCACGACGGTCGATTGTATCCCCGGCACCATGAAATATAACAAGATCACGATTCAATTGCTGGATTTGCCCGGTATTATCCTCGGGGCATCGCATGGCAAGGGCAGGGGCCGCGAGATATTGTCAGTCTTGCGAGCGGTTGACTTGATCCTCATCATCATGGATTTCAATTACGAGGGGATGATGGACTCGAGTAGGCTCGATATCATCAAAACCGAGCTCGACAACATCGGCATCCGGATCAATCGCAAGCCACCGAAGATCAACATCAAGGTCCTCCCGAAAGGTGGCCTAGGCATGACGAGCGGCGTGCGGCTCACGCAGCTCAATCGGGATTACGTGAAAACCATCTGCCAAGAATATTCGATAACGAATGCCCACATCACTTTCTACGAAGACTCGTCTCCCGAGGACTTGATCGACGCGCTGCTTGGCAATTGCCAGTACATCCCTGCGTTCATCGTCGTGAACAAGATCGACATCGCGAAGCCCGAGGAAAAAGAACGGCTGCTTTCGGGAGATTTGCTTCCCGGTGAAGACTTCATCACGGTATCTGGTGTCACCATGGAAGGCATCGATGATTTTCGCCAAAAAGTTTATGATAAGCTCGATCTTATACGCGTGTATCTCAAGCCACGGGTCAAGGAGATCGATTTCGAGAAACCGCTGATAATGAAAAAAGGTAGCACCATCAAGGATGCGTGCGCCAAGATTCACAAAGACTTCGTTAATCAATTCCGGTTTGCCAAGGTGTGGGGAAAAAGTGCAAAGCATCCGGGGCAAGTCGTCCAGATCAAGCATGTCCTAGAGGATGAGGACATTCTTTGCATTTTTCTTCGAAAATAAGAATAATGAAAATGCGCTTGCATGGAATAAGATACGTAATAAGATGATAATCATTAAATCTTCATTATAGTGAAACACGAAACTTATTTCCTTACTGATATAATAATTTCTTCACAATTACAACACCAAGGACAAACCTTGTCGGTTGCCGAGCGTTACTTTGTCTCAAGGCGACGATATTTGCTAGGATTGCATCCGGGCGAATGTTAAAAAACGCAGATTCATGTTATAACACATTCTTGTGAATTGATCGTGGTCTAATCACTAGAAGTGATAAGCAAGCACGATGGATTCAACGAGCAATCAGAAAATTGAATATTTTGGAAGATGGCTTTTAACGAGCAATCAGAAAATTGAAGACTTGGAAGATGGTTTTAACGATTTGACCAAGAACATCACGGATACTCGTGCCAAGCGTGATGAGTTCAATTCAACCACCCAAGATCTGATCCGGCTTATCAAGGAAACCAATGGCAAGATAAAGGAGCACTTGAAAAAAGCATTGGAGTACCGGGAGAAGCGTGACAGCTTTAACGAGAATGTCCAAGGCGCGAAAAACAACCGGATCACCACGCAGATTGCGCTTGAAGAGCTTAGGAAGAAATTGAACGAGATCAAGGAGAAAAACAAGGATATCCCTACGATCACCAAGGACCAGCAATTGCAGATCAAGAAGCTCAGGAGCGCCGTGCGTGCTCGCAACATGGAGATCGAGACGAAGCCGGATTTGAGCTCGAATGACGAGGATCGGCTCATCAAGGAAATCGAGGAACTCGAGGGTAAACTCGGAGAATTATCCAAGGGGTCCGAGGCGAGGCGCGAGTACGGGAAGGTCATCTCGCAATTTCCCGCGTATAAGAACCAGCTCAAGAAATACCACGAAGAAGTCATCGTGAATTCGCAAGAAAGCCAAAAATTTCACGAACTGATGCTCAAGGAATATTCTGAAGTTGATGCTCTTCGCGAAAAAATTTCCCAGCTCGAAAAATCGCTGAATGAAAACCGGAAGAAAGCGGATGAATTTCACAATCAATTGCTCGGCTTTTACAAGCAACGGGACATGATGCGAGACGAATTGTCGACCACGGTTCGCGAGGTTCGCATCCAGCGGCGCAAGGAACGCGGTAATGTCGCAATGCTCATGCGGCGCATTGCCAAGGAGCGCATGGATCGTGGCGAGAAGCTCGGTTTTATCGAATTTCGACTCTTGCTCGAGAAAAACGAGATCGGCGATGGTGAGCCAGAACCAGACGAGGAAGAACCCGAGTCGCCCGAGCAAGCCGACGCCGAATGATTTTTGTCCTATCCACGAGTGCTATTTTATTTTTACGTCGTTTGTTCAAGCGTGCGTGAACATGGCACGTGTAGAAAGTTTAATAATGTTTTCCTTGACCGGACATCAAGCTATTTAAACCGCTTTCTTGATAGTATAACTTGCTTTGCATACCAGAGTGAGTCGCCGTGGAACCCAGGGATTATCAAGAGAACGCTCGGGACCAGATCGTTGAGAAAATCGACGAGGATATGCGGAAGATCATCTGTTATCTTCCGACTGGCATGGGAAAAACGCTCATCGCTATCATCACGTTGCAGCACCTGATCGAGAACGGGTACTTGAAAGACGACGAGAAAGTCTTGTTCCTCGTGAATGACCGGAAGCTCAAGCACCAGCTGCACGACATGGCATCGACCGCGGGTCTTGGTAATTACGGCAACTTGTTCATCTTGCCAGAAGGAAGGGATTATCCTGCAAACCTCGTTCGTGAGCACGCGTCGCTTTCTCGATTCATCTTCGCGACACCGATCTTGTTCACGAACGCCGTGATCGCGCGGTCTGCGGCGACCCAAAAGCTCGACAAGGCCATCTTGCAACAATTCAAGATCGTCATCATCGATGAAATCCTCGACGTGCTCGCGCAATCGTACGGCAAGAAACGCTCGAAGGAGGAGACCCTTGCCTACATCAGCAAGGTGTTTAATATCGACGATTATGAAGCGTTCATCCAGGAGCTCGCCGAACGTTACGAGATCACGCCTCAACAAGTTGATGCATTGCTCGAAAAGGAATTCTCGCCACGATATTACCGCGTGAACATGGCATTTGAACCCGTGTTGAAAATGCTCAACATCCTCGATCCGAACACCCGCACCCTCATGCTAGGACTCACCGCATCCATCACGCAGCAAGCAAAGCGGGAAATGCTCATCGAAAAGCTAGGCGGCAAGGATTTGGTTGCAGAAATCTTTCCCGAAGGCGAGGATTTCGAAAATTACCGCCCCTCGATCGTGCTGAAGAAAATCCGGGTCATTGATGATGAAATTTCCCGGTTGGATAACTTGATCCAGGAGCTCAAGAACACGGCACTAGCCACGATCAAGAAGGCATACAGGGACGCGACAAACAATCCCGACTTGCCAAGCGATCGCGTTTTGTTGTTCGTGACAGAATTTCTTGCCAAGAAGGAACTCAAGGAACGAATTCGTTCGAGGTTAAAGCAGAAAAACATGCCCGATGCAGAAATCGAGGACACGCTGAAACGATACATGACTACTGCGTCCGCGTATTTGCTGCTCACGGTCGGTCGCCAAAAGTTGCTTGAAGATACCATCAAGAGTTTTTACAAGTTTGTCAAGGGCGTGAAAAATTCGTTTTTAACGACTAGTGATCCATTCAAGGAAATTGATGAGGCGATCACTGCAAAAATGGATACATTTGACAAGGGAGCCATCATCATCTCTGAAAAAGACAAGAAACTCATCTATTGGGCAAACCGGCTGGCAAATGAAGGGAAAAAAATATTGATCATGGCGCGGTTCGTCAACATGGTGGAACATTTGAACCAGATCCTGAACGATCCAGCAAACGGGGGCGTTGCTTCGGTATTGGTACACGGCAAGATGGATGGCACGGAGCAATACGAACAAATCACCCGCTTCAAGAAGGACCCCGAGATCAAGGTGCTTGTTGCCAGCGAGCGCTTGATAGAGAAGGGCACGGATTTGCCCGAAGCTGATATCGCCATCTACTATGGTTCCACGATTTCGCTCGAACGTTACGAGCAAAGCCTCGGCCGCATCCGCTCGACCGTGCTGAAAGAGAAGACTGCATACACCATCGCTTACAACCTGACCGTCGAGGCAGAAAAAAGTGCCAAGCGTGATGCGGCATTCTTGGAATTGATGCAAAAGGGCTCGAAAAAGTCGCTCATCGTGAGCCTTGACGAGACCCTCGAATGAATATGCAATCCTTTCGGAACCTTTTTATTTAAGGTATTGAATGTTTTTATAGGGAAATAATCAGTAAACCCTCCATGAAAGGATGGTAATCGAGGATAGGAAGATTCTCATGACGACTTCAAAGATACTTTTCTTAGGCCCACCAGAATCAGGGAAAACGACCCTGCGTAAATTCTTATTCGAGGGAGTTCCAGCACAAGATTTACTGGATAATCCCGAAGTGCCCACTGTCGGGATGAAATATTCTTCTTATAGCTACATCACTACAAGGCCGGCAGATAAAAAGGGTAAAAAAGGCGAAAATATTCCTATCTCGCTTTCCGTGGTCGATTCCGCTGGGCAAAATCTTGATGAATGGCTTGAAGAACGAAAGGATAGGGTGTTTCCAGGCGCGGACATCGTTTTCTTGATTTTCGACGTGTCAGAATATCTCGACGAGGAGAAGAAGCAATACATTTGCGATCTCGTCATGAAAATATACAACGCGCGGATAGAACTCGCGCCGGAATCCACCTTCTACATCATCGGCCACAAGTTCGACAAGATTCCTGAGGGCCAATCCTTCAGGGAACAAATGGCTAAACGCATCAAGCGCGAGCTGAACGAGTACGTGTTTGACAAGATGCTCAAGTACTTGGATTTTAACGTTTACCTGACGAGCGTCCAGGAAGCCTTTGCAGAAGAAACATTCCTCACGCTCATCAACATCACGACGGATCTGCTGTCGCGGGTCCAAGTTCAGACGGATGGATAGTCGCGGCATTCAACATCTGATTTTTTATTTTCACTTCGATTTTTTACCCGCGATACTCACGGACAAGGTTTTTCCCTCGTCTAGAATGACCGGTTTTTCGAATGATATCTCGATGCGATCAGGAGGTTGAGACATGCTCGTCAATTTGAACCCAATAGTTTTTCCTGCCATGGATGCAATGCCCGGGGCTAACCGTTCAACGCCGATGCTCGTCGAAACCACCACGCGTTCGAGATGCAAGGTTCCGTGGCGAGACGAGATCGAGAACGATACCGTTTCCCCCGTCTCTTGCTTCGTTGCCGTGCCCCAAGCAGAATCCGTGATGAAGAACGCGGTAAACGGGTTCTCGGAAAACGCTGGCACGAGTTCCAGGCACTTGGTTGGCGCGTTCCACCGGAAACCTGTGCCAAATTCATACATGCTCCACGACGACATGGCACGCACGTAGTGGTCACCGCATTCAACCTCGTTCCATGGGCTGCGGAATCGACCATCGTAGCGATTTCTCACTGCATTCACGATATCCATGGCTGCATCCAGCTTGCCACGCTTGATCAGCAAGCTCGCCAATTCATACTCTATGCCCGTCCAGCCGGCCTCGTCACCGTAGATGACGGGAAATTCCGGCTTGTCACCCCTTGGCCACGTGGCAACGAGGAGGGCACGCTCGTTTTCCATGGCATACACGCGCGGCTTTTGCTCGAACCCACTAAAATCCTCTCGCAGGTTGTATTTCACGATGCTATCAAGCGCTGCATCGATATGCTCGGCGGGCATCATTTCATCAAACCCCAGCACGTAAGCCCACCATTGACCGAATAATTGGTCAGACAAGCAACCAGTACCATATTGATTGCGCGCGATCTTCTCCGCATCGTACTCTTGAATCCAATATTCTCCGTTCCACAAGGCATCATACGCTTCCTGGCCTTTATCGAACCGGGTCTTACACGACGCTGAAAACTCCTGTTCCCCGTACTTATTACTAAGGAGCTCGCCCACTTTCAAGGCTGCAAGGTAAAGAAAGCCAATGAACGTGTTCTTTCCGAAAAACTCGATATCGTACGTGGTACCTTGTGCATCTGTTATGACACCTTGCATGTACGGGTCATAATTTTCAAAAACGTGGCGCAAGAGTTCCTTGATGCGCGGGTAGGCACTGCCAAGCCATGTCTCGTCCCCGTTGGTCAAGTACTCGCGGTACGTCTTCAAGATGCAGCCAAGCTGCCCGTCAAGGGCGGGGAACGAAGGCCCGCCGATGGCGACGTTCCACAGCTGTGGCAAGTAACTCGGTAAGATCATGCGATGCGGTAAAGCCCCGTTCGGATCGATGCGGGCGAATTCCGAATTTCGCATGGATACCTCCAGTTCAGGAAAGAGCCGTGCTACCGTTAACACGTAATTCCACACGTGCGTGCAATCCATGGGGCAACATCCGCCGTGACCGCCACCCGTGCTGGCGCCATTGCATCCCTCGAACCCGTGAAACTCGCCGCTGGCCGTGATGAAGCACGACGGGGATCGCAAGAAGCTCGACGTGGCCGCGACCGAGAATTTTAGCGCATCAGGCAACGTGGTATCATACAGGGCATCGTGAAACGCGCGGGTCTTGGTTTCGAGCATTGGTAAATTTTCGGCGATGTAGCAAGCCACGTTCACCGCATTGCTATACCACGTGCCATAGAGGTCCCCGAGATAAAATTCCGTCTTTCGCTTGTCACCTGGTATCACCTTGTCGTGCAGCCCGCGATCATAGTTCACGATGCGGTTCGGAAAATACCACGTGAGCACGAAGGTAACCTGTTGCTGCCCCGATGGTTCGAGGGATAGCTCTTGCACGACAGCACCGAGCCACGTGCTCCCGTGGGGCGATAACACCGTCGTGTCGAAGGTCTTGCTCGTCAGCTCGGGGTCATTGAGAGCCTCGGGAAAGTCGTTGGTGAACGCGAGCACGGGAATCGCAATGGATTTGCTCCCGATTGTGCCGAAAAACACGTCGCCATTGACATGGTTGGATATTAATGGATTCTCCGAGCAAAGGTTAATACCAGTCACGTTATCCAGCGCGATTGGAATGTTCTTGTTGGAAAGAAAGTGCTGATAATAGTTCAAGTCGATTTTCGACACGCCATCCCAGCCGATGAAATTCAGCATCGTTCCGCCAAGACGCAAGCGAACGGGATCTTCCCCGGACTTGTTCGTAACCGTGAACGTGAAGAGGATCACGGGAATCGAGGAGTTCTTGACGTCGAGCGGGATCATGGGATTCCACGCCGTCATCGAGATGTCAACCGGCAACCGGTCATCGAGAAACCGTATCGTGGCGAAGGGGTAATCCCCCGTGAATTCTAGATCCTCGACGCAAGGGTATAATTGATGCCGGTGTTTCACGTCCTTCGGGATGATGTGATCGTTCACCGATGGCACGGTCTTGTATCCTTCCGGCAATTCGATGTTTTTCTCCAGGAGCTTGAAATCGCGGGATTTTCCCGCGTCATCGAGTACTTGCATGAAGAAAAATGATGAAGGAACGTGTGCCAGGTGGTGAACATTATTCACGATTTGCCATTGCCGCAGCGAGCCATCGCCAGCAAGTGCGATGGTGCCGGTGCCGATGCCACCCAAGGGCATGGCGAGCGCGACGAGCTGGTCTCCCGTAAACGTGATACCTTCCATATCCATCAACGAGCTATGCTTCTGTTACCTTTTTATGGAGCATGCTCTAATAATAGATGTTGATTGATCAAGGGATGTTACCCATGAGCTTGTTCACGGATAAATACAAGAAATTGAAGCAAAAAGATGAAGAAATGCGATCGATGGAGGATATTGACGAGAATTCGATGGATCCTGATGAATTAAAGATGCACCATGAAAAAATGGATTACCTGTTCACTACCAACATCGCAAAAAAAATCTTCGATTATGATGCCAGGCAAGAATTGATCGCTGATTTCCAGAACCAGACCCTTGCGGAAAAAAAGGCATTTCTCATCAAGGAATTTGACATCAATCCCGACGAGGAAATGCTTAACTTGAAACCCGCCGAGCTGAAATACCAGCAATACAACGAAGCGAAGCGCGACTTGAAAGTGCCCGTGTGCCGCAAGTGCGGGAAATGCCACAATCCATTCGAAGCATGCTTCGGGTAAACAATATCCTTGCAATTTTTGGTGAGAACGGAACGACCATCGAGAACAAGGTCCCTGATTTGCTGGAATTACTTAAAAGACCAGCAATAGGACAAGCAGCAACACCCGAGGTTATCGAACTAGATATCGAACAAATGCAGAAGGATCAAATCGAACTCTCCGAACGAGATGAAGCAATTCTAAAAGATTAGCCCGCTAGGTTATTATCCTTCTATTTTTTCTAAATTAGCTGCAAAATTCCTTTCCTCTGGACTCAGATGCATAAAGAGAGACGTAAATTTTTGTTCATGCGGATAATTAGGTTTAAAATGAGCTAAAATGAAAAAGTGAAAGAAATTATAAACAATCCAAATAGGGATTACATCATGCCTGGGGGCATGCCACCCATGCCACCCATCCCGCCCATGCCTGGCGGCATGCCACCGCCGGGACCACCTGGGGGTGCAGAGCTCTTTTGTGACGCGATGACATCGTCGATCCGCAAGATCAAGCACGCGCACTCGGCCGCGCTCTTGATTGCTTGCTTCTTGACGAGTGCGGGTTCAACCACGGCTTGTTCCAGCATATCGGCCACGTGATCTTGGTCCTCGATGACGCTCACGCCGGCGTTCGCGTTGCCACTGCCATGAGCGCTCCGCAGTTTCATGAGAATGTCGATCTGGTCGAGGCCTGCGTTTTCCGCGAGGGTCTTCGGGACGACCTCGATTGCATCGGCGAAAGCTCGGACGGCAAGCTGCTCGCGACCGGAGAGGGAGTCGGCAAATGATCGCAAACCCATGGCGATTTCCATCTCGATCGCTCCGCCACCAACGACGACCGCGTTCTCGATGACCACGTCTTTAACGACGCACAAGCCATCGTGCAACGAGCGATCGTTCTCATCGACAACTTGCTCAGTTCCGCCGCGGATCATTATCACGACGCTTTTTGGATTCTTACACTGCTCGACGAATACCATATAATCATCAAGAACCTTTCGTTCCTCGACGAGCCCCGCATAGCCAAGATCGTCCTCGGTGAGGTCCTTGAGTCGCGTGATGATCTTGGCACCCGTGGCACGCCCGAGCTTTTCCATGTCGGATTTCTTGATGCGCCGCACGGCCATGATGCCCTTCTTGGAAAGGAAGTGCTGGGCGAGATCATCGATGCCTTTCTGGCAGAACACGGCAGTCGCACCGGCGTTGGCGATGGTTTCGACCATGTCCTGAAGCATCTTCTGCTCCTGGTCAAGGAACATCTGCATCTGGTCGGGCGAGTTGATCTGCAACTTGGCGTCGAACTCCGTTTTCTCGAGTTCCATCGCGCATTCGAGCAATGCGATCTTGGCATCGTTCAGCATTTTTGGCATGCCGCTGTGCACGACTTCCTTGTCGAGGATGATGCCTTCGATGAGCTTGGTTTGCTCGATGTTCTCGCCTTTTTTCTTGAGGATCTGGATGTTGTCGAGATCGACCTTCCATTTGCCTTCTGCATCCTGTTCCGCTACCGCGTTGATTGCCTTCACCGCGATGTCGGCAAGCATTTCCCGGCTCTCGCTGACGACTTTTGTTCCCATGGTGGTCATGGCGACTTGCTTCAGGATATCCGGATTGTCGATTGATGCCTTGATGCTTGCATTATCGATGATGTTCAAAGCTTCATCTGCTGCTTTGCGGTATCCCTCGGTAATGACGGTCGGGTGGATTTTCTGCTCGAGCAGCTTCGCTGCTTGCTTGAGCAATTCACCCGTGATGATAACAGATGTCGTCGTTCCATCGCCAGTTTCCTCATCCTGCGTTTTGCTTACTTCGACCATCATCTTCGCCGCGGGATGCTGGACGTCCACCTCTTTCATGATCGTCGCACCATCGTTAGTGATGACAACATCGCCAAATTGATCGACGAGCATTTTATCCAGACCAAGGGGTCCGAGTGATGTTCTTACACTATCGGCAATAACGCGAGCCGCATTGATGTTTTGCTGGATCGCGTCTTTACCTTTCTGTCTTTCGGTACCTTCTTTAAGAATCAGAATAGGTTGGCCAGCTAAGTTAATTGCCATAAGTTTTCAACTCGATAAAATCGAAATTCTGTTGATTGAAAAGATAAAATTTCCGTCGATAAAAAAATTTTGCCGACATGGACTTCTATATAAAGGGGTCATTGAACCAGCCGAGTAAGAAAACTCACTTTTTTGATTTGTTTAACCACGATCGCGCATTTCAAGCAATAACCTTGGCTTTCTCTAATGCCTGGCGTTCGAGCCGCGGAATGTTGAATACCCAATAATATAATATCGTTGCTGGTAGCCACGTGAACACGAACGCGTACATGCAGTCGGACGCGAAATGTGCACCAGCGCTGATTCGGCTAATCGAAAGCAAGATGCCCAGCACTACTGCCACCGCAAGCCACGAATACTTCACCACGCGAATAGCTGCCATGCGCTTGGACGTTTTTTCCCCAACCATGCCGGCGATGAAATCAACATTGTTAAACGCAAAAAAGAAAGCGATGAAACTTGAACCCGATGTCACGTGTCCAGATGGAAAACTGCTATTCGTCTCGTGCAAGTTTAAGAACGCTGGTGCCCAGGCGGGATAATATGGCTCGGTTCCACCAAATAAAATTGTTTCTGCTGGCCGTGGCCGGCTCCATCCAATATAAAAATCACCAAGGTTCGTGCCTTTTAGCAAGACATTCACGATCAATCCAGCACCAACCGCGTAACAGGTGATAATGAACAATGCATACACGACGAACGGGCGAAGGCGTCTATTGACAAAGCCCGCGATCAAGAGAACGAGGGCAATGGCGATTCCAACATACAAGAAGGCTTTATCGCCATTCATGTTCAGCCAGGACCATGGTTCCAAGGCTGCAATCGGAAAGTGATTCGTACCCGTCCTATCATAAAAAATACTAGTGATGGCGATGTCCAAACCAGTAAAATCAAAAAGTGCCGTCAATATAGCGACGAAGAGCCCTCCGCCGATGAGCCCTAGCTTCAAATGGGGTCCATTCATGGTAGACCAAATAATTGATGAGATAGCAGCAAAAAAACTTGATCCAATGAATCAATTGTTTACCATTAGTGATTCGTCTGGCTTAATTCGATGATCTCTGCGGAATTGCATTTGGGACACACTGTTGGTGCAAGGTGATCGTCCGCGAGAAACGTAGCTTTGCAGCTCGAGCAGGAAAACGCGGGGGTGGCGAACTTGAAATCGCCGCCTTCGATGTGAATCGCCTTGCCGTTGACTAGCGCATCGGCAATTTTATTGCGTGCCGAATTTAAAATTCTCGAGATCGTTGGTTGTGATATCTTCATCAACGCTGCCGCGTCATTCTGGGACTTATTTTCCGCATCAATAAGGCGAATTGCCTCGTACTCAACGAGCGTGAGGGTGTTGGATGTTATTTCTTCCATAGATAAACCAGAGGGCTTATAAATCGCTCGATATTCTGGAACGGGTACCCCGTGAATCACTTTGAGCTTCCTGGGTCGTGGCATAACATCACCCGTTTATATTGGTTTGATTTTTTACAATGGTGGACAAAAGTGGTAAAAATTCACTATCATGTTACATTATAATATAATTGTAAAAGGAACTTTTTAAGATAATCGGCATTCAAAACAAATCACGGGGACGAATATATCTTATTAATTTGCGATCGATCCCGTTTTCACCCTTGTATTAAACGTAAACAGTGTCCATGCAATTTATTTGCACGAGTTCATCCCATGCGATGCAAAAAATCGTTCTTGTCGCTTTAATATATGAACAAGGCTCGATCCAATCGAGCTATCCAGGTTTCGAATTCAAAGCTGGTTTAACCAAAGACACCGTGGAAGTAAAGGGACAAAATTATTGCCCCGGTGACGAGGATGATGCCACAAACAAGAGCCACGATGATAAATTTCCGAACCCGTGAATCCGTTCCCCGCCGGAGATGCTGTTTTATTTCATAATCAAAGTGCTTGACAAACCTCGTGATGGCGTGACCCGCCGTCGCTGGGGGTTTTCCACCTTTGCTGCCGTTTTTCGCGATCACGAAATCTATCAAGATAGAGACAATCTTCGCCACGGGATCGGCAGTTTGAAGGTTCTCGGGGCGATCATCGCCAAAATATTCTTTCGAAAGTTGGACGAGCTCGTCAATAGACATCAGCCGCAGCAAGTAATCGGTAATGTAGCTCGCGAACTTTTTCTTGGAGCATGCTGGGCATTCGCCACTCCACGCCGGCGCTGCTTCAAAATCGCGCCGGGATTGGTCAGAGAAGTTCGATCCACACGTTTTACACTTTGGCATGTATGTAGCCTAGCTCGTTTCGTGATTTTTATCCCTAAGCACTAATTAGTATCATCTATCTCATGTCCTCATCCCACTTCGCGCTCGCATCGCAGCTGCAACACGAGGAGTTTCGCATCCTCACCGCTATCGAAATCTCCATGCGCAAGTTCGAGTGGGTACCCTTGAAAAACATCAACTTTTACGCGAGGCTCGATGATCCGGAGAAGGTGCAGCATTGGCTCAACATCGTTCACAAGAAAGGGCTCTTGATACGCCGCATGACCAATACCATGGGGTACCAGTTGAATTCCATGGGTTACGATCTTCTCGCCGTTCACGCGCTTTCTGAGCAGAACGTGGTTGTTTCCATCGGGAATAGCCTCGGCATGGGCAAGGAGTCCGACGTCTACCAGGGCATCGGGCCGGATGGGGAATTTCTCGCGCTCAAGTTCCATCGCATCGGCCGTACGTCGTTTCGGGCGATCAAGGAAAAACGGGATTACGTCGTCGGCAAGTACCACACGAGTTGGTTGTACATGTGCCGCATTTCCGCGACCAGGGAAGCAGAACACCTGCAACAACTAAACGCCATCGGCGCAGATGTTCCGGCTTTCCGTGGTCATAACCGCCACGTCGTTGTTATGAAGCAATATGAAGGGCAAGAAATCCAAGAGTTTCCCGAGCTCGAAAATCCGCAAGATATTTTCGACAAGGTCATTGCCAACGTGAAAAGAATATACGACGAAGCGGGGCTCATACATGCCGATCTGGGTGAATACAACATCATCTACACGGCTGACAACAACGTAATCATCATCGATTGGCCACAAGCCGTGAAGAAAGATCACCCGAATGCGCGCATGTTGATGCGGCGGGACATCGAGAACGTGTGCAAGTATTTCGCCCGGTATAACGTGGCGTCGGATCCGGAATCGATCGTCGACCAAATCATCTCCGGTGCTTCATAATGGCAGAAAGATCACGCAATTCCTGGGAAAAATTGCCCGACCTCGCGAAAGGATTGATATGGCTCGGGCCATTGGGCGGTTTCTTGATATTTGTCTTCGCACGAGCGCTCTACGCGGCAAGATTCGCGGATAGCGTCGTCCTTGGCATGTTTAGTGGCGTGATGCTCGGTGTTGTTGGCATCGTTCTCCTGGCAATCGCTCTCGTCAGGTACAGGTTGATGCAACTCGTCATGATCGCCATCACGGCCGTGCTCTCGGTAGGTATAGTGCTCTTTTGGATTGGGTCATTAGCCAGGGCATTTTATCTCATGCTTGGCATCGCCGCGTATACGGATTTTTGGAATGGCGTCGTGATCGTCGACATGACGCGATCCGCGCGCAGGCACGAGGATTTCTGGAGAACGGAAAGGGTATTTCCTCGTGGAAAAACGATCGCGACAATCATCGCGCTCGGTTCGCTGGCGACATGCCCGTTCCTCGTGGCGGTGCCGTGGTACGCGATGCCTAGTCCAGAGCACTTCACGATCACGAATCAACAAGCAAAGACATACGATCTCGTCTTGTATTATCCCGAACCGCAATATATCAACGACACGTTGTGCCAGATCGCTCGTGCCTATAACGTCACGCTGTCGTTCAATGCCGTCGAATCATCGTTCTATCCAAACAGCTCGAATTATATCACCATCACGAACGCGGTCAAGGCTTGCAATGTTAATGGCGTATCCGTGGAAGTCTGGCCCCTTTTCGACAATGGTTATATCAATTATGGTGGTGCCAGCCACCTGCACCGGCTCTACGAAGCCTTCCATAATTGGACCATCCAGGAACACATCTCGGTCAAGTACTTGCTCTGGGACATCGAAGGCTCGCCTGGGAATGGTACCTGCCAGCAATCACCTGCTTGGGAAAACAATCTTGGCATCTTTGGTTACACGGGACATTCCCAGTTTTGCAGGGTGACCATGCAATCCAACTGGAGCCAGGCCGTCGCCGATTTTCACGACGTAAACCAGCAAGCAAACGCGGATGGCTTCACCGTTCGAGCGACCACGGGCTCGGACATGATCTGGGACACTTTCGTCGGCGTCGACACGTTGCAAAATAATTGGGGACTTCCCGCGTGGGACGCGGGCGGTTACCAGTACGTCTCCATGATGCTCTACCGGGGCTGTGATGGCCCGGGCAACAACTCGAACACTTTCATCTATGATTGCGTGCGAGCATCAGCAATGGCCGCGTTCCCGGGGCGAGCCGCGGCATGCCTCGGCTGCATCAATTACGAGCCATATCCCGACATATCCAGCGTCGTCAACGACGTGCACCTCACCCTTGCAGCGGGAGCATGGTCGGTTCGCTTGTTTCAAGGTTGCTCCTGGGTATTTGGCACGGGCGGGGCTCCCGGTCACGTGAATGACAACGGTTACATGAATCCGCCCCATCATCTATCCGGATTGATCCAGCTCTTGCAGGCTTGCCGCCAAGGTGGCAATGTCACGTATTACCCATCACAGTCGATGAAACTCACGGCGTTCATGAGCATCCTGGAGGACATATTCAGCGAATTTACCGTTCCATGAAAGGTTCTTGGAGGCTCAGCTTTCTTTTGTTCTTTTTTGGTTTAAGCATGGAAACGTCAAATCCCGGGTATCTTGTCAAACGATGCCAAATGCTTTCCAGGAAACATTGTGAAACAATTTTGAAAAACAATAAAAAAATAAAGATATTGAGGAGATCCTATGGCGAGAGCTCGTCCAATCTCTTGTTAGCGGTCTTGGTCGGCCCGAACATCGCGATGATCGCGGAAATAATTTGGAACAAGGCAATCACAACAAATAGCCACATAACACCGTTAGTCAAACCTACAAATACCGGTATCATCAAACCGACAAGTTGGAGCCCGATACCGCCGCCCAAATGACCAAGTCCATCTGCAAGTGCAAATCCGGATGCCCTAGCACGCGTCGGGAAGCTTTCCGCAACCCACGCATAGGAAATTGGCACCCAAAAGTCCATTCCAACGAAGATAAGGAAGACTCCAAGCACCGCGATCGATTGGACAGAAGCGAGCAAGCCACCAACAAGCGTTATTGCCGCGGATATGGGAAGCAAGTATTTTCGTTCGACTTTATCTCCGATTGCAGCAGCTAAGATGCCTGCCACGATAAATCCGAAGATACCCTCGGCAACGACCATTCCTGCTGCACCGCTCGCTACATTTGCGGCCATTCCCCCTGAAACATACACTTGTGTTATAATTGGTCCAAGCCCGGCAGCATTGATATACACAGTCATGTAACCAAAAAACCACACGAGAAAGAGCAAGATGGTCCTGTTCCTGTAGATTGGATTCTTGAATATTTCGCCATAAGGAAGCGGTTTCGGTTTCTCGGTGATGGTAATGACGTTGGGTACTGGCGGAAGAGTTTTGAGGTGGATCAGGGCACGTTTTTCCATGCCAGCCACGATCTCTTCGGCTTCCTTGATTTTTCCATGGGAAATGAGCCATCGGGTGGATTCAGGCATTTTCACCCTGAGAAGCACGCCGAAGATGGCCAAGATGCCACCGATGCCATACATCAAGTTCCAGCCATATTGATAATTAATACCAATTCCAGGTGCAGGTGTGCAAAGTATCAAGGCTAACCAAACGCCTAGAGCAACGCCTATTCCTGCAAGGATGAATAAAAGAGACGTATACCGCGCCCGTCCATTAGTTGGTGCAACTTCACTGATGTACGTGTTCACGATCGCGAGGTCAGCTCCAACTCCTAGTCCCGTGATGAATCTCGCTACACAGAACCAATTATAATCCGGAACAAATGCATTGATAATCGAGCCTGCACCCGTGATTAAGAGCGTGATCACGAGCATCTCCTTCCTTCCCATCTTGTCGGACAATGGAGCGAGTATCATGGCTCCAATGACATAACCGATCAAGTTCAAGAGGACAACGAAGCCTTCAAGTGATACTTCAAGACCAGATGGAGAAGATGACGTGACACCAAAAATAGCATACGCGGTTTGTGTAAAGGAGACATTGATGTTGAAGATATCAAAGAAGACAAAGATGTACCCCATGCCTAAAATCCCGATAAAGAGATAGGATAATGACCAGATGGGAATCCGGTCCTGGCGCGCAATTATCTCTGCCCCGTTTCCTTCCGAACCACTGCTTTCTGAAATACTTTTTTCTGATTCACTGCTAGTTTCTTCTTCGTCACTCAAATGACATAACCTCCATGTTCAAGCAAATGATGTGCCACGTTTCGATACCTTGCGCGGGCATCACTTGTTCTGATAGAGCGAGTTGGGTTTTTAAATACCAACATGATTATTTTAGCTTAGGTCTTTAAAAAAGGATCGAAAAATTCCAATCCCACGAACCACGGGGGAAACAGAATTGATGGGAGGAATTACCCACCTTTCGAATGATACATGCGTGAGTTGCGTTAATGATGAAAATGCTGGAAGATAACCGATATACAATTAACATTTTTTCTGAACACTAAGCAATGAACTTTAATAATAGTCTAATTCATCATGATTGAAGGTATTAATCACGCGAATCAAGTAGTGACGAGAACCTATCTGGAATAGTGAAAAACTTTCAAAAAAGCTGGGTTTCAAAAAATAAAAAATGAATATTCATATCACTTGAAAAAAAATCCGAATTACATTCCTTTTAGTTGCTTCAAGCGCTCGCCAATTTCCCGCGTCCATCCCTTGTACCCGTCGGGCACGTCGCGGAGATCCTTGTAGCGAACTTGCTTTCCTTCCGTGCGGGGCAACGTTCCATCCTCGAACACATTGACGTGAATGCCCAGCATTGTCGCCTCGCGGAGCACTTTTTCGAGGTCATCCTTGATCATTTCCTTGTTCACGCCAGAGCGAGCCTCGACTTGCACGTCAACCTGATCCATGACGCCGACGGTGTGATAGATGATGAGATACGCATCAGTAAGATCGGACCGCTTGTAAATTTCCTCCTCGATCATGCTCGGGTAGAGGTTCACGCCCTTGATGACCTTCATGTCATCGCGGCGACCGACGATCCGCTCCATCATGTACCCGGTGCGACCGCACGGGCATTCAGATTTATAGAGGCGCGTGATGTCGCCTGTCCGGTAGCGAAAAATAGGCACGGCTTCCTTGAACATACTCGTCAGCACCAGCTCGCCGTATTCCTCCTCGCCAACGTTCTCCCCGGTCTCCGGATCAATGACCTCGGGATAGAAGTAATCCGACCAGATATGCATGCCGTTCTGCTCGATGCACTCGATCGACACGCCCGGACCGATTGCCTCGGTCAAGCCATAGTTATCATAGGCTTTCATATTCGAACCTTCCTGCACACGGGTCCTGGTCGCCTCGCTCCACCCTTCCGCGCCAAGCACGGCTTTTTTCAGCCACAGGTCGTTTTTCGGGTCGATGCCGAGTTGCTCGCATACCTCGATGATGTGCAGGGCAAATGACGGGATCGCGTGGATCGCCGTGACCTTGAAGTCCTGGAAAAACTGGATCTGCTTCTCGGTCATGCCACCACCAAAGGGGATGACGCAGCAGCCAACACGCGTTGCACCTTGGGTGTATCCATAACCGCCAGTGAAAAGCCCGCTCGCGGTCGTGTTTTGGAACACGTCGTGCTTGGAAATGCCAACGGCGCGGAGATTGCGAGCAATGAGCGTGGTCCATGCATCGAGATCGTTCGCGGTATAAAATCCGGTGGTAGGTCGCTTGCCAGATGTACCCGACGTGCAATGCATGCGGACGACGTCGTCCATGGGCACGCACAGCAGCTTGTCGGGATACGCGTCGAGAAAGTCGGTTTTTTCCATGAACGGTACTTTCTTGAAATCATCCAATGTCTGGACATCATCCGGGGTCAAGCCCGCGGCGTCGTATTTTGCTCGTATTGGCTTGCAGAGGTCGTACAACCGCTTCAAGGTCCATTTTCCCTTGTCGAGGTGGAGTTTGCTCAGTTCACCCCATGGCATCTTTTCTCGGTGTTCTTCCCAATATTGGTATTCTTCTTCTGGCACATCAAGCATCTCTTCATGTTTATAACGTGTTTCATCCAGATTTCGACAAAATATAAATTTTACATTATTCGACAAGTCACTTGAATCATCCACATTTCACGGGTCTTGATCATGCTTTTTTATCCCACTTTCCCGCCGCGCGGAGTTGCTCCACTTCCTTCTCGCCGATTTTTTTCAAGGCCAGGTAATCGGTTTTTTCCGTCCTGTTCAATGGCATCTGCTCTGGGTCCATGATGACCACGTGCGTCGGGCGCTTGTATGCCGCGAGTTCCTTGCATGCCTCGTGCACCTCGGTGACCGAAATTTGCTTGCCGGGCTTTTGTTCGATGAATGCCATGATACCCTCGGAGAAAATCTCGTGGGGCAAACCAATAATGCCAACGATCTCGGCACGATCCTTGAATTGCTCGGCGATGTAATTCTCGACCTCGGCGGGGTATACCTGGTATCCCTTTGGTTTCAAGATGAACTTCCGCCTGCCGGATAGATGCAAGCCCGCCTCGTCGACGAAGCCCATGTCACCCGTGTACAAGATCCCTTCGTTTGAAATAGTTTTTCGCGTCGCTTCCTCGTTCCCGTAATATCCAAGAAAGACTTGGGGCCCGTTGTAGCAAATCTCGCCGGTCTGGCCTGGTGAAAGCTCGTTCCCTGCAGTGCCATCTTCATTCATTGGTTCACGGACGCTTACCGGCGTGATCGAGAAGTCGTGACCGAGACCGGAAACAAAATCATCTATCGCGAGGCGATCGCCGAGCTGGTAGGAGACGAACCCGCTCATTTCCGTCATGCCAAGGCCAGTGGCCATCAAGGGTGCAATCTCGGTGAATTTTTCGAGTTGAGCACGAGTCATTCCTTGCGCCCCGTAGAGTGCCAGCCGGACGGAAGATAAGTCGTAGTCGGTGAAATTTGGCAGGCTCCATTCCATTGCGAACAATGCTGGAATTTGCCCGAAAAACGTGATCTTGTAATCCTGGATGGCTTGGAGCGACTTGTCGGCGCGGAAGCTATGCAATAACACGAGGATCCCGCCTGAATAAATCATGCTCATCAAGCCAACGGTCTGCGCCGCGACGTGTGACATGGGAAGATTCAATAAAAGGCGGTCTGTTTTTCTCAAATCAAATCCTTTTTGCACGCACATGTTCTGGCACACGATGCCCGCATTAGACAGCACCGCGGGTTTCGGGAAGCCCGTGCTGCCTGTTGTGAAGATGATCATGGCGCCATCCTTGTCCGGCACGACGGAATGCATTCTTTCGTCCAATTTGCCCATCATCTTCTCGAACTTGCCGGTTGTTTCCTTGTACTGGAGCCATTTTCGCCGCGCGCGATCGAGGAAATTGAGGATGCCCTCCGTTCCAGGTGGTGCATCTTCCTGGAGCCCGAGCTGGATGAAGTCATGTAGTTCAGGATACGCTTTTTTCACCGCGGTTGCGATTTGCTTGAACGCGTAAAATTTCTTGCGTCCATACTTGTCCTCGGAATCCGTGTCGTCGGGCGCGATGTACAAGATTCGCCGTGCTTTTCGCAGCAGCTTGATGCAACCAAGCACCTCTTTCGTTTTCAACCGGACATCGAGGGGACACACGATCATGCCGATCCTGAACGCGGCATATTCCATAAAGATATGTTCTGGAAGCAGCGGGAGCATGGTGATCATGATGTCGCCCTTTTGAAATCCCATGTCAAGCAATTCCAGGGCTCGCAAGTTGATAGCAATTTCAAATTGCTTCCATGTAACATATTGTCCCTCATCAGCGTCGATAATGGCAAGATCGCCGGGACGGTTCGCCGCCCATTTCGATACCTGGTCAACGAGATAATGTGAGATCTGATCAAACTCTTCCATCGACATTAGAAATAACCTCCGGTGATGTCTTCCTCGATCTCTTGCAATAGCTTGAAATACTTCTTCTTCACGTATGTGCCGCAGATGGGGCTATAGCTGGCAAATGGTTCGTACCCCCCGTTCATGTATTCGGTGAGCGGGAACAAGTAGGCAATCCAATCGTTGCTTGTTTGAAAGATGAACGTGTCTTCGGGACCTTCAAGCGTGCGATCGAAAATCTGATTAGCGAAATGCTCAAACAGTTCCCCCGGCACGCCCGTGATGGCCAAGCTACCTTGCTTGTCCCCGGCCTTTGTCGTGACCTTGATATATTGCACTTGCGTGTAGGTGACGATCTCCTTCCATCCGCGATGCTTGGCGGCAAAGCCTGCAAAATTCGGCTCGTTAGCATCTGCCAGGACGAGTGCCACGGGAAGCAAGATGTGCCGCTTGATGCCATGAACGAGACGGTTATAAAACCATGATTTCGACCAATACCGCGTGAAATCACGCATGGGAACCCAGAACACTTTCACGTGACTCTTGAACTCGATCGTGTCAAAATAATTGTCATCAGGAATACCACGGGCAAGTTCAAGTGCTTTCCTGCCAAGGAAACTCCCGAGCCGTTTCGTATCCTTGTAGGTGCCGTGCTGCTGGTACATGGGAGTTTTGTCCCGTTCCAGCGCATCGAAATCAGTCCCGCAAGTCGTGATCGGATTCAAGTCCCCGGCAGGCCCCGTGAAAAACACGCAGTCAATGGAACCACCAGATTCTTTCTCGACCGTTGCTATCAGTCGACCGGGATAATCCGCAGAAAGCTTGTCGATGGCCATGTTCAAAGTGGTAGGATGCATGCCATAATTTGCTATGAACCCAATGATATCGTCTGTAGCGAGTTTCTTGAACGCGATCACGCCCAATCTTGACTTGGAGCGGCGTGTCGGTTGGCGACGATTGATGATGATATCATCCTCGATGGTCTGCTTTGACCAGGCGATCCTCGCGGGTTGCAGTTGCCGGATCATCTCCCCGACCATGTCCACGATCCGCCGCGCGATCCAGACCTTGTACTTGTCATCGCCCCGGAACGAGCCAAACATGACGCTCCAGATAACGCCCGGGTAGCCATCGCCCTTGATAAACAAGCCAGACATGTCGAGTGACTTGTGCGTGTGGATCGCGTGGATCAACACTTGATTTGGATGGATCTTGTACGCGTCTTGTATCTTTTCCTTGATGTAATCCGTGAACATGATGGGCACCTGGACAAAATCCAAGGCGATCAACAAAAGCCGTTTCTGAACATTACCCAACACCAGATCCTCGATGAGCACGGCACGAGCATGGATGTCATCATATTTGCCAGTGCACCGCGGGACCGGGGTGTATCCCGCGAGACAACGCCCGATGTAATCTTTCGGGGTGATGTTCACTTTCCCGAAGCTAACTCGCATGTATCGAATAATGCAATGTCTCTTCAAAAAACGATCTGCAAAAAATTGAGCATAGGCTTGCCGGATATCCACGCATTTTGTAATTCAATTACATTTAGTACAATTATGTGTCATTGCCACAGAAAAGGTTATATATCCTAAAAAGCAAGTTAATCTTGTCCCGAAAGAAGCTATCGAATCGAACGGGCTCGGGTTGGAACGCACAAACATCAGCAGCAACATCGCGCAATCACGAAACGCGGGCGAGAATGGAAATCCTGACCCCATAATTAAGCCTGTTTGTATTCAAATCTAAGCTGTAACAATACATGCTCCGTAAGTTCGTCCTCTTTTATTATAACTCAAACTTCTTTTTGGGATGCCTTATCCCTCGAATCCCGCGGGGTTGCGCGAAGGCTTTTTTTAAGCCTTAAAAAAGGCTTAAGTCTTGGCGTGTACTAACGTGCACATTGACACGCACCTCAGAAAATGTTTTCACTTTCACATTCACCTTCGTGACAAATATAGCCAGTAACTACCCACCGTAAAGATCGAATCAAGAACCGGAAACACCATGAACATCGGACCATGAACCATAAACCGGTAACAATGTTACATATCTAGTTCGATATTCAATGTTCTTGCTCCAGTTCGATGGAAGTTTGATTGATCTCCCGGGCAGCTTCCTTCTTTTCTTCCTGAACGGGTATCTCATCTGCCTCAATGCCCAAAATATCATCAAGTGCATTGATGTACTTGTCAATCACCTCGGCATGCTGGATGAATTTTAGTTTTTTCTCACTGTCCTCGGTTTCTAACATGAGGTCAGTCCATGCCAAGCTATCCTCGATCAATGCATCATGAACGGCTAACAAGAGAGCTTTTCCAATTTTAATATTCTTCATTCTAATCATCAGACTCAAGGTATAAAATGTTTTTATTAAATTTATTTTAATAGGTTCCCCCGTTGTTCTATCAATTTCCGTATTTCTTGCTCATGTCTCTTTATATGTTTCTCCCAATCGGGAATCCATTGTAATCCTTCACCACTATTGTAAGCATCCTTTATTTTTTGCCGATGTTCCTCGATAACTCGTCGATGTCCTTTGATTTTCTTGTCAATGTCAGATCTTCGTCGTGATTTGGACTTGTCCTTGCCCATTTATGATTCACTCGATTCTTCCCAGACTTTTGGCCATTAATTTCATGTTCTTGCTTTATGCTCGTGGGCTTACTCGTGTAAACCAAGTATCATATCCCGCCATTGAATTTAATGCACTTTAAAAACAAATGTTAGTAGTTAAAAACTGCTAACGTTCAATCTCCCTGTTGTATGAACGACTTGATTTTTGGGTTCATTAAATCCATGCATAGAATATGATCCCTACTTGTGAACAATTCGGCTTGTTGATTATAAGCAAGAATGCGGTTTTATTCGCCGGCTTGGACGAAATTAGCACGAAGTCGATAAATTATAACTTGAAATGAACGCGCGATGGTGCAAAGAATTGGGAAAGGTTAAAAGGGGTCATTTGCTCGTTAAAATCGAAGAAGTTGAAAAACCATACCGCGAGCACCTGAAAAAACTCAAGGACGTGGAGAAGGCTGGCGGTTACACGTCGAGCATTAAAAAAGAAATCAAGGCTTTTAGGGACAAAAAGGATCGATTAAAGAGGCGATTATAATGGTCTTGGACACGACACAAGAACTGGACGAATTATACTCGATATACAAGTCGTTGCTAGATAAAGAACTTCGAAGCACGGACCAGCTGCTTGCGGAGGAAGATCTTGGCACAATGAAAGAACTAGCAAAGGAAGCTTGTGGGTATTCAGAACGAGCGAGCGAGATAGCGAAGGTTATAAAGAAAATGGAGTTTAATAAAACGGATTTTTCTAAAACCACGAGATTGTCGTAAGAAATTGAGGTTTATTCTTTTTGAAGGAAGTATTTGCTCCCCTTCTTCACGAGTAAACCAAACTGGCACGCATCGAGCAAGATTTTCTTGATTTTCATGGCATCCTTGTCATTTGCCGCGCCGAGCTCCTTACGAATCTTGCTGAACGAGAAATAGGTGTAATCGGCACCAGCATATGCTTCGATCATGGAGAAAACGTTTTTCTTGGAAATCTTGACTTTTTTCCCTATAATCAAGGGTTGCTGCAGTTGCTTGCTCGTTTCCGTCGGGACCGTGGCAAAAACGTCGTGCAATTTTGCTGCGTCTTGTTTCGCTTTCTCCTGGTCGATAGTCGCCGGTTTCACCATTGCCGGCTGTTTCTGGCCGGTGCTTGGCGCCGCTTTCTTGGCAGGAGGTGATACAGCAGTAGACATCGCGGTTGGTGCTTGAGCCTTCATGGTGGCAGGTTTCTTCACCGCGGGTTTCGCGGGCTTGGCCGGTTTTACCGCCGGAACGGATACTATTGCTTGTTTTTTCACGGGCACGGCGGGCATTTTCATTTCCTTCTCGGCCGTCTCGTCATCCTCGATTAAATCTTCTGGTTCGAGGGTTATTCCAAAATAAGCCTTTTCAATTTGCCACGTGATGAGAAACACGATGGAAACTGCCAGGAACCCGACGTCAACTAGCCAGAACGCGGGCGAGGGAATCAACGTGCTCGAAAACCATATGCCTCCGATCATGAACATCGCGATGAACGCGGCGAGAAATGCAATGAAACAGAATTGCTTGAGCTGATTGGCATTCACGATACTAGATATGACCAGATCGTATAAGAATGCTTCACGAGATCGAGTTGCAAGAACCGGACTCCCCGAGGTTGAAGACTCGAAAGTTGCCTTCCTATCTTAGTGATCTCCGCCTCACAACACCGCACTTCGAATGGTGCGGGAGTCTTCCTCTAAACCATCTTTCCTTTCTTCAATCTCCCCCGATTTTCTTTTTTTTTGCGAGGCGGGATCATGCCTTTCAAGATCAAGAAAGCTCGTGATCGAAGGAAGCATGTAATTCTTAAAAAAGAAAAGAATTTTAGTCAATTTGCAAGAAATACGATGTAAAAAGATGCTATTGTTCACTGCTTGTATTTTTTCAGCAAATCTTTGTCCGATGGGAAAGTAGTCTTCATGGTATAGGATTCGCCGGTCGCGGCAGCGATGCTATGTTTGACAAGCTCGTTGGTCTTGAGCGCGCCGATGATGCCATTCATCTTGCCCTCGAATTCGATCGACCAGTTACCGTCGAAGCCCGCATCGTGAAGGATCTGGCATGCCTTGGGATAATCGAGCGTTTTTTCAAAACCAGCCCCGTCGAAATCATAGGCCTTGGCGTGGATATACGCCGTGTTTGATTTGATCACGTCGAGCGCTTCCCATCGCATGTAATCGTTCTCGTAATTGCCGATGTCGAAAATCCAACCATACGCGTTCGTTTTCCATCGTTCTCCGACCAGTTTCATGTACCGGAAGTTGCTGCTATAGCTATGATGCGTTTCGATGCTGATGACGACGTCACCGAGAGCTTCCGCTTCTGCGATCAACGGCTCGATGACGGCCGCCGTGAGATCAACAGCTTCCTTGATTTGCTCGTCATATTCCTTCCATTCCTCGTCGGAGAAGTCTTCCATGGGCTGGAAGGCCTTGGGCAATGGTCCATCGCCGACCTGGAATCTGATGAACTTGATTCCGGTCTCGTGCGCAAGATTAAGCCATGCCTTGCCTTCCGAGACGTTCACTTCCACCTCGTTAGGTTTGACCAGCAAGTGAACATGCGGCCCGATGGCAAAAACCGTGATGCCATTGTCAGCGAGCAGTTTCGTGTCATCGGCAAGTGATTCCTTCTTGAAATGCTTGTCGAGCAACTCCACCTGCGAAATTTTCATGTCCTTGCAGATGGCAACGAGAGAATTCAAGTTCTTTTTTGCAATCTTATCCCATTCGTTCCGAAGAGAATATGTATTGAGCGCGCTTTGCATGGTTAACCCTCTCGATCGATGGAATTTAAACTATGATTCACTAATTTGGAATATGCCGGATTCGATCGAAGAAATCGGCTCGTTTGCGGAATGGGGGCCGTACTTGTCCTACGGTGATGACCCGGCCACGTCCATGACAATCACGTGGCGAACGAGCGAGCCAACCGGGGATGGTTTGGTCAAGTTCGGAAAGGATCCCGATGATATGGTGCTCGCGAACGACGCAGCAAGAGGAGCTACCACGATCCACGTGGTACGGTTAACCGAGCTCGAGCCAGAAAGCATCTACTATTACAAGATCAGCCGGGACGGGGACACGACGTGGACGTTCGAAACCGGGATCCCCGCCGGGTCCGCGAGGCCCTTCGAATTCATAATCAACGGCGACATGCACGCGTACCCTTGCAACAGGCTTGATCGATACTTCCAGATGATGAACTCGGAAGCTCCAGACCATGATTTTTACATCGGGCTCGGGGACTTTGTCAATGATGGCACCGATATCACGCATTGGAACTCGTTTTTTTATGATGCAAGGACTTACCTTGCCACACGCCCCTTGATGAATGTTACTGGTAACCATGACAGCGATTCCAAGGAGAAGTACAAGAACTATCTCGATGCGTGGATGCACCCGTACGTGAACGTGATGGAAGGTGCCTATTACTTGCTCGAATACGGAAACACGGTGATGTTTTTTATCGACAGCAGCAATGGTGGCCGTGGTGGCTCGTTACCCTCCGACGAGCAATATGAATGGCTCGAACAAAATCTCGAGAAATACGCCAAGCAATATAGTTGGATATTCTTATTCATGCACCACCAGATTTATAGCACTGGCGATTTCGGGTGTGCTTACATTATGCATGACATCTTCCGGCCGTTGTGCCAAAAATATCACGTCGACGCGGTCTTTTACGGCCACGATCATCATTACGAGTGCTTTTGGGTTGACCGGGATGCAGAATGGGGCGGCACGTTGTACTTCGTTGCCGGCGCCGGTTGCGGACAGAATCACATCGATTACGGCATCATGGGCGACCGGGACGGGAGAACGAATTACGTATGGCCCGGGCGCTTCTTGAACGTGCGCAAGCACGGGGTGCCGCCTCCCACAAAGTACGGGATGGACAGGAACGACGAGGTCGTCGGAACATGCCAGTTGTTCGGGGTGCTCGAGCCAAATTTCGTCCACGTGCGCATCGATGGCGACTTGATGGACGTGCGATCTATCGGCTGGCAGAAGCAAGTCTATCATCACATGCGCGTGAATCGTGCAGGTGCCGGTCGCAAGTGGGACCCAGGTTGTGAACTCGAGCTTTTAGATTATTGATCTCTTGGAAGCGTGAATGCCATGGTTGCAGAAACTGCCTTCAAGCTGTACACGGATGGCGGAGCCCGGGGAAATCCAGGGCCTGCAGCGATCGGCATCGTGCTCGTGGATTCATCAGGCAACATCATCAAGCAAATGAAACGCTTCATCGGCAAGGCAACGAATAACCAGGCCGAGTACACGGCGCTCATCGAGGGCTTGAAGCTCGCGAAAATGTACTGGAAGGGCCCGTTGGAGTGCTTCGTGGACAGCGAATTGGTGGCTCGTCAAGTCAATGGTGAGTATGATGTGAAAAATGCGGAGCTCCGCATCGCTCACAAGGCCGTGCAAAAGCTACGCGAGATCTTTCCATCCGCAACCATCACGCACGTCCGCAGGACGAATGTAATGCAATCCCTTGCAGATAAACTCGTCAACGAGGCTCTCGATGAGAAAGAATGAAAATGGCATAGAATGAAACACGCCGTGGCTTGTGCTCGGCAGGCATTCATGTTACCCGCCGGTTAAACATCAAGGCCGGAGAAATCGTGGAGATTTCCGGGCAAAAAACCACGGCGTGCATTTTCTTCCCGAATTCCGAGGACGAGGGCAAGCAGATCATCCGCTTCGACGGATTGGTTCGTCTCAATGCTGGAACGGAGCTTGGCGAGATCGTCAAGATGATAAAGGCGAGGCCCGTACCAGCCAAGCGGGTTGTCTTCGCGCCAATCAACACGAAGGCAGGAATTCAACCCCGGAAGATCCGTGATTCGCTGATGAACTGGCCGGTCCTCAAGGGTGACAACATATCGCTCATGAACATGACCATCCCGGTTGATCGCCCCGCCACCGAATCAACCGAACCCGACCGCGACTTGAAGGTCATTGCAAATTGGTGGCCGTCGATTCTGGAAACGCTCGAAGAAGGTCTTTCACGATAGGGGAGCTTCGGCTCGTCGTGCTGGAAACGACCCCCCAGGAAGGCGTCGTTCAGATCACCCCGCCAACGATCGTCGAGATCAAGGAAGGCAACGTGATCGCGCCAGGATATTCTTGGATGATTGACCGGATTAGAGAAGCAATTCGAAACGTGCATGATGCACTGCAAGAATTTCTTAAGGAGTATTCTAGAAGCTCTTTCGAGTCATTCCTCTCGAATATTGGCAACAAGAGCAAGAATCAAGATCCACTTCTCGACGCGCCCCATAAGACAGGCATATATTTCATTTTCTTGAGAGAGGAAATGGATTTTCTTTCTGGAAAGCCGTTTTACATCGGATATGCAAAAAACTTTAACGAGAGAATGCACGATCTTTTTCCGGATGAGAACGGGAAATACCAACACGGGTTGAGCGTTAGGATGCTGGTAGACGTCCTGAAACGAAGCACGTCGCCGCCTGGAGGGTGGCAGCCTGTTTTTGACTCTTGCGATGATTACACAACATTCCTCAAGAACAATTGTGATTTCTGGTTCTCGACCACCGGGGAGGCGAACGACCAGCAAGCCCTTGCCACTGCATCCATGCTTAAAAAAATGCTGGATCTGCTGCTCGAACCTTGCATGGTGTGGAATAGAACTACTGCAACCGTGTGCGAGCATAGGATGCAAGATTTCAGGGAGAGGACGCGGGCCGCATTCTACACGACGCCTTGATCATGCTTCCGGGCTTGCATCTTGCTAGCTTTTTTTGATTCGAACTCGACTATCTAAGTATGAAAGTCATTGCCATCAACGGTTCAGCCCGTGGGAACAAGGGAAACACGCAGATATTGCTCAACACCGTGGGAAAGGTCTTGCAAGAAAACGACATTGAATTCGAGATCATAACTCTTGCCAACAAGAACCTCAACCCATGCAAGGGATGTCTCAGCTGCAAGGATAAAAACGCGTGCATCCAAGATGATGACATCAACGATATCTACCAGCAATTGATCGCCGCAGATGGCATCATCCTGGGAAGCCCGACGTATTTCGGGAACGTCACCAGCCGCATGCAGATGTTCATCGAACGCGTTGGATTTATTTCTCGAAATAATGAAAATCCGCTCAAGGGAAAGGTCGGCACGCCCGTTACCGTCGCCCGCCGTGCAGGGACGACATTCGTGTATGCAGCCTTGAATTATTTCTTCGGTATCATGGAGATGCCCATCGCCACGAGCTCCTATTGGAACATGGCAATTGGTCGTCTTCCAGGCGAGGTCGAGCAGGATGAGGAAGGCATGAAGACCATGGAAACTCTCGGGCAGAACATGGCCGAGATGCTCAAGAAACTGAGGACCGAATGAGATCATGGACGCTCACGAGCGCATCTTCACGTGCTTGAGCCACGAGGAACCTGACCGGATCCCGACGTTCGTCCAACACCTGGAGCCGCCATTCATCAAAGCCTATGACGAGCAAATAGAACTAAAGAGTGATTACGGGTACAAGGGTGGATTCGACCTCATGGTCGCCACGGAGCTCGGCCTCGATTCTAAATGGAATCACGGCGCAGGCGTGGGGCCGAGATCGAGCAAGGATATGCCGGACGTGCCCGATGACGTGTTGAAGGAAGCCACCAAAGGCTTGGAGCACTATTCCATCAATTCTGATGGATCGCTCAGCGCCAGGAACTCCGCGGGGGAAGGTTGGTACCAGGACGGGCTGCTCTACACGCCCGATCTCATCAAGGATTGGATCTCGTTCATCAAGTCCTTTGTTCCCAGTGATGAGGCCACGCTCGAGCATCTCGTCGAGGACGTCTGGAAGGTGGGCTTGAACAACGACATCGTGTTCATCCCAACCGCTGGTGGCCCCGTCTACACGACATGGTCTTCCATCGGCTTGAAACATTTCGCTTATGTCACGCGCAAGTACATGCCGCTCGTGAAACAGCTCATCAACGCGTGGAAGGATAAGACGATCGAGATTCATAACATCTTGTTCGAACACGGCATGGACATGGTCTTCACGTGCGACGACCACGCCTTCAAAGGACACCAGATATTCCGGCCAGAATTGTGGGACGAGCTGGTCTTGCCCGTGTATACTGAGATAGCCGCGAACGCGCATGAGCACGGCGCCCGGTACTGCGTTCATACTGATGGTAATCTGATGGACGAGATTGCCGGGCTTATCAAGGCGGGCGTCGATGGCGTTGACCCGCTGGAATACGAGGCAGGCAACCGGCTTGGGCCGCTCAAGGAGCAATTTGGCACGAACATCTGCTTCATCGGCAACGTGCCGTCGTCCGATGTCCTATCATTCGGCACGGTCGAGGATACGATCAAGATCACCAAACAACAGATGCTCGAAGCTGGTGAAGGTGGCAGTTACATCTGCGCACCGGGATCGGACGTCCTCGGTACCATAAAGCCGGAGAACTTGCAAGCCATGATTGCCACGGTCAAAAAATATGGAAAATATCCACTAGACAAGGAAATTCTGGCATAAGAATTGGACGATTTGAATTCCCGCAAAATTCTTTCAACATCCAGCTGTCTTCATAAATAAACTAGCCAACCAGGCGAATTTCTTCCATAAGGCATAATGCGCAGAGGCGCCTCTATAATTAACTAGGATTTTGTTCCCTTGTGTTCGAATCGCTTTGACCTTCAGGAACGGCGGGTCGAGTGTCTTGTCCATAGCTTTGACAAACATGAATCGTCTTCTTTTTTTCTTTCTCTAATCTTTGTATGTATTCAAAAAACGATAAACCATTCAGTTCAGCTTCCCGTGTGATGATTTTTCTGGCAATATGCACTTGTTGCAAAGCCGGATCCTCGGAGAATTCTGCCTCCACTTCTTTTTTTATTTTCTCCAAATCCCTCTTAGAAATTGCAACCATGACCATCATCACAAGAGTTCTGCTGGGGTCATAATATCAACATTCCTATAATTGTTTTTCGTGTTCACCATTTTCACGATAGCTCGTGTTTTTTGTCGAACCACATGCTTGAAATTCCAGCTTAAGAGATAATCCATTTCATGGAAAACGGCGATTGCAATATGATAAGCATCCTCTTGATATCCTCTTGGAATTGCACCATTTTTAATATATTGCTGTGCAAGGAAATCGATATCATTATTGGTTTCTAATATTGTAAACCCTTTCACGCAATCATTCATTTTGTCTCTAAGATCTTCAACGGGAGAATGATCAATTTCAGCATTTGTAATGCTTGATATATACGGATCGAAAATAGTGATTTTCGCAAAAAAGTTCTCTGTTAATTGTTTTCGATCAGGATTTCTATCATCAAATAACGCCGAAATGACAGAAGTGTCGAAATATATCTTTATCTTTGGCTTCATTATTATATTCATTTCTAAATTGGTGGAACGAGATATAAAGTCCTACGATAATTTGTAAAATTAACAGCAAATTAGTCATTTTTTCGATATTCGGAAACATGCTGCGACCTTGGCCACGCCCGCGATCATGTCGTCGATGTCTTCTTCCGTGTAGAATTGGGTGATGTTCAGGTTAAACGTGTGCTCGTACGCGTCCTCGGCGTTCGGGCACATTCCTTTCGGGTACTCGACGTTCGACCACGTGTCTTTCGATACGAAGGGTAATTTGCTCCGGGGAAATGCAGCTTGTTTCTTGAAGACATCATAGGCATACGTGGGCATGCCGCCTGTGATCTTGTTCGGTTCATTCGGAATGCCCTCGGCATCGAGCGCCGCGCAGAAATCGGCAACCGGCACCTTGATTATCTTGGGATCGACCCGCACGACGAGCAAGAAAAACGAGTGCTGGCAATGATCGGGAATCCTCATAGGGATGATGCCTTCGATCTCTCGCAAACCATTGACGAGCCGCATGCCAAGCTCGTTTCGCCGCTCGACGATGCCGACAACCTTGTCAAGCTGGGCAATTGCGACGGCGCCTTGCAGCTCGGTCATCTGGTAATTCGGCGCGAGGAAGTAGGGATTCCGCTTGCGACCGTCGCGGAAATAGCACTTGTCCACGAAAAGCTTGGCAATATCTTCCAGTTCCTCGTTGTTGGTGATCACCGCGCCGCCAGAACCGCACGTGATGAGCTTGAAATGGTTCAGGCTGAATGCCGATATGTCCCCGAATGTCCCGACGAGGCGGCCCTTGTAACTCGTGTACCATGCTTGGGCGCAGTCTTCCACGATGGGCAATCCCTTATCAACAGCGATCTCGAGCATCTCGTCGATCTCGGCCGGCATGCCCGCGTGGTGCACGACGATGATGGCACCGGTCTTGTTGTTGACCAGCTTGCGCACGTTCTCTGGGCTCATCTCGTAGGTCTCGGGATCGATGTCCGCGAACCGGGGTATCAAGCCTTGGTACAGCACGCCCGTGAGCGTTCCCATGTCGGTAACGGAGGACGTGATGACCTCGCTGCCTGGCGGAATTTGGAGCGTCCCGACTGCAATGTGTACGGCTGCCGTGCCAGACGAGCAACCGTTGCAATATTTCATGCCATACATGGCCTTGAGCTTGTCTTCCATTTCATGAACTTTCGTTCCGAAAACGTAGAATAGCACATCACTATCGAGCGCTTCGATGACTTGCTGCCTTTCTTCATCTCCGAATCGCTTGCCGGTCGTGAACGGCGTCTCCTTAGTTTTCGGGCCGCCGTTGATCGCAAGCTCGCTAGCGTCTGGTGCCATGATTACCAACGTTTGATAAGATGCCTTTTTAGTGATGTTCTGTCGAGGAAAATAAAAGGTTTTAACACGCTCGTGATGAGCCTACATTCCGAGTGCCTTTCGTTTGCGCGTGCGGACAATGCCAAGAATCGTAACGGGACCAAGAACAGCACACAAGATCACGATCATGATGAGCAGGCCAATCCATGATATGCCAGGCACTCCACCCGTGCCACCATTAACGGTAACGATAACTGTATCTTGTGCAGAATTGCCCAGACCATCCGACGCGACGATCGTGAAATTGTAGAATCCTTGCGCCAAGCCATCGATACTCACGCTAACGGGTATACCCGATGTCCAGCTAACACCATTGAATTTATTTACGGGAGTTCCATTCACATAAATAGTGCACGTTGCGGAATCGTTCATATTATAACTCGTAACGTTCCAGGCAATTTCGTTTCCCGTGGATGCATATTGAATAGTCTTATCGGGTGGTGACGAGATCATGGGTGGCATCAATGGTATGCCTGTCTTAACGAGCGTGACACCGGAATCCACGACATTTCTGTTGATATCACGGCATTCGATATGCAAGGCGGACTGGGTTTTATTGGCGCTTTTCGTGACCGTGACCAACCCATAACTGAAATTCGTGTAATGGGCTGCCGAGCACAAGTTCGTGGATGACCATGAAACCAAGGGCGCACCACCGGCCCCTGAAACGATGTACACGGTCCCTGGCACGGTATCGTGGATACGTTGCTTGATCGTGTCGTTCGTGTTGACGATTATCGCACCCGGTGAACGAAGCTGGTAATTTCGTTCCCAATAATGCGTGTGACCGCCGATTTCGAGATCTACGCCCCGGCTTTCGAGCACCGGACAAAGATAGGTATCCTCGATGGTATCGTTGAGGTGCCCATTCGAGCAATATGGTGGCGAATGGGCCATGACCACGATCCAATAAATAAGATTTGCATTCCGCATAGCATTCGCGTGATCGAGCGTTTGATTTAGCCAAGCATAATCCGATGACGTGGGATCGCCGTAGTTGAAGTTCCAATCGAGTTCGATGATGAACACGCTATCATACACGAACCAGTAGGTGTAATCATATCCTTGATCCGTCGGGGTAACCCGGAGCGGGCCATTGGCTGGGTTTTGATACTGGGCACCCCAATAACCGGGATCGTTTGCGCCCGTTAGCTCGTGATTGCCCGTCGTGCCCATTATCGGCACCTTAGCTTCCACGGTCGCGGCATCGGCAAACCACTGAGACCAGAGCGATGGATCGTTGCCTACTTCCACGAAATCGCCGTCGTGCATGACGAATCGCACGTCATTCGTGTCGATCTCGTTGTTAATAGCTCCCAGCACCTGGTTTCGCGCCGTCCGGTTCGTGCGCGTGTCGCCATATGCCACGAACTTGAACGAGCTGGCATCGCCGAGATCCGCCGTGCGAAAAGTGTTCTCGGGGCTCCAATGCCCCCCGTAACCCACGATGTAATAATATTTCGTTGCAGGTAGCAGCCCCGTCATGTTAGCATCGTGGATATATTTCGAAAGCGACGTGCTATACAAGGATTGACCTTGGATCGTTTTCGTGTACACGCCAGATACCAGCCCCAGTTCCACCATGGAAGGAGAACTGCCGTTCGTGAACCATGTAACATGCATGCAATCGTAATTTTCCCCGCCCGAAGCAAAGGTGAGATGCACTTGATACGGGTCCTGATCGGGTTGGGCAGCGACCGTGGGAATCGATCTCGATGCAAGACCAACCGAGATCAAGAGAATCAAGAAGATGCACGCGCATCGTGTCGGATTTTTCATGCTTTCACCGAGACTACTATTTTTGACCAGGAAAGATGTGCTTTATTTTATGATCAATGATAAAAATTGTGGAATTCATTTCAAAATCCCTTCAGCTCACGAGAAAAAAAAATGAAATATTCAGTATTCTTCTGCTTTGATTTGATAGAAGGAGTGTGGCTTTCCACATAAGGGACATTTCGCAGGCGGCTCCGTGCTCTCTGTCATGTAACCACATTCACGACAAACCCAGACCGTCTTCTCTTCTTTCTTGAACACGGTCTCGTTCTCCACCACTTCGATCAACTTGTTGTATCGTTCCTCGTGATGGGCTTCCGCGGACTTGATCGTGCTGAAGCCGGTTGCGATGTCTTTATTTCCTTCGGATCCTGCGATCTTCGCGAAATCGGGGTACATGATCTGGTCTTCATAACGTTCTCCCGCGGCCGCGGCCTTCAAGTTTTCAAGAGTCGTGCCAAACTCAATAGGAACGCCGACACCGTCGATCTTAAGCTCGGCAATTTTCTCCTTTTTCTTCAAGTCTTGGACATAACCAAACAGTTTCTTTGCATGTTCCTTCTCCTGGTCGGCAGTTTCGCGAAATATGCCAGCTATCTGCTCGAATCCCTCATCAGCCGCGATCTTGGCATAAAACGTGTACCGATTTCTCGCCTGGGATTCTCCCAGGTATGCCCGTGCAAGGCATTCTAGCGTTTTCGATGGCCCGGCGGATTTCGACGCTCCTGCCGGCTTTGCTCCTCCTGTTGGTTTCGCAGGCGTGGTTGGCTTCTTTGCCATAGGTTTTCACGTGTGTTTTCGATTTGGTATAGTACTTGTGATGATTTTTCATACCTCAATTTATTCATTATCCCGTCCAACTAACAGCGAAAAAAAAAGTACCAATCACGAGAATATCTTACGGAGATGTTATCTCATGATCGTAAACGATTTTCACGTATCGTCATCAATCTTGTTCAGGTCATCATCTTGAAGATCTTGCTCAACAGAGGCGTTATCTCGTGATATTGAAACCCGCGGGATGATATGGGGCAAATCTTTCTCGATCTCGAACGTCTTTATCGTATGAATCTTGACCGTGAACTCGATGGCACTCGTAGCATCGGCGGGCACGTCGAGCAACCACGTGTATTCAGGTGGATCCTGCTTGAAAAGCTCCACGGGCGAGCTTTCGAACCGGATGTCCTTGTTTTCAAATAAGACGATCTTATAACCTTCAAGTCCTTCAAGTCTCCGCGCGGTCAAGTTCTTCACGACGATCTTGCGCGTCACGAGATCATCCCGCTCGCGAATCTCGATCTCCTTCAGCCGGCTTCGCAAGTTCGGCGATGGAGGCTCGTGCTTGATGACCTCCTTGCCCTCGACGTAGGACACGAGGCGATCGGTTATTTCGACGTCAAGATCATCATCCCAGTTGGTAGATAATCTCGAACCTACCGAGCCCGTCGTCTTGCCATACGATTGTGGCAAGCCGCCGAGGTTCTTGTCGAAGATGATGATCTGCGATTCCGGCACTTGTTTGGGCACGTCCTGAAATATGATTTGAAATGTTCCTCGGCGTGCTATCGTGTCCTGCTGCAAGTTGGATTGATAGTAGATCAATTCGACCTTGCGGTCATAATTGAAATTGATGTCCGCTGCCTTGAACCACGCCAAGCGGACGTTTTCTCTCGGAAGTAGCGTTGCTTTCACGTGATTTCACCCTTTACATGAGTAGGTTCTTCATCCGTTTTAAGTTCGGCATCATCTTGGATTGTGGCACGATGCTCTGAGCGGCTTGCTCGTTTTCCAGGTTCGCAAGATAACCGACCTCGGTCGGTTGGTGCTCTAGCTCGAATTCCGCGAAGCCGAGCTCGCATTGCTGGTACGTGAAGTCGCTGTTGTTCATGACGATGATGAAGCCTTCCATGGTCGCGGTCTTGGTGTCCTTATCGATCGATATATGAAGAGATGGTTCCCACTTGATCCGGGCATCTTCGACGAAGTATTTCACTTCGATCTCGAGTTCTACTTCACTTTTCGAAGAGATGATTGCTGTAAACGATGCCAGCACGTCCTCATATGACCGATAATGCGTACTCTCGATCATTTGGATTATGCGGTCACGATTCTGGCCGCGCAGATCAGTAGCAGCATTTATGATGCTGGATGCCGCGCTTTTTTCTCGCTGGATAAATTGATTCATGATTGACTTGTCCGGCCGCTTGACATCGAGCTGCACGATCTCGACATCATCAGGGGCATCGATGATCTCGACCGTTGCCGTTCTTGGGTCGAACGCTGCGGGAACATCATCGATCTCGAAGGTATTGAGCCCTGGAACGATCTTGACGACCTGACGTCGTTCGACAAGGCCCCCTCCCCCGGAAAACACTATGAATTTCACGGGCGATGGATTTATTTTCATATTTTCACCACATCGAAACTAAGGAAGAAACATGCGTAATGTTTGCATCTACACGATACGCCTCATGCCTAATAAATATTACACCACTCTCGGTAACCTCAGTAAACTTTCATTATACGACCATATAATCCATGCAAATGCATCATAATTCTTCGGGAGGCTTGATCTTTCGAAACACCATGTAAATCGCGATATCATAGACGATCTTGAGCCCGCCGCCAACCACGAATGGAAGAGTAAATAGCCCCGCGGCAATGCAAGCCGTGGTCAATGGCGGGCTGGCGGTCTGAGCCAGTGAGCGTCCCGTGTTCGTGAGAGCCGCCGTTGCGGCGCGATCCTCGGGTTTTACAATGGCATTCATGTAGGATTGGCGCGTCGGCACGTCCATCTGTGAAATGGATTGCCGGAGAAAGTAGAAAATGATGGTCAAGAGCAAGGAGGGAGCAAACGGGATCAGGATGAGAAACACGTTGGAAGGGATGTGCGTCAAGACCATGGTGTTCAAGAGCCCGATGCGCTTGGCAATGGCCGGCGCGAGCAAGATGGAGACCGCAGTGATGATATCGGCAATGGAAAATAGCTGGGAAAGATTCTCGAGCGACGCGTTGTATTTCACCTTGAACCAGATGGTGAGCAGGCTCTTCAAGATAAAGCCGCCTCCAAACGCATCGACCGAATAGAGCGCCGTGAATTTCGCAGCCAAGCCCCGTGCTTGCGTGTTGAGCCCAATTTTTTTCTCGCCCTTGGGCATCGCGTCGAGATCTTTCATTGACAGGTAGAGTAATGCCATGAACACTGCCAACGCGGCATAGATATAAAATATGTCTTGTAACGCGAAGCCCTCGCTCGCCAGGTAATCCGGCAAACCGCTGGCCAGCGATCCAATGGTTGCCGCGGCATAACCGATGACATTGTAGATGCTAAACACGTTGGTACGCTTTTGATCTTTTGATTTTGATGATATGATAGCTTGCTCGATACTCTGAAACGGGCCGGTTTCCGTACCATTCGCGCTCACGAGACCGACAATCGCCGCGATCACGACCGTCGTGGCATTAAAATTCCACACGAATACCATTGCAGAAATTGCCATTAATATGGAAAACAGCGTCAAGACCTGACGTTCCTTGATTTTCCGGGAAAAAAAGACCACGATTATGTTGAAAGGTATGTTCGAGAGGATGGTAAGCGAGATGATGATACCTACGAATTCTATGGAATAACCTTGAGCAAGCAGGTACACGGGTAGAATGATGCTTATCAACGCAGTCATCAGCACCCGAACGAACTTTACCGTGTAGATTTTGTAGAGTCTCAAGGAATCGATGCCTGGTTGCATGAAGATGCACGTCTACGATTCAACGTTTTTCTTGACTTTCGATCTGCAGAAAGTGTACAGCGCGTCATATAATGGAAATTGCAGCCGCATATTCTCGAAATCGTCCTTGGCAATCTCGCGAAAACCGGAAGCTGCGGCAAACAACCCCGCGCTTTCCAGCGGGGGTTTTGCGATCTTAGCATCGGCGCCCCGGACGATCCTCGCCAGTTCAAGGACAGCAAGATCTTCGATGCCATATTTCTTGATGATGGCGTCGAAAGATACATGTTCTTCGTTCTGGACATTGAAATGTGTGAGTTCACTGCCATCGACATCGAACGGGGTGGCATCAAGTTCTTCAGCCTTAGACATAACTTCGTTAGCCGGTTCGAAGTAAAACACCGCATCAGGATCTATGAAATTCTTGATGAGCCATGGGCATGCAATCCGGTCGACTTTGGCTTTTTCCCTGGTAATCCAGTTCATTATCCATCACTTTAATCGCTTTAATTTTAAATGTTTTGCAAATGCAGTAATTATCATTGATACACAAGGGATGTAATCAGATACGATTCGCAATATTTACAACTCTAACCTCACGAGCTGGTGCATGACGCCTTCTTCTTCAAATTCATCGCCAATCTTTTCGAATCCGGCCTTTTCGTAAAAACCAAGGGCTTGCATCTGCGAATGCGCCATGAGATACCGCCCCCCGAGTTTTCTTGCTTCTTCGATCGCTCGCTTCAAGAGCGCTCGACCGACGCCAGTGCCACGAAAATCCTTGGAAACAGCCATGCGGCCGAGCATAATGTCATCCCCGTTCCAGAACAAGCGTAACGTTGCAGCAGCCGTCGCGCCATTATCGACGAATAAATGTATTGCCGCATCATCATGCTCGTCGATTTCGATATCTTCGTGAAATTCTTGTTCCAACATGAAAACCTTGTACCGTAAAACGAAAATCTTGCCAAAATCAGATGGTGAATTCGCAACCTTGATGTTCATGAAATATCCCTAGTATAATCTTGCTATCGATCACCCATTCAACGAGCAAAACAGAAATTTTTTTACAAATCACGCTGATACATGTATAGCATTTCTTAAATCATGAATAGACCTTGTCGGGTCTTGAGATTCAGAAATAATGGATTTAAAAGAGGGATTGATCAAATGATAAGAAATAAAAATTCACAGTTGATAGCATTTCAAGTCTTGATTTTCATCACGTTAGTAGGTATTGTTTCAATATTTCACAATGAACAAGCTATTTACGTGAAATCATCATCGTTACAAGGACCATGCTCGCCATCCACAGTGCCAGGCAGCAGCAATCCATCAGGTGACGAGTGGCCCATGTTCCACAGAACGCTTAATCACACGGGCGTTACCTCGACGATACTTACAGTGAACGGCGTGCCATATTGGAAATATACAACGGGCGGAGCAATATGGGGTTCCCCTTCCGTTTCAGGCGGGCGCGTGTTCATAGGTAGCGAGGATAGCAAAATATACTGCTTGAATGCAACCACGGGTGCACGACTCTGGGCGTATAACGCGTCCTTTGCTTCCGATTCATGCCCTGCCGTCGCGGATGGTTGCGTGTACACCGCAAGTGATGATGGTTTTTATTATTGCTTGAATGCCACTAGTGGTGCATGTATCTGGAATAATTCATTGAGCTTTGCAGTGTCAGGGTCATCTCCCGCCATCGTGGATGGACGAATGTACGTCGGGGATGGATACGGTAAGATATTCTGTATCAACACCACCACCGGGTTATTGAATTGGTCCTATTCCACCGGTGGTCAAATTAGCTTTTCCTCCCCTGCCGTCGCAGGCGGGCGCGTGTACGTGGGAAGCATGGATAACAAGACCTATTGCTTGAACGCAACAACTGGCACGAGACTTTGGTCATACACGACAGGGGGACATGTTGACATGTCGTCCCCCACGGTCGCGGCCGGGCGCGTGTATTTTGGTAGTAAAGACAACAACATATATTGTTTGAATGCCACGACTGGCGCAAAATTATGGAGCGATACAACAGGTGGTGCCGTGGAATCCTCGCCTGCGGTTGCAAGCGGGTACGTGATCGTGGAAAGCAGTGATGGTTATCTGCATTGCTTGAACGGGACGACGGGAGCATACATATGGTCTTGCGTCACGCTCAGCCAAAGCGGATCGTCTGCTGCAATCGCAGATGGGATGGTCTATGTGGGTGCCGATAAATATTTGGGATGTGTAAATGCCACCACCGGGGCAATAATTTGGACATATCGCACAGGTGGCGGGGTAATTTCCTCTCCAGCCATTGCGGGTGGACGCGTTTACGTGGGAAGCCTGGACAACAAATTATATTGCTTTCCGATGATTTTATCTAACATCTCTTCTGACCCTCAATATTTCCAGGCAATCGGTGGCGATGGGCAAGTATCACTTACGTGGCAAGCACCTGCTGACAATGGCGGGACGTCTATAACGGCTTATCGCATATATCAAGGAATTGCATCGAATGCAGAAACGCTTTACGCGACGGTTGGCAATGTAGTAACATTTACAAGCACGGGCTTGACAAATGGCCAGAACTATTATTTCAAGATTGCTGCCGTGAATCTAGCAGGTATCGGTGCAAATTCAACTGAAGTGTACGCGACGCCAGCAATCGTGCCAACGGCGCCTCAAGGATTGAATGTCATGGCATGGGGAAACGCTTACGTGACCTTGGCATGGACCACTCCGGCGAGCAATGGTGGTGCAGCGATCACCGGCTATAGCATTTATCGGGGAATTACACCAGGTGCTGAAACGTTCTTGGTAAACACGGGGAACGTGACGGTATATAATGATACCGGATTGACCAACGGGCAAATTTATTACTATGAGGTTGCGGCAGTGAATGGGGCGGGAACGAGCGCGTTGTCGGCCGAGGTATTCGCGACGCCAGCAACGGTTCCAACAGCACCGCAGACGTTATCCATGTCGTCGACGGGCAATAGATGGATCTATCTAACATGGGCCGCTCCGTCGAATAATGGTGGTTCGGCGGTTATAAATTACGCCATCTACCGCGGGACAAGTTCCGGTACAGAGGTGCTTATCGCGACGATCGGGAACGTATTGCTATACAACGACACGGGCTTGACAAATGGCCAGACCTATTACTACAAAGTTGTGGCAATTAACGCGATCGGCACAAGTCTCCAATCGGCCGAGGTAAGCGGGAAACCAGCGACGATACCAGCAGCACCACAGACGTTATCCGTGTCGTCGACGGGCAATGGATGGATCTATCTGACGTGGGCTGCGCCGGCGAATAATGGAGGTTCGGTTGTCACGAATTACGCCGTCTACCGCGGAACAAGCACTGGCAGCGAGGTATTAGTTGCGACGATCGGGAACATGCTGCTGTACAACGACACGGGCCTGACAAACGGCCAGACCTATTACTACGAGGTCGGGGCGGTGAATGCAAAAGGCACAGGTCCCCAGTCGGCCGAGGTAAGCGGGAAACCAGCGACGGTACCAACGATCCCGCAGACATTAGCCGTGTCGTCGACGGGTAATGGATGGATCTATCTGACGTGGACCGCGCCGGCGAATAATGGAGGCTCACTAGTCACGAATTACAACATATACCGCGGGATAAGTACTGGCAGCGAGGTGCTGGTCGCGACGATCGGGAACGTGCTACTTATCAACGACACGGGCCTGGCAAACGGCCAGACCTATTACTACGAGGTCGGGGCGGTGAATGCAAAAGGCACAGGTCCCCAGTCGGCCGAGGTTAGCGGGAAACCAGCGACGGTACCAACGATCCCGCAGACATTAGCCGTGTCGTCGACGGGTAATGGATGGATCTATCTGATATGGGCCGCGCCGGCGAATAATGGAGGCTCGGTGGTTACAAATTACGCCATCTACCGCGGGACGTCGTCCAATGGTGAAGTGCTACTCACGACGATCGGGAACTTGCTTATGTATAACGACACGGGCTTGACAAACGGGCAGACGTATTACTACAAGGTCGCAGCAATGAATGCAAGGGGTACGAGTGTGCTGTCGGCTGAAACGAACGGCGTGCCCGCGACGGTGCCAACAGCGCCGCAAGCACCAGCAGCAGCGGGACAGTACACGGCCATCTACCTCACGTGGACGACGCCGGTGAGTACTGGTGGCTCGGTGATCACGGGTTACCGAATCTATCGTGGTTCAACTTTGGGTAGTGAATCATTCCTTGTAGCTATTTCTGTACAGCTCTTCTACAACAACACGGGCTTAGCGAATGGCTTGACCTATTATTACATTATCCAGGCCGTGAACGCAAAGGGCAATGGCGCGAATTCGACTGAATCGAGCGCGACGACGGTAACGATACCAACCGCGCCCCAAACATTAACGACTGCGCCGGGTGATAAGTTTGTAATCTTGGATTGGGTAACCCCGGCAAGTAATGGTGGCTCAGCCATCACGAATTATCGAATTTATGTCGGCAAGGTATCAGGCGGAGAAACCTTGAATGCCACGATTAGTGGTTCCCTATTGACCTTCAATGTCACGAATTTACACGATGGCCAGATTTACTACTTCAAGGTTGAGGCCAGGAACATTGCTGGCATTAGCCCCCAGTCGAACGAGGCAAGCGCTACGCCCGTGGCAACTATTAATCCACCGGGTGCACCAACGACATTAACGGTGTCGACGACAGGTAACGGGTTCATCTCGTTGACGTGGATAGCACCTGCTAGCAATGGTGGTTCACCGATCACGAATTATAATATATACCGCGGTTTAACGTCTGGCAGTGAGATCTTGATGACAACGATCGGAAACGTGACGACTTATACCGACAATGGGCTGACAAATGGTCAGATGTATTATTACAAGGTCGCCGCTGTGAACACCAAGGGCGCGGGCACACAATCGAACGAGATAAGCGGGGCGCCACATGCGACGACACCAACGGCGCCACAGACATTGGCGGTTTCGGCATCGGGTAACGGATACATCACCTTGATATGGAGCTTGCCGGCAAGCAATGGTGGCTCGGCTATCACGAAATACAGCATATTCCGTGGCTTGATAACTGGTAACGAGCTGCTGGTCTCTAACACGACGGGGCCCGTGGTTACGTACAACGACACGGGCTTGATAAACGGCCAGGTATATTACTACATGGTCGCAGCAGTCAATGCAATCGGCACGAGCGCGCAATCGAACGAGGTGAGCGCAACGCCACTGACAGTACCATCGGCGCCATTAACATTCATCGTAGCTTCGACGGGCAATGCATGGATTGACTTGACATGGTTTGCCCCATCAAATGGAGGGTCACCAATCACTGGCTATCGGGTGTATCGCGGCACGTCGTCGGGTGGCGAGACCTTGCTCGTAGTGCTTTCCGTTGTGCTGAATTACAATAACACGGGATTGACGAACGGTCAGACCTACTTTTACAAGGTTGCCGCGGTCAATGGCGTGGGAATCGGAGCAAACACGACGGAAGCATTCGGGATACCTGCAACAGTACCGACGGCGCCGCAGACACTAGCCGTGTCTTCAACAGGTAACGGGTGGATATACCTTACGTGGGGCACCCCGGCGAGCACTGGAGGCTCGACTATCACGAAATACAGTGTTTACCGTGGGATATCGTCCGGTGTTGAAGTATTAGTCGCAAACACGACTGGACCTGTGATTTTTTACAATGACACGAGCTTGGCGAATGGCCAGACCTATTTTTACAAGGTTGCGGCGGTGAACAGCAAAGGCACGAGCATGCAGTCATTGGAGGTGAACGGCGTGCCAGCAACAGTTCCAACGGCACCTCAGACATTATCCGTGTCGTCGACGGGCAATGGATGGATCCATCTGATATGGGCCACGCCGGCGAATAATGGAGGCTCGGTGGTTACAAATTACGCCATCTACCGCGGGACGTCGTCCAATGGTGAAGTGTTACTCACGACGATCGGGAACTTGCTTATGTGTAACGACACGGGCTTGACAAACGGGCAGACGTATTACTACAAGGTCGCAGCAATGAATGCAAGGGGCACGAGTGCGCGTTCAGCCGAGACAGATGGCGTGCCTGCGACCGTGCCGACACCGCCACAAGCTTTGTCGGTTGCAAAATCAGGTAACAGATTCGTCAACCTGACGTGGAGTGCACCATTCAGCAACGGAGGCTCGACGATCACGAACTACATGATCTACCGAGGAAATAGTTCTGGAAATGAAATTTGGATAAGCACGATCGGGATCACTCTGACATACTATGACACGGGCTTGATGAATGGCCAAACCTATTATTACAAAGTTGCGGCAATGAATGCAAAGGGCAATGGCGCGAATTCAACAGAAACGAGCGCGAAACCAATTGGACCACCTAGCGAACCCCAAAATGTCACGGCAATAGGCCAGAATAACCAAGTCACGCTCAATTGGACAACGCCAGCGAGCAATGGTGGGGCTTCTATCACGGGTTATCGCATTTATCGCGGTACGACGCCGGACGGTGAAAAGCTCATCAAAACGATCGGGGTACAGCTTGGATATGTTGATATCGGGTTACCAAACGGCCAGGTATATTATTACGAGATCGCGGCAATAAATATCCAATGTGTAGGCTTGAACGCGACAGAGGTGAGCGCCATACCAGGTAATGTCCCGAGTGCACCACAATCATTCATCGCGATACCTGGAAACAAGCAAGTTACGCTAAACTGGACGACACCATTAAGCGATGGGGGGTTTGCAATCACGCATTACTTGATCTATCGAGGTACATCATCGGCCAATGAAATTTTAGTCGAGAATCTCAGCGTTGTGACCGGTTTCTTGGATACGGGCTTGACGAATGGATTAGCCTATTATTACAGGGTCGCGGCGAAGAACAGCCGAGGCATTGGCGCCAACTCGACGGAAAAACACGTGACGCCTGCAACAACGCCAGGTGTGCCGCAATCATTCACGGCGATGGCGGGTAATGGACAGGTAGTTCTTACCTGGACAGCACCAGCAAGCAATGGCGGAGCAGCGATCACGAATTATAACATATACCAGGGAACGATATCAAATGGCGAAACGCTTCTTGCAACGATCGGGAATGTGCTAACCTATCCAAATGCGGGCTTGACGAACGGCCAGGTATATTACTTCAAGATCGCGGCAGTGAACGTTATGGGCGCTGGTGTGAATGCCACTGAATCGAGCGCCACGCCAGCCACCGTGCCTGATGCACCTCAAAAATTGGCAGCAACGACAAGTACTAATCAAGTGGTCCTCACGTGGCAAGCACCTGAGAACAATGGTGGCTCAGCGATCACGAACTACAACATTTATCGGGCGACGACATCGGGCGGCGAAGTCCTCATCATTACGGTTGGCAACGTGCTTACCTGGACCGATTCCAACGTGACGGGCGGGCAGTTGTATTACTACCGGGTAAGTGCAGTTAACGTTGCTGGCGAGGGGATGCAGTCCAGCGAATCGAGCGCAACACCGACTTCGAGCGGAAATTCCTCACCATTCTTTGGATTGTCGAGTAACATGATCATGATAATCATTGGCGGTGCATGTGTGGTGGGAATCGTCGTGATAGCTTCCGCGGGCGTTGCTTCACGTAAGAAAAAAGCTATCGCAAGAAGCAGAGCGAACGCAGCTCCAGCCAAGTCAAAATCGGGTGGAAAAGAAACGAAGCAGTTCGCCTGGATACAACCGGCGACAACCGGTCCTCTCGCGCTCGAGGAAGTCAAGGCTCGCTTGAAACACTTTTTCGTGTTCCATGCCAAGACCGGAGTGTGCTTGTTTTACCAGCCGTTCATCGAGACGACGATCGATCCCCAGCTCATCACCGGATTTATATCAGCGATCTCGACATTCGGAGAAACATTCGATAAAGAAGCCGAGCTGAAGATTCTCGAATACAAAAGTTTCAAGATCTTGCTCGAAGAAACCGTGGTTTGTAAATATGCTTTGCTTTTTTCGGGCGATGTGAATGACGAACTTAATGAGCTATTAAAGGGCTTCATCGGGGAATTCGAGTCACGGTTCAAAAAATCGCTAACCGATTTTAACGGCAACGTTTCGATGTTCAACCTGGCATCTGAGATCGTTTCAAACGTGTTTAAATTAACAGTGCCTAGCGAAAATCGAGCAAGCATGATTGACAAAAATTTAGAGAAACAATTACACGAAGCCGCAGCGCCGTTCAATCTATATTGTCCCAAGTGCGAGCAATGGCTGGTGAAGCCAGGCACTGCAGCGGTGTCTGGTTCGGAAACGTGCCCGAAATGCCATCAACCACTATACTTCGTACCAAAATGCGACAATTGTGGCAATGGATTTGTCAAGCCCGTGAGAGAATTCAATGCATTCAAGAATTCCCCGAGGAAATGTGATAAATGCGGCAGCAAGATGCGAATCCAGTAATTTCTATCTATTTTTGAACAATCTTTTTTTTATTTTTTATAACTGGCACACGGTAATATGCAATGCAATCTCATATTCTCGTGGCATCCACATGCTCGCGAGAACAGCACTTGAAAATTAATTTAATTCGTCGAGACAAGTGTTCTTTACTCGATAGGAATTTTGCTCATCGATGATTTGAACTAATTGTTCCATACCTCAATTCACCGTGATCGCGATGCAAGAAACGTTCCGTGCACGAATAAGAGCCGTTTACACCAGCACGCTCTTTCAAGTACTCATGTTCCTCCCGATCGTCATTTTTATGAACGGGGACCTGGCCATCGTCATCGCAAATAAATTTGCGATTCAAGTTTCATTGGGAGACTATGGTAATGGCGTGGATATATCCATCAGCCTGCAATTTCTCGTCACGGGTATGGCAACACTCGTGTTCGGGTATATGAGCGACAAGATGAATCGAAAAATTCTCCTCATCATTGGTGGCTCGATGTGGGTTGTCGGTTTATTCGTGACGGCACTGGCGACCGACATCTTTACCTTCATTGTTTTCCGGAGCATCGCAGCAGCGGGGCTTGGTTGCAGCGGTCCAGTCTCGTTTTCATTGCTGTCTGACATGTTTGCCTCGGAAAAGCGATCCAACGGCTTCGCGTGGTGGGGCGTCGCTAACTTGTTTGGTGGACTTGCAGGTGGAAGCTTTGGACTGTTGTATAACCAGATACCATATAGCACTCTGAGCGTAAAATGGGGTTCAAACACGGAGGGCGAATTAAACGACATTTTCCAGAACTACAAGGCGCAAGCAAGCTTGTGGCGAATCCCATTCATCATGTTCGGATTCATCGCCTTGGTTTGCGTGGTCCTGGTGTTGATCGTGCACGAGCCCAAGCGTGCAGCGAAGGAAAAACAATTGAGCAACGTGCTTGCGGACAAGAACGTGGATTATTCCAAGTCATACAAGATCCGTAAGGAAGACTTGAAATACATCGTCAAGCGTCGCTCGAACATTTTCTTGATCGGCAACTTTTTTGCCACGATGTCTGGTGGGATCATCACGGCATACCTGGTGACCTACATCACTCTCGAAATGGGTTTCTCGTTTAATTCACTTGATTTGACCTTGATCTTCTTGATCATCGGCGTGATTGGCGGCCTCGGAATATCTTTCTGGGGGCAGTTTGCCTTGAGCAAGTATGCGGACAAGCGAATGGCAAAAGGTGATCATCGAGCCCGGATCAAGATGCTCATCTTCTGTTCCTTCATTCAAAATCCATTCTTGATCGTGGCATTCTTGATGACGCCATCCGTAGGCCAGCAAACGTTTTTCCGCGGCGCCGTGCCAATTTCGAACGCTATCGTGTTTTGGGCGCTCTTTTTCGTGTTAATGGTGTTTATCGGGCTCGGCCTCGCGGGCAGTTTTGGTGGCACAAATTGCTGGTACGCGTCAATTATTGATATCAATTTACCTGAACATAGGGGAACCATGATCGCGGTCGCGACCTTCCTTGACGCAATTGGGCGTTCCTTGGGTATCTGGATCGGGAGCAATTTTCGCTCGTACTTCCAGTCTAACAACGTTCCAACCCCGTATGCAATGACCATGATGATGATGACGTTGATCTTCGGCACCGTCAGTGCCTTGATGGTGCTCCCCTTGTTGAGGACCTGGAACAAGGATTACACGGAAGTCACATCGATCTTGGCTGGACGTGCCGAAGAATTAAAAGCGGCAGCGGAACATGCCAAGGAACAATTGACAGAAAGCCCGGAAGTAGCGGATCCGGGGTTCAAGGAATGACTCGGCACCTTCAAACGCACATTGCCGAAGTGCGTCCAAATCTTGACGAAAATGTATTCCCATTCAAATGGTACACGGCATTTTTTTTCGTTTTACAAACATTTTATGCTAATATTTTATGCCAAAGGGATTAAATTCGTGCCATTAGTTTGAAGCATTAATTAATGATGATTGATGCCGTCGAAAGCCCGGTCACAATTAGCCTTTGATTTCGTAGCTTCAAGCATCGTACTTCGAACGGGATAATACCATGGCAAATAAAATGATGATAATAGCAAAAACCGTGATTCTTGCTTTTTGTTTAATGTTTCCTGCTTTTATTTCCTTAACATCTAATAATTTCGGAGTTTCAACTCTTAGGAATGATGCACCACAAAAATCAGGGGACGAGCGATATGCTTATCGTTCCTTGTGGTCGCAAACAACAAAGACAATAGACGGGTTCACGTCTTATCCGGAATGGATGACCAATTTCAACCAAACGATTTCATCGTCACCTCCCATAGTGATTGGGATTGAAAATGACGCGGGCAGCATGTACATGCGTGTATTGTTCCGAAACCAGTCCTTGACATCGTTCTATGGATTCGGGATCATGTTTGATGCTGGTGATAGCTCCGTGTTTGCACCAACAGGTGAACCTCAGTTCACGTTTTCACGATTGAACGGACAATGGATGTTCATGTACGCGAATTCACAGCTATTTAATTCTGGTTCTTCCACAGGCACGCCGAACCTACCAATGCCCTCCGGTTGTAGTGGAGCGATAGTCCGGGCCGGGCAAGATGTGAGCCTGGAGATGCAAATTTCGCTAGCCTCGTTAGCCGTCATTCCAGGTGGCACGATTCCGTTTTTCATGACCGCCTCTCTCATGAACAACCAGCAATTACTTTACCCGAGTAATCCGTATACCCTTCAAGGATGGGCACCGATTCATCTTTCTACAATGGACGTTCATGCGCCCGTTTTATCAAGTCCTCAATTTACGGCATCCGTGCCACGGATCGATCAACTCTGTAATTTCTCCATCAAATTCTCGGATGCCGATAATAATGCCCCCGATAGTGTATCGCTTGTCTTGGATGGCAGCGGCCTTGCGATGTCGAAACAAAACCCGACAAATAACAACTATATTTCTGGCTGCACGTATCAAATTTTAATGTACCTGAAACCAGGCATGCACAATTATTATTTTACTACTGCAGAAGGTCTGTTCGTAGCGCGATATCCAGCTTCATCAAATCTTACAACGCCATCCATCACGAGCATCAACCAATATGCACCAACGCTTGCCAATGGCATGGTGAACCTCGCGTCGACGACGAATTTCACCACTATCGTATACACGGTTCTTTATTCCGATCAAGATAATAATCCACCTTCAACGATAAACGTCGTGATTGACGGGATAGCCAGTGCAATGATTCCATCGATTGCGAACCCCACGAATTTCATCGAAGGCATATTGTATAGATACGAGACAAGATTGCCCATCGGTAGTCATGTCTACTTCTTCAATTGCAGCGACGGGCTTCACGTTGCTCGCGCGCCCACGACAAGCACGTATTCAGGCCCGACCATTACAGCAGGTTCACCTTCCGCGTTATTTGATGGCGCATATGTGATCTTCGAACTTCCCTCCGGTTTATTGCCCAGCCAGTTATCATCGATCACCAAGCTGAAATACGTTCATGCTTTGTTACCGAATGGAACATACTTCGTCCAAATTTATGGTTACGCAGATGGTTTCATCCTTCTAGAGGATTGCAACGAGAACCCGCAAACGGGAATCGTAACTAATGTGCATTCATACCTGGGTAGTTCGTTAGGTGGCGGTGCTTTTATAAACTCGGGGCAACGTGACACGTCTTGGATCCCGTTGAATTCAACACTTGGAAGCACATACTTGTTTACATTTGGCAACCCGCAATTGAATAATTTCACAGCAACAGGGCAAGGCTGGGTCACCTACGGGATTTATAACAGGAGTTGCTGGATCTTTACCGACGTGGCGCATTCGACGTCGCTCTATTATGATAAGGCCACGGGCGTTTTCATGAAGGCAATTGGCACGAGTGGAGAATACAACACCTATATTTACATTACAATGGAAGAAACGAACGTACTCGATTTTCACGAACCAATCGTGAATTCATTAATCGTTACGCCAGGAACTGGCAGTGGAACGACGCTTTTCAATTTCACGGCTAACGTGGGTGATTATGATGGAATTCTTCCTTCCCAGATCGAATTATTTATCGATGGACAAACCTACATGATGATCTCTGCAATGAGCTCCGCAACGGCCGATCAGATTGTGCATGGCGTGGATTTCTCCATGTTCAGCGTGCTCCCGACTGGCACCCATCAGTACTATCTAACCGCATATGATGGACGATACACGGCAAGGTATCCAACAAGCGGTTCCTTTTCCATAATAGTTTCAGGCCCGGACCTTTCACCACCTGTTCTTTCCAACGGTACAGCGATTCCATTCAAGGGCAACCAGAACAACTTAATACTGTTTCTCGTTAAATATGCCGACGCGGACAATAATCCACCTGCAAGCATCAATGCTACTATTAACGGAATCGATCGACCGCTTCAGAAACTTCAGCCAACCGATCTTGACATGATTGATGGCAGTTGGTATTTCACAAAGGTAAGCCTGCCGGCGGGCGTGTACAACTATCATTTCAATGCAAATGATGGCCGGTTCACTGCACATCAGCCGTTGGCAGGTGACCTCCAAGCTAATATCACGGCAACGCTAACAACGCCACGGCTGTTCACGGGCGCGGAAGCTCTTTATAATGTGACATTGATTGGAAACTTTGACGTGACATTTACGGGAATCGGCCCATCGATGTGGTCCGGACAGGAGAATTCTTTGGCTGGCAATGATTCATTTACATTCAATGAAACGACTCGGATCATCAGCAACACGGATCATGGAGGACTTTTCGGCAATCCTGGTTGCCACGTGACGTACATCATCCCGCAGAATGTCGTTCTGGGAAGTCACGTGCTTATCAGCGATGTCGGTTCTGGTTCCTCGCTGGATCAGAATTGCACTGTCGTCGACGCAACTGTTAAATTCGTTGGCAACGATCCTCGGGCATGCTGGGTGCTGCAAAACGTTGCTGATTCCAGGGACACATGGTATTACGAGGAATCTACTGGTTTTCTCATGGGAGGAAACATTTTCATCAAGGGTGCTAGTGGAGCTCCGGTATCGGACTTGACCGTGTCAATGGTGAGCACGAACATTTTCATTTACCATTCCCCGCTTCTCCAAGTTCACCAGGTACCCTCTGGCCTTCTCTCCGATGCCTTGTCAATAATCATAAACATGACCTATCAAGATCTCGATAATTACAAGCCCGTGTATTTCCGAATCCACTTGAATAACACGGTCATCAATGCCTTTGCAGCTGGCCTATTCTTAAGCAATACTTGGGCAGAAGGCGTAACAGTTTTGTACCAAGCATACTTGAGCCCGGGCACTTATTCTTATTGGATAGAGTATTCCGATGGCGTTCACGTCGGTCGTTATCCATCGGTATCAAATGGAACATTCACGTTGATATTTGTCAACAATCTGGCACCAGTTCTATCCGCAGCATTGGTTTCTCCAAACCAAACTCACGCGTTCACGATGCCCATTTTCCTCGTTAAATACTCGGATGCCGATAATAATCCGCCGACGAACATCTCCGTGAAAATCGATGGCGTGAAACATAACTGCATCAGACTGAACCCTTCGGGAAGTGATTACGTAGATGGCGTGGAATATTGTTACCAGTCTGCTCCATTGGCACTGGGCCTTCACACTTACATGTTCTCAGCGACGGATGGTGCACACGTAACGAACACTTCCGTGTTTTCTGGCCCGAGGATACAAGCGAACATGATCAACCTGACCGCTTTCGATGGCATGTTTGTTGACTGGCAATATTCAACTGGCACTAATGTCGTGACGGGGCGAGATACTTACGCGAAACTCTTGACAATTTATAATGTCACGGAAACCATCACCGGTAATCCGCTCCTAAAAGGGCAGCGAATAGAATTTAATAATTCCATCGTTGCAAGCGACACTTCTTTGTTCGGGCTACATCCGGGCTCGAATTCCATGTTCTGGCATCCAACGAACATCATCCTTTCTCCAGGATCAACTATCACGCTCAACGAGACGAATGCCGTGCTCGTGTGCCACCAAACATCTGCAGGAATATATCAATTTAACGGGAAATACTTGCCCGTTTGGTTCTATTCCAGCGGAAGCGGGGACCAGCTTGTCGTGGATCAACACACGGGCATCATCTTGCACCTCTGGAATCCCACGAAGAGTTTCAATTATTCCGTGATGGATTCAAATGCATTCAATCTATACACGCCTACTTTGTCAAGTCCTCAAGTCACACCGGGATCAGGAATACCAAGCACGCTCTTTACCTTCCGGATCAATGCAACGGACGGCAACGGAATTGCCCCGGCAGTGACGCTCGTGCTAAATTCATTGCGGTATTCCATGAACCTTGAAACGCCCAATCCAAATTTCAAGCAGGGCGCGACGTTCGGGATTGCCCTGTACATGCAGCCAGGCACATGGAACTATCATTTCGAGGCGAGCGATCATTTCTCGACCGTGTCGACTGGAAACCAAACGATTGGAGTCACCCCTGTCGCGATTCATGTTCCCGTGATCGTCTCGAACCAAGTAACGCCGACGCGAGGTGACAATTACACGTGGTTCGAGTTTTCGATGATTTATTCGGACCAGGACAATAATAAACCGCAACATGTCATCGTGACGATCAACGGGACCAACCATCCCATGATCCAGGCCAATGTCTCGGACACGAACTTCATGAACGGCGTGCAATTCATCTACGCGACACAGTTAGCCGCTGCACCGCATGACTACGTTTATTATTATAACGCGAGCAACAATGGCATAACGAACGTGATTTCGCCGGGAAACGGCTCATACGGCAATTTGTTTATTCGACCAGGGACACCGACTATCCTTGCGAGTGATGTTGGTTATGAGGTAAAGCTCGTAAGTTCATTCGCGCCACCGTTGTTCGCCAATTACACGTATACCCATAAGACAGGGAACAATTTTCTTGCATCGGTGACGTACAGCTTCGCTCCTCCCGGAAACACCTTCGTGGTCAATAATTTAACGCGGGTCATGTCTAATTACACTGGATATGGAAACTTTTTCTACCCGCAAAACTCTATCGATACGTTCTTTATCCCGCGCGATGTTCACAATGGTTCGCTAGTTACTTTTTCCTCGGGAAATGGAACTGTGCAAGTTCCCGTGGCCGGTTCTACCATCATCTCGATATTGGGAATGCAATTCCATGCCTGGATAATTAACCAGGGGAATTTAATCGCATGGTACGACATGGAATCAGGATTCTTGCTTGGCATGATCATTACCAGTAGCTCCAGCTTCGTGATATTAACTCCCGTGTATGGAACTATGTTCCACAATTATTATCTCCCCAGCTTGTTAAATGCAAACCTCGTGAACCCGTCCGGCAACTCGACGGTTCAACGCCAGTTCACCATCACGTTCCAGGATGGTGATAACGTCCTGCCGGGGCGCCACCAAGTCATCATCAACGGCACGGCATTTACCATGGTACCGCTAAATCCACTCGATCTAAACGTCACGAGAGGGAAAGTGTATGTCTTGAAGGCGTACTTCCAGCCAGGCACGTACCAGTATTTCTACAAGTTTTCGGATAACTTGACAACCGTCCGGTACCCGCCTGCTTCTAATGGTACTTTCACCGTATCAGCAGCCAACAACTATCCGCCAGTGCTCACGACACCTTCCATCAGCCCGCAGAACGGCTATAATGACACGAGATTCGTGTTTAACGTGAATTATGCCGACTTGGACAACAACGCACCAGTGTATTTCAACGTGACGCTGAACGGCATCGATCATTTGTATCATGTTGTTTTACCGCTCATGCCAGTGAACAGTTCAAACACCTATTACGTGGGTGGCACGACTTGGATGACATATATCGTCAATTTAACTAAAGGGAATTATTCCTACAGCTTTTCAGCGTATGATGGACGGTTCACGCGTGCCACGCTAGCCAAGTATTTCCTCGTGAATAGTGAAGCCGTTTTGAACAAGGCAAGCCTTGCGAACATGACGATTGGCATCATTTCCAACTCTTATGGCGGGAACAATCCCACTAACTACGGCAATCTCTGGAATGACATGCGTGCTCGCAACGTAAAAACCTTGCAGCTACAAGGGCCAATCACTGCAGATTTCCTTGCCAGCATCGACCTCTTATGGTTCGATCAAAACGGAGGTGGACAATTCTCGGCACAGGACATAACGTTAATTACGAATTGGATCGCCGCTGGCGGCTGTGCCATCATCGTCGGGACGTATTATAGTTACATTGCCACGCAAGTGCTCAATGCATACAACATCCAGACATTTAACAATTCTATTCCAGGAGGAACAGCGAGCGTATCGAGCCAGCATCCCATTGTCACCGGCGTGTCAAGCATGGCATTCGGAAGCCAATACTACATGCTCGATCTGTCACGAGCATCGACGGCATTCATGCCCGTGGTTACTCTCAACGGCGTCCCTGAAATCGTGGCGTATCAAAACGCGCGGAACGGCAAGATCGTGATCATCAGCGATAACTCGATTTTCAACAATTACTATGCCGCTAATAACCGTTTGTTCTCCAACAATACATTTGGCTGGTTCGCACAGGTTCCAAATTTCTTTAATTGTACCATCCAGAGCAACGGCACGACCCCAGTCAGTCCCACGAGCGCGACTCCTGTGACGTTCAAGGCAAAATATTTCGACTTGGATAATCACAGGCCGGTTTTCGTCAACATCACAATCGATGGCCTGACATATCCGATGAAAAAACAAAACGCGACCGATTACAATTTCAATACCGGCGTTTACTATCAATACACCACGTACTTGCAGAACGGAACGCATTTTTACACCATGGAGGGAGCGGATGGCTCGATCACAGCAAGAACGGTTTCGACTCCGCTAGTTGTGTCCTTGGTTGATAACTATCTTCCAATCATCACTACCTGGTTGATTACCAATACAAGTCATCTCTATACGGATTTTGCTTACGTGTGCAATTACACGGATAGGGACAATAATGCACCAAGATGGGTCAAGCTTTCCATCGATGGCCAGCCAAGTGTTCTGATGCAGCAAATTAACGCCTCTGCCAATGATTACATTGCTGGCGTCTTGTACTATTATAACACGACGTTGGGCATCGGCACGCATTCATGGTACGTAACTTGCACGGATAACGGGACGATCGTTCGTTCACCATCAACAGGTTCAAAAAGCGGGCCCCTCGTGCTTTCATTAAATGCAATTAATGGGGTGTACGATGGACTGGTATATAATTGGACCTTGGGTTATTCATCTGGTGGATCGTACAATTACACGACATTCTTTAAGCAAATAAACGGGAACCTGTACAACATCACCACGTTCGAGTACGGATTTTACGGCCAAGGAAGAAATACATTCACGGCGATCGTGGACATTGGAACGAGGAATGCGGCATCCACATATTCTTCCCAAAAGTGGTTCGGCCCAATGCTTGCCCAAGTGCAGGAACCCGAATTCTGGTTCATCCCGCGAGGCATGACCAAGGGAAACTCGATCGATATCTGGTCGCCAATGAATGGTTTTGCTAATTACACGGTAAGGTGGTTAGGAATAATCTACTCCCCTCCTATGAAGAGCTACTTCCAAGCATTGATTTTGCAAGACTCGTTTGGGGATATACTCGTCTATGACCAAAAGACGGGTTTCCTGTTGTTCATATCCTCGTCTAACGCCAACGTTCAAGCGACTTGGTGTGAAGCATTTAATAACAATAATCTTCCCACTTTGAAGTCGCCAAGCATGGCGCCAACCTCCGGCAACCAGGACAATGCATTCCTCTTCACGATCACGTATACTGATGCTGATAGCAATCCACCAACGCACGTGCAACTCTTCATCGACGGCCTTCCCCTTGAAATGCAACGAAATCCTGGCATCACGAATTACGCGGCGGGGTGCATTTACCACTTGCAAGCCTACTTACAGAACGGTACCCATTCGTACTGGTTTTATGCTTCCGACGGGTTGTTCAACGCGACGACGTTGCATTTCTCCACGCCGCTCATTGGATACGTGAATAATTTACCGCCAACGCTCTCGGGGACAAGCCTCGTTCCCTTGACTGGATTCAATTACACGGTTTACACGTTCTCGACGACCTATGCCGATCCCGATAACAATGCTCCTGCGTACGTTCGCGTGAATTTCAATGGGACAAATTATAACCTCGCCAAGGTTAACGCCTCGGATACAGATTACATTGCCGGAGCGCTATACTCCACGAGCATCGTCATACACAAGGAAGGGCTATACCGGTATTTCATGGTCGCATCCGACGGCCTGAACCAGGTCCGATCTCCGCTAGATCCGTCCCAGTATTACATCGGGCCCAACGTCACGACTTCCTTGTTCTACTTGCAGAATTATACGATGCAATCACGATCTTACACTTGGGAGCCCACGAACATGAGTGTCCCGATCTCGAGTAATTCTTATACCATGGTGATTGGCTTGCCATTCACGTTCAAGATGTACGATCAGAGCTTCACCAAATTGACAATTTCGATGCAAGATGCTTTTATTCGGATGGGTGTTTTTGATCAGTACGATTCAGGGAGGCAGTTTATTCCCTCTACTGCTTTACAAGACGAGTATATTATCGGTTGCGATATACAAACCGGCGTGACATTAAATGGCGGTTTCGTGCGCTATGCAAATCTCACGAGTCCGAACCGCGTGGTCGTGGAATTTGATGGAATAAACAATAAGAGTCTGTCTAATTTTAATTTCGCACCACTTCCTCTTTAATCTTCTTATCTAAAGAAATATGTCGGCTTCAAGTACACATCATCCGCGCCGAACTC
>Ga0209039_10000008_pt1 | contig 156521 bp, 141 predicted proteins | sample BogFormECP12_OM1_FD_188238 | JGI IMG/M metagenome (GOLD analysis project Ga0209039, IMG submission 188238) | Bog forest soil microbial communities from Calvert Island, British Columbia, Canada - ECP12_OM1 (SPAdes) (version 2) | ecosystem: Environmental > Aquatic > Freshwater > Wetlands > Bog ... | reverse complement strand
GCAAAGATTAGTTGACTTGGATAGATCCTTGATGACGGTATGACAAAACATTAGAATCTTTTTGAAGATTAGTATCTGAAAGGACAATTAAGAGAAAAAAGAATTTATCTTGCAGCGTCCAGCCAATATTGAATTTTTGGCTGGTATATCGAAGCGATGCATGGCCCGATATCGAGGTCCTTTAATTTATCCACGAGCGGATGATCACCGAATTCGACCGTGGCATCAGATCCGTCGGTCATGCATGCTTCAAATTGCTGCAATCCATGGGCAACCCGGATTTCCCCGTCATCGCGAACGGAAATCAAGCCTGTCGGCATGGTCATCACGTCCGTCGGCCCCTTGGGAACCTTCAAGGTCAGGATAATTTGCCCGTCAGCAAGCACAGTGCTTGAGATTGCATCATCCGTTTCTTCGCAGGTAACATCGCACAAGAAAGACGGAAAGTTCCAAAGTGCCTTCACGCCATCCACCGCTTCGGTAGAGGTGTTAGGAACCTGGATGACGTAATACATCGGCATCGGTGCCTGATATATCACGGGGATGCCAATGAAAACCTCGGTATAAGGGAGCATCTGCATGCCATCCACGGCACGCTTCTCCGTGATGCCAATGTAAAGGGCTGCTTTCCCTTCCGGAAGCGGTCCTGCTGAAAGCGCCGACGCTGGCACTAACGATGATGGCATGATCGCCTGCGCTTTTTCCGCGTCTATCAACAAGTAGGCGTTGATGCGTGACATGTCACGCTGCACGATTGGAACTTTCACCATCATGCCTTCAAGCTCGATTTCCTCGAATTCCAAGCTGTCAAAGAAATTTTCATCCCAAGACATTTCAATCACCAAAATCCCACTTTTAGAGACAATCATGGTATAGCCGGCAAGTATAAAAAAATTTCTCATCATGCTCGTATCCCGATAATATTAGGATCGATTATCGATATGATCATGATAAAAATGCAGCGATCCGATCACGTTTCGAAGAAACAACGTCGAAAAAAGTCTCTTGTTAACTGCCTATTTCTAGCAAACTCATCAACAAACTGCTGCAAATTGTCAACAAACTCGCTATTTCATCATTTTTTAGGGAATTCCTTCCTCTTGGATTTATTTTCATTTTCAAGGACGCCTAGTTCCTGGTTTGCGGGACAACCGAACTTGCAATAACTTTTATATGCAAATTTAGTAAGAGATGTTGTTGCAATTAGTAATGATAAAAGTGGCGACATCCATGAGAGTAGATGCGAGTCCAGCGCGTGTTGAGACGCGTGATTTATCCACGGAAATCCAGCGACTTAAGCGGGAATTGAAACGCCAGCCAGCGAATTTCGACTTGTATTGCCGGCTCGGGGATAAATTGCGTGAAAACGCTGAAATTGAATTAGCCATCGATGCATATGGCAAGGCATTGGAACTCAAGAGCGATCCCAGACTTTCGACGATTCTCGAGTTATGCAAGGAAGATCTGACGTATTTTCATACTTCCTCGGATTGAGCTTTGATGCCGAATTAGGCGCCCTAGGACCAGATCTTTCGCTTCGTTAGCGAAGGCATCGCGGTCGGCGTCGTGCATTCATCGTGGCCCGCGAGAAAGGCTTGCCGAATGCCATTTAGATCGAGTAAACAAGAAGTACCCGTTATCAAAGTGGATTTTGCTCATAAACAACGCCTCAAGGTCACCAACAATTCCTTTTTTTCCGAAATATCGTCGAATATTAGTATTGCGAACGATGCAAGACATTTTCTTTACTTAAGAGCGGAAGGTGAAAAAAAACGAAGACAAGCCTGAAATTTGGTAGTTATCTTGAATAGAACGAGAGATAGGCGAAAATTAAACCAACCATAGCACAACCAAAGCCAGCAAATCTCGAGTAATAACTTGCATCACTCATTCCTATGAGAGAAAATACCGTGTCAAGGACAAAAAGAAGGATCATGCCCAGCAAGATCCATCCCGTTAGAACCATGAAAATCAAGTGGCGATGATCCAGCGATTTCTTCTCCACCCGGCGTAACAAGCGTCCTGCTTGGGAAATCATGGGCAAAACCATGAACAACGCGAACACGATGACCCAAATATCGATTTGATAGAGGGTATCGGTGATGTCATCCGAGGTAACTAAAGGGAATTGAACACGCAATATTCCAAAAGCAATGATAATGATAGCTCCAATCAATCCAGCCCGATCACTCCAAACGTGGCTTTTTTCAGATGCAGACATCAATAAAACGAACTTGTGCAGCATGAACAGGCCCAAGATCAAGAAGAAATAGGCAAACTGGAAAGCACTAGTCAATTGCAACAACCAACTGATGAACCATGCGGGATTGGAACTTGACCAACTCGGGTCTCCTGTAGGGAAGGAATTAATGCTCAATAGTTCCCCGATAAATTGAAATGCCATCGCAAAGGCAAAAAACAGTAATGCAATGGCTAAGGTTGATGCAAGGTTCGACCGTTTCTCGCGATATCTGAACGCTGCAATTACGAACAGGATTCCAGCAATGATCCCAACCATGCCTTGCCATGCGGCCATTATCAAGTCTTGATTCGACGCCATGAAATTGGGCCCTTTGCACACTCATTTATTTTTAGCGCGAGCATCGCAGAAGATCAGCTATTAGATGCACGAGAACACGTGGTGGGTCACGACTTTCCAACGTGGCAGTAAGCGTTGACACTTCGTGTAAATCCAACTACTTGTCAATGCTCACCTTATGCGTGGACGTCGAAAATGTTATAACTGGTTCATTAAGCTCTTGGTTCATGGACGTTTTAAAACTCCCGGCAGGTTTCGGGCCGATAGGTTTCGGCACGTGGATGCTATCTCCCGAGGATTGCAAGGCAGCCGTGATGAAAGCCGTTGAGGTCGGATACAGGCACATTGACACCGCGCAATTGTACGGGAACGAGGAACAAGTTGGCGAGGCGGTTGCCGATTGTGGAGTGCCGCGGGATGATCTCGTCATCGCGACCAAGGTTTGGGCCGATCAATTGAGCCACGATGACGTGATCGCGAGCACGGAAACCAGTCTCAAGAAATTAGGCCTGGACCGAGTCAATATTCTCTATATTCATTGGCCAGCCGATCGGTACAAGCCTACCGAAACGTTGGCTGCGTTCAGCGAGCTCGTCGACGCCGGCAAGGTTGATTTCATTGGTTTGTCCAACTTCTCCCCCGCTCTCATCGATGAAGCCAAAAAAACGTGCGACAAGCCCTTGATCGTCTGCCAGGTTGAACACCACCCGTTATTACAGCAAGTCGAATTGCGTGCATATTTGGAAGATCATGGTATGAAATTCGTCGCATATTCGCCGCTCGCGCGGCGGCGAGTGCTGAACATTCCAGAATTGCAGGAAATTGCATCGAAACATGGCATAACTGCAACCCAGGTCTCACTCGCGTGGATCATGGCGCATGGCGCCGTGCCGATTCCGAAAGCGACGTCACGGGAACACATCCAGGAAAACTTCGACGCGCAAGACGTGGTGCTCGATCCAGAGGATATCGAGAAAATCGATACGATATCCTCGGCCAAGCGCATCATCAATCCCCCGGGTCTCGCCCCTAACTGGTGACCTTGTCGTTGACGATTGGCTTTGTCCCGACAAAGCAATCTTATTATGCAATCGTGGTCCACTTTGTCTTCAAACTCGAGAAATTTCGCGATAAGTTCGAGGACTGTTTAACATGCCAGAAATGCAATTGCCGAAAATTGGCTTTGGCACATGGAGCCTCGCAATGAAAGACTGCAAGGGTGCAGTGGCCAAAGCGATCGAGGTAGGATATCGGTTTATCGACACGGCACAATCATATCGGAATGAAAAAGGCGTTGGCGATGGCATCGCCGCGGCAATTTTGAAAGGTAACGTTACTCGCGATGATCTGATCGTCGAGACGAAGATCGACATCTTGAACTATGCACCGGCCAAAGTCATTAAGACCGCGAAGGTTAGCTTAGCGAAACTTGGCTTAGAAAAAGTTGATATATTGCTTGTGCACTGGCCCGCGGTAATTTTTGGTTACAAGGCTGAGAAAACCTTGCCTGCTTTTAGCCAGCTCGTTGACGAAGGAAAAGTCGGTTACATAGGCATATCGAATTTCAATGCAAAACAACTTGATGAGGCCATAAAGGTCTGCGATAAGCTTGGCAAGAAAATTCTCGTCCAACAAATCGAGCATCATCCGTTGCTACAACAGCGCGAGATGCGTAAGTTACTTTCAGACAACGATATCTATCTCGTCGCCTATTCGCCCATCCTCCGCGGGAAAGCAGGGACGGTTCCCGAGCTAACACAAGTGGCCAAGAAACACGGCGTGAGCGCGGCTCAAGTGTCACTCGCGTGGGAGATGGAGCACGGCGCCATTCCCATTCCAAAAGCAACGAGCGAGGTGCACATCAAGGATAATTTCGCGGCACAAGACCTCATCCTCGACAAGGAAGACATCGATCTCATCGATTCTATCAAGGTGGAGAAACGCATCGTCAAATCACCATCATTTTTCCATGGTGGTTGGTGAACGCGAGGCATTACATGAAAAATATGAAGGGAAAATCATGGAATCTGAAAAATTGAAACTCCCGCGCATGGGTTTTGGAACGTGGCAATTATCGAAAGCGGATTGCAAAGCCGCGGTTCTTAAGGCCATTGATACGGGCTATACTTTCATAGACACTGCCCAGATGTATTTCAACGAGGCACAAGTTGGAGAAGCGATAGCTGCATGTGGTAAATCTCGCGATGATCTCATCATCGCGACGAAAGTTACGCCACTCAAGCTCAGCTATAATAACGTGCTCAAAAGCACGGAAGTTAGCCTCAAGAAGCTTGGATTGAAAACGATCGACCTGTTATATGTACATTGGCCGACGCCATTATTCTATAAGCCCAAGCAAACGTTGAAAGCGTTTAGCGAACTCGTCGATGCTGGCAAGGTCAGATTCATCGGCATCTCGAACTTCAATCCCGAACAAGTCGACAAGGCTATTGAGGTTTTAAAAGCACTCGATAAGCCAGTGATCGCCAATCAAATTCTGCATCATCCTTTGAAGCCACAACTAAAATTGCGCGAGCATCTTCAAGAGAAGGGCATTTATCTGGTCGCATATTCCCCGCTTGCCAGAGGAAAAGTGTTCAAGGTGCCCGTGCTCCAGGAAATTGCCAAGAAGCACGGGACCTCCGCAGGACAAGTTTCGCTCGCGTGGATAATGGCGCATAGCGCGATACCCATACCCAAGGCCACTGGCGAGGCACACATCAAGGACAACTTTGATTCACAGGATCTTGTACTGGATGCGGAAGACATCGCGGCGATCGATGGCCTTAAAAAGTAAAGAACTTGAAATGAAAAAAAGGTGAAGATGTTTTAATGGTAAATGACGAGAACATCGTCAAGAAATGGACACCTTCCAAGATTACCCTTTATTTTTCATTATCGATCGTGGCGATCATCGCCATTTGGTCAATGATATCGGAAGCAAGGTGGATGCTATTCGAGTCTGGCGTCGGAACGCTAGCCAGTTATGATTCGTGGATGCTCATCGGTGTCATCGTTACCATTGGTTTCATGATCTTTTCGTTCTTCACGCTTGGGCAAGTTGCAAGCAACCTGACCAAGGAATGTGACCTGCCTGGAAAAACTGTTCACATGCAAGAGGGGCAGATCATTCTCTGGTGGGCGATCATCATCGGTATGGTACTTGGCATGGGGTTCTGGGACATCGTTACCGAAATTAACCTTGCCGTGCAATATGGTCTCCTCAACATCTGGAACATGATGGTGACGGTATTTGATTTTGGATTTTGGCAATTGAATCTCCCGGTGTGGGGACTCGTCATCATCGGCATTATAAAAATGGGATTGGTCATCATATTGTACGTTCTGGCGACCAAGAATATTCGGCGTGGAACGGTGTGCGACCTTGCCGAACTCAAGAAGGATGCGATCCTATCATGAATACTGCTGACTTTTCTTGGAGAAGGCAGGTTTTTCGAAAGTAACTACTCAACAGACAACTTCAACAAGATTCAATCGCCATCTTCTTTTTTCGTGTAATCCAATGAAATCCCTTTGCAACTGATGATCGACGAGAAAAATCAGAAAAAACTTGTGAAATATCAAGAATCCGTTTTATCCGGTAATGTGGGTGCGGGTGCTTCGCCCTTTTCAATTTGAAACAGCCATGATGCGCCTCGTTGATAGGTCTTGTTTCCAAATATGCCTTTTGCAACCCATGTCCCGAAAAAGTACCAGAATGGATAGGAAAGCACTAGCATTACCGCGATCTGTCCTACGCCGCGTGGCATGACGAGAGCAGGCTGTGCGCCAGTGAATTCCCAGAATTGCCAGCTATTCCAAAGCCACGTGCGGCCGGATTGATCGGGAATCCATGGAATGACCTTTGACAGCCATGATGGCAAAGGAATGATATTGAAATAGATCAAGAACTGCGCACCCCAGATGCCTAGAATTAAGATCAGGCCAATTAGGAACTTTGCGTCCTTGTGTTTTTCACGTAATGATCTCCGGTACCAGATTTGGATCAAGAATCCAACGATGAACAGGTAAATAATGGTTGAGACAAAGCCCATATTGTATCACGTTTCCTCCCATTTTTCTCTCTTGAGCCAACTGTGTTCGAGGTACCAGTTTATCGTGGATTCCAAGCCTGGTTTCATATCTGGATACTTGAACACGAAGCCAAGATCCTTGATTTTCTTGTTGGAAAACCAATATTGTTGCGTGAGATATTCTGCCATTGGCGCATCGTACTGGGGTCGTTTCCCTTGCATGCGCGTTCGCCGATTCTGCTCGATGGCAAAAGAATAGCCAAATTGTGCTATTCCCTTATACATAAACCACGGCATCGAAATGTTGAAGTAATCTGCCTCAAGAAGACGAGCGACGATGACCATGAAGTCCTCTTGCAATCCGCATTCATCGATGATATTAAATGCTTCACCCACGACGTTTTCTGCAGGTGCCTCTGCGAGAAACTCGGCTGCACGAACCACGTCTTCGACATGAACCATTGGCATGTGCAATTTTCGCCAGCTCGGATATAATGAAACGATGGGAAGGGAACCAATCGTGTGGATCAAGTGAAGGATATGAAACATTCCATATCGTTGATAAGGGCCATAAATCGGCGCTGGACGAATGATTACGATAGGAACATGTTTCTCGTGCCACCATTGCATGAGAAGTTCTTCCTGGTGTACCTTTGATACGCTATAATCGTTTGGTGGGTTGAATGGTGCAGATTCATCGGCAGGATGTTCCCAATGCTTTCCATATTGTCCTTGCGGCTGCCCGTAAACACCTACTGTAGACCAATGGACGATTCTAGGAAACTCTGACGGATCTTGAAAAATTGCAGAAGATGTCTCCTCGTAAACTTCAAGCAAGTTCTTCAAACCACCAACATTAATGCGTTCGAGCAAGTCGAGAGGGGCAAAATAATCATAGAGCGATGCCGGGTGGAAGATCGCATCAAAGCGTCGATTCTCGAATAAGGGATAGAGCGATTCCTTGTTGGTCAGGTCGGCTGGCATGAATTCCACATTGTCCCGTTCGATCGATAATCGTTCGTCAGGGATGTCAAAAACATATTCTTTCGTGGCGATGGTTGCTCGTTCTGCGGGAGGGAGATCGGTCGCGATCACGTTCCAGCCGTCATCTGCAAGTAAATTGGTTAAAAAGGAACCCACGTGTCCATGTGCCCCATCAACAAGCGCTGTGCGTGTGTTATTTCGTTCCATGACCAACATTCCAGTATAAATCTATCTTCATTCCTCGCATGCTGATCTGATGTATTCATAATAAAGGTATGCCCAAAAGAAACTTTAGGTGATCTCGGAGGAGTCAAGATTGGCTCTGAAAGTCTAACATGTCTTACCAAACTCCATAACATTACAAAGGTATCAGTAGTTGTACGTCCACACCCTGGAGTAGACAAGCGCCGACGCATTGAAACTGCCCGAAGCCGCGGCTAGCGTGGGATAATATTCGATCTCCAGTTCGTCTTGCCACATGGTGGTACCCGCGTGCTGGATAAGGCTGCACTTCACGTATATTGGGTGAGTTCGAGCCGTGTTGAAGTAGGGCTGAAGACAAAAGACACCTGACTGATTATCGTTGCCGCTCTCGCGGTACATGTAGTTCCCGCCAACTTGCGAGTATCCCGGGATCTGTGTCGGCCACACGCCATCTTCATACACGCCTTGCATGCTCGAATTGAAGGTCGTCCCTGTATTTTTGTCCTTATAGTAGGTAGCTCGATCTGTCTGGTTCACGTCTAGAATATTGACCGTGCTGCCCGCGAACGAGTAGTACCCATTAGGATGATCGGCGGTGGTGATGTTGAACCAGCCGTGCTCGTAAAACCATGCGCCAAACTGCGTGCCTCCCTCGTTGATCGTGTAATTCCGGTCCAACCTGCTTTCAACATAGAGCCCGCTGAGCATCATCGCGTTGTACTGAGCCTGGTAATATGAAGTGAGCTGAGCTTGCACTGCGGGTGTGAAGTACCAGTATGGGTTTTTCCAGTACAAGTATTCGTAGTTACCTGTGCTCAAGGTCGGGTAATTCGAGCTGGATGTATCGATGATGGCAAAGTCGAGACCGGAGGCATTGCTCGTGAATCCGAAGACGGTATCCTTGGGAATCAACAAGGCATGAATTTGATCGCCATACATCTGGCTGGTCTGGTTCACGAGGGGAGCATTCTGTGCTGCGGTAACCAGCGATTGGTTAATGCATGCGTGGTCGAGATGGATGCCGATGTAATAAGTCAATAGTAAATCAAGTCGAACATCTTTTACGATGCTGCTCCCGTTGATGATGAAGGTGCTGGCATTCTCAATATAATCGATCATCATGTAACTGTCGATTGGGAGCGAGATCGGGGTGAAACGCATTGCGTAGAGATACCATTTAAACGTGGCAGGCGTGTGGCTGCCATGCGTGTAATCTGGATAGACTTCCATAAAATTGGCAGACTGCTCCGTTTGTAAATGCGCGATGTTGTTCAACTGGGTCTGCTGGGCAGCAGGCGTGTCATTCTTGAACAGCACGGGAAGGGATATCGGAAACCTGTCCAGCTGAATTCTCGTGTAGGGTGGCGGGGGTGATTGATTTTGGGGGGAATGGTTTCCATTCCGATTATCTATAGTAATTATCACAATAGAACTCACGGCAAAAACGCCTGCAATCACTATCGCGGCTATGCTTGCCCACAAACGTTTCTTTCGAAAATGGGATCTAGTGTCCATATCTTCCGGTATGTTCAAAAAATGCCATTAAAGATACCTTTTATACAATATTCTAGTGCTATCGGAACACGATGAACAAGAATGGTTACATAATGGGCGGAACAAAACTCATAGCTTCTCACTTTTCCTCCCATTTTTCACGCTTGAGCCACCCGTGAGCGAGATACCAGTCGATTGTGTTTTCCAAGCCGGATTGCATGTCAGGATACTTGAACGTGAAACCAAGATCCTTGAGTTTCATGTTGGAAAACCAATATTGATGGGTAATATATTCAGCCATGGGTGCATCATATCGCGGTCGCATTCCTTTTGTGCGCATTCGTCGGTTTTGCTCCAAAGCAATGGAAAACGCGACTTGAGCGACCACCCTGTAGATAAACCATGGTACTGATATGTTGGAATAATCAGCATCGAGGAGGCGAGCGACGATGGTCATGAAATCTTCTTGTAAACCGCAATCATCGATGAGGTTAAACGCCTCGCCCACGACGTTTTCTGCCGGTGTCTCCGCGAGAAACTTTGCAGCACGAGCCACATCCTCGACATGCACCATTGGCATGCGTAATTTTCGCCATCGCGGGTACAACGACACGATGGGAACTGAACCGACAGTGCGGACCAAGTGAAAGATGTGAAACATCCCGTATCTCTGGTATGGACCATAGATCGGCGCTGGCCGGAGAATGACAATGGGAACATGTTTCTCGCGCCACCATTGCTGGAGCAATTCTTCCTGGTGCATTTTTGACGTGCTATAATCGTTTGGCGGGTTGAACGGGGCTGTTTCGTCTGCTGGGTGTTCCCAATGCTTCCCGTACTGTCCTTGCGGCTGGCCATAAACCCCGCACGTCGACCAATGGAGGAACCGTGGAAACTCGGAGGGATAACTGAACGTGGTTGACGATGTTTTCTCATAAACTTCGAGCAAGTTCTTCACGCCACCGACATTGACGCGTTCAAGCAAGTCAAGCGGGGCAAAATAGTCGTAAAGCGACGCAGTGTGGAAAATAGCATCAAAAGCCTGGTTCTCGAATAATGGATAGAGTGATTGCTTGTCGGTCAAGTCAGCTGCCAAGAATTCCACGTTATCGCGGTCTATCGGCAACCGATCATCGGGAATATCAAAAATATTTTCTTTCGTGGCAATTATTGCACGTTCTTCGGGTGGAAGATCGGTTGCCACCACCTCCCAGCCATCATCTGCAAGCAAATTCACGAGAAAAGAACCCACGTGTCCTCGCGCCCCATCAACGAGCGCGGTGCGCGGTTTCTTTCGTTCCATAACGAGCAATCCATTTTCGATCGAATTTTTTTACTCGTTCATCGCGTACACATTTATACATTTACGCCGGTACACGTTCGTCGACACTTGCACGCGCCACGGGAAATACCGGCGTATGTTTCGGAAATTTTTTTGAATTCTCGTCAATGTCATAGCTATGGCAGTGCCAGTTTCCAAGCCCGGAATCCGGCTCAAGATTGAATTCTTGCCGCTCTTGATGAATTTGCCATTCGTGGCGATTTTCCTCTACGTGCTGTATTCCAACACTGATTACTGGTCGATGGGTAACGCGTACATATCTGGCGCCTTGCATGTGAACCTGGATTGGGTTTCACTCATTTTATATTTCGTGTACGGTATTGGTGCTTATTCGGTGATCGTTGGCATTGCCGGATTGGTCAACTATCGTATCTTGCACTTGCGCCAGCTCAATATATTCCCGCCGATCTTCCTCGTCATTTTAATTGCATTCCTCTTGGTCCTCGTGAACCTGAACGTGCGGATTAACCTCGACTACTTGTTTTTCATGCTCGGTGGCGTGAACGGGTTCATCGTGTACATGGGCGTGTCAGCAGGCATCTTCATTTTAACAATCCTGGTCATTGCCGGTATCAAGCAATTGCTCGAGAACAAGCCAACTTTCGAGTGGGGGTTCTCAGGAAAATCACGATTGGCATTGCATCCACGACTCGTTGCAGCAACGACCATTGTATCGATGATTGCTGGCTCGGCGGTATTTCTTGCTCTCGGGTTTTATTATCCAAAGACCGAGGTCTATTGGATGGACGTGATCGGGATTCACACGCGATATGTGGACACGGCATCACCGGCATTCATCACGTGGGTCATAATGGTGATCGTGACGGCAGGACTCGGGATCATCGCACTCGTCCAACCTAAGCTTCGGAAGAATGCTCGTGCCAGGTTATCCTGGATAGGACGAAAGGAACCAGTATTAGCGTTGGTTGCCGGCAACGTTATCGTGGTCGCGTGGTTCGTGATTTCGTTCGAGCTGAGCATGCCGGCTGAGTTATCCGGCATCTGGGCGTTTCCGGCATTAACGATATCAGCCGTCTCTTGTGGAGCCTTCATCCCGCTGATCATCGCGTGGAAAACATGGTTAGCGGGAAAGCCGTCAAGGTCCAAGGTTCTTCAAAGACTTGCTCGATTTAGTGGCATTTTCAAGATAGTTGCAGTCATCGCGTTAATCTTCATCCCGTTCTGGATAGTTTATTATCAACCCTTGTTTGTCGGGATACCAAACATCGATCTCCCGTTCCAAGCCAAGCTGGTGAACATGAATGGCGTCGATGTGCCGGTGGAGTCGGGCATCGTGTATCCAAGCTTCGAAGCGCAGAACCGGGTGGTTCTCAACCTGAGCACGCCGTGGCGGTTCTGGCGCGGCAATAACCAGTCCAGCATCTATTCGCTCGCGCCGCGCACCGACGAATACATTGCGAAACTCTCCGAAGGCGAGCAAGAACCAACGTTTGATGATTCGAACTGGTCGGTCGTGAGAGTGCCGTCCCCGGTCTCGCAATATGAAGACACTGGACATTACTTCGGGGTGTCATGGTATCGGCGAATCGTGGTCACCCCTGCATCATTCGCAAATAAATCCATCACGTTCAAGTTCATAGGCGTCAATTACATCTGCGACGTCTGGATCGATGGTCATTACATAGGTTATCACGAAGGCGGGTTCACGTCATTCGCTTTCGATGTAACGCCCTACATGCAGCCCGGCCGGCACGTGATCGCCATTCGCGTCGATAACCCGGCATGGAATACGGGCATCTTCAAGTGGACGATCATCCCCGATGGTTGCGATTATTTCAACTACGGTGGTATCGTGCGGGAGCTCTATCTGGAAGCCTCGCCGCGCATCAATGTCGCTCGTTGCGATGTTCGCGAGACGGACTACACCACGAGCAATCACCTCAATGGTTCGGTTCAGTTCCAGCTCGACCTGGTCATCAACCACGACGGGCAACATCCCGCGTGCAATGTCTCGGTCGGGCTCTATCCACTCTCATTCCCGAACCAAGCGGCGTTGGAATCCCGCGACACGTGGTTGTATGCGAACAAGAGCGATGGAACCATCATTGTACCAAATCAAGTGCTCTCCTTGACAAGCACGGACGGATATAATTGCACCGCGCACCGGTTCGATATTTCTCTACCTCTCGTTTCATATTGGTCAACGAAACATCCCAACTTGTACGCGGTCTTGGCAAACGTGACCGCCGATGGCATCACGGACCAGTTTTGCACGCAAACGGGATTTCGCAACTTCACGACTGCCGGTGTCGATCTCCTGCTCAACGGCGCCCCGCTCAAGCTGGCAGGGGTTTCGATCCACGAACAGTATCCGGCGCCTACCGGCCGCAGCTTGAACGACGATCAGCGCTTTTTGGATCTCGAATGCGTCAATGCCACGAAAAGTAACTGGTGGCGCGGCTCGTATCCGTTTCATCCAATGATGTACGTTTACTCAGACCGCTTTGGCATCGCTTGCTGGGAAGAATCGCCGCTCTTCTGGGCAAACGAAGTTAATATCATCCAAGGATTTGCCCGCAATGCATTCCCGTCGATCTGGGTCGAGATGGTGTACCGTGATTTCAATCGCCCGAGCATTCTCATGTGGAGCGCCGGCAACGAACCATGGGCGTACGACACGTACCTCCAGTACCTCCAGCAATCGAAGGCATTCCTCGACACGCACGACCCAAACCGGATCATGGCGTTTGCTTGCGTGAGCTCGCAAAGTTGGACGAGCTTCTTCCGCGATACCCCGCTTCGTGTAGTCACCCCGAATTGTTATGGCGGGACATTCGAGGGCGTGCTTGGTGCGTGGTACAACGAGACCACGGCAAATCTCAAGCGATACATGGACAACAATCCCGGCAAACCAATCGTGAACATGGAATTCGGTTACTGGCGTGATGGCACGAGCAACCAGAGTCGTTGCTTCCAGGAATGCTACAAGGCATTCACGGAGAACCCGAACGTTCAAGGCTTCACGTGGTGGCTTGCCTTCGATTACTACGGTGCCAATTATTACAATGCAATGGGCGTGTATAACATGGCGCGAACGTGGGCGCAACCAGACACGTTCAACGCGATGGTATTGGCGTACACGAATTACACGCACAACAATCTGTGAAGCAGCGTTGTGCTGCCTGCTTGTGCATCACGACCTGAATTTTTTTTCGTTTGATGATCACATGTAATGGTGCAAGTTTTCAGGCGATTGACAAAAAAGGAGGAGAGAACGTCATCAAGACACTAACGTTAATGGCATCACGGTCCACAAGGTTATGGCGAGGAGAACCGCCCCGAGCACGAGCGGCAACAGCATGACGATCGTACCCTGCTTGATCTTGATCATGCCGCTCTTCCTGGGCAATGCCACGAAGATCAGGAGGTCAATGACGATCACGATCACGGCGAGCAAAATCGCGACATCAAGAAGCTCGGATTTGCTCCCGTAACTGTTCGGCGTGCCGTCATTGGCATAATGCACGGGAACCGTGGCAGGTAAAAGGGGATAGACGAACGCCGTGTAGAGCAGAATAATCGCGGCTTCGGCCAACGACGCGACGAAGAGCACGTTTACCAGCATTTTATGTTTTCGTCCCGACGCCTCGGATATTGCCAGGTGCGGTTCCGTGTCAACGGTGTGCTCGGCTGCTTTGCCACCTTCTTGCTGCACCCTTGCGATGAACTCGTCCGGCACATTCGGGGTAACGCCGTAATATTGTCCCTGGGTTGTTTTTATGATGATCAAACGCGAAAGATCGGTGGCAACGAGGGTGACATGCCTGTAATCACCATCGATGAGCATGCTGAATGAACCGAGTCTGTAGCCTGGAATGCCCACCCCGCCCTCCCTAATGCCGTCGAACGTGCCCGTGCTTGGGGGCCCGACGGTTTCGATGGTTGTCAGGAGGATGACCTTCTTGGAGAAGCCCCAGCGCAATATCAATCGATCCGCTCCCACGAGATAGCACATCCTGTAATACCCGAGTGCCAGGATGCAAAAGAGAAGTCCAATTCCAAGGATGGCGATGATGCCAATGATCAATGATAGCAATGCGAATGATGAGAGTGAAATAACGACGCCTAGAACCAGGCCAATGGTAATTACTCCCGTGATCACCAGGATCAACCCGCCTTTCGTTTGCACGGGCCTGAATTGTTGCATGTTTTCGGATGGCAAGATGCTCACTTTCAATCGAGTATTTCTGTAATATCAAGGCTGCCTACATTAATTATGACATGGGCATTTGCGGAGCACGACGACAACTTCTTATAACTTAAATCCGGTGTTTCGATCATTTGGTCGGGTGAAAAGATTGTTGCTCGGAGACTTGATAGCTCGAAACACCAGGTATTTCCCTGAAAAGATTGCCTTGATAGCCGAAGCTGAACGGCTAACATTCTCGGAATTTGGAGCCAAGGTGAACCAATTTGCCAATGCCCTTCTAGCCTTGGGCTTGAAGCGCGGCGACCGGGTTGCGATCATCCTCCGAAATTGCCCGTCACAAGTCATTGCGTATTTTGGACCCTTAAAAGTTGGCTTGTGCACCGTGCCGTTGAATTTCCGGCTGAAAGGCCCCGAGATCGCGTTCATCTTGAATGATTGCGAAGCCAAGGTATTGGTCTATGGATATGAATTTGCGCCCACCATCGAAGAATTCAAGCCTGACTTCGCCACGGTTGAGCATTTCCTATGTTTGAATCCCTTGGCTGGTGATGCCCTTGACTTTTCTGCATTGCTGGAGGGCGCACGCTCCGAGGAACCGCCTGGCCAGGAACAATTGCGTGATAGTGACTTGAGTTTTATCCTCTACACCGCCGGGACTACCGGTTTTCCCAAGGGCGTCATGCTCTCCCATTCGAATTTGCTTTCGAACGCGATCAGCACCATCGTCACGCTCGCGTCTCCTCGTTTTGAAGACATTTACCTAATGGTTTTGCCCTTGTTCCACGCCGCGGCTCTCGGGGTCGAGATTCGCTTGCTCGTCGCAGGAGCCGCGCAAGTCCTTCATGAAAGCTTTGACCCCGTGAAGACATTGCAGGCTATCCAGGACGAGCGGGTCTCGTGGGTGAGTTTTGTCCCGACGATGATCGTCGGGTTACTCCAGGTGCCAGAATTGACCACCTATGACTTGAGCTCCTTGCGCATCATCTCCTATGGAACCGCGCCAATCTCGCTCGCGCTGTTGCAGCAGATGATGGATGCTTTCCATTGTGAATTTAACCAAGGATTTGGCCAGACAGAACATTCACCAGCCATTTCTTACCTGACATCGGCAGATCACGTGATGGACGCTCCCGGAAAAGAAATCCTGCTCAAATCGGTCGGGCGCCCGATTTTCAACGTCCAAGTGCGGATCGTGGATGACGACGACAACGACATGGAAAATGGTCAAACCGGGGAGATCATCGTCAAGAGCGATTCTGTCATGCAAGGTTACTGGAACAAGCCAGAATTGACCGACGAATCGCTCAAGAACGGGTGGCTTCACACGGGCGACCTAGGTAAGCTGGACGAGCACGGGTACATCTTCATCATCGATCGCAAGAAGGACATGATCAAGTCCGGCGGGGAAAACATCTTTCCCAAGGAAATCGAGCATGTTATCTATAGGATGCCGGAAGTACTCGAATGTGCCGTCGTGGGGTTTCCTGATGACAAGTGGGGCGAGGTCGTGAAAGCAGTCATCGTGCTCAAGGAAGGAGAATCCATCACCGCCGAGGACGTGGTGGAACGATGCGTTCAAAGTTTAGCGGGGTTCAAGAAACCTCGAATCGTGGAATTCGTGCAAGAATTGCCCAAGAATGCAACTGGGAAAATCTTGAAGTATTTATTAAAAAATAAAGCCGAATGATTCAATCATTCATCACGAGATTTGCGAAGCACGCCGGCGATGGACGGGCTGCTCACCGCGAGGTCGAAGCCATCATCACGGACGATGTAAATGCGATTGGCAATTTTCAAGAAGTACCGTTCCTTGCCCTTGATCATTTCGGAGTATTTTTCTTCCACATCCGCAACGGCGATGATGTCGTCACCAACCTCGACCGCCTTGAGGTAATTCGCTTCGAGTTTCCGGTGAAGGTATATGCCCGATCCGAGCAACCGGTACCCGCTCACACCGCTCAAGAATGAATTCGATAGTGCCCCGTGGGCAATATTTTTCCCGCCAAACACTTTTTTTCCCACGGTGGCGGCAAATTCCTTGCTCACGTGGATGGGATTATAATCCCCTGATACCATGGCAAACAACAAGATCCATTTCCACGTAACATGAATGCGGATCGCTGCCGTGTCGCCTACCTCGACCTCGTCCCAAAAAATATCCTTAGGTTCCGGAGGGGGAATCTGGGCGAGGATGTCTTCTTCGTCCAACGCCTCCAAGATAGGCGGCAATTGAAGAAACTCTGCTTTCGCCAGGAGTTCTTCTATGCGATCGGGAAAAAGCTCGCTATCCATGATCACGTGCCACCAAATCCTCTAATCTTCGTTCTTTTTTGGAAAAATCTGGCGGCCAATGATGAGCCGCTGGATGTTGCTTGACCCGCCACCGATTTGCATGAGCTTCATATCCCGGAGATATCGCTCTACAGGGTAGTCTTTCGTGTAACCGTCGCCGCCGAGTAAGCACACTGCCTTGTTGGTGATTTCCGAACCGGCCTCGGAGGCGAAGAGCTTTGTCATAGCCGCCTCCATAAAGGGGTTCTTGCCGGCGTCGATGGCTCTGGCCACGTTGAATGTCATCAGCCGGGCGGCGTAGAGCTTTGTTGCCATCTCGGCGATGTCAAATTGCACCGCCTGGAACTGGTAGATGAGCTTTCCGAATTGGACCCGTTTCTTGGCATAGTCCTCGCAGGCCTTGATCGCCCCCAGGGCGAGGCCTGTCGATTCCGACCCCGCGGTCGCTCGCTCGATGGTGAACATGGTCATGAGAATCTTGAATCCATCGCCCTCACTGCCGAGGAGATTCTCTCTGGGCACCCGCACGTCCTCGAATCTCATGTAAGAGTTTTTCACGCCGCGCATGCCGAGCAGGGGATGTTGCTTGATGATGGTGATCCCGGGCGTGTCCTTGGGAACGATGATGCAGCTCATGCCATGGTGCGGGTTCACGTCCTTGTTAGTGATGCACCAGACCGTGTTTTGCCCGTAACCCCCGTTCGTGATGAATCGCTTTTCGCCGTTGATGACCCATTCGTCACCATCAAGGATGGCGGTGGTTTCCATGCCTGCCGTGTCGCTGCCCACGTTGGGTTCCGTGATGCAGATAGATCCGAGGGATTTTCCTTCGGCAATGGGGCGCAAGAATTGCTCTTTTTGCTCCGGCGTGCCAAACAAGTTGATGGGCGTTGCAGAATATACGCTGGCGTTGCGCGACATCGAAACGCACCCGCACGCTTGCGCGAGTTGCTCGACCGCGATGCAATGGTACACGACCCCTTTTCCTAGCCCCCCGTATTCCGCGGGGAAACTCAGGCCAAAATAGCCCTTTTCCTTCAATTTCTCGTAAATGACTTCCGGGATCTGGTCATTATCCTCTATTTCCTTGGCGAGCGGCGCTATTTCCTCGGCGCAGAACTGCTCGGCATCCCGTTCGAACTCGAGCTCGTTCTCATCAAAAATCATTTCCTCGTTCATGGGCGCTCACTCCTCTGCTGCATCCTCATCCGGGACGAAATAAAAGTCCGTGACCTTGCCCTCGCGTTGGTCCTTGAACGCCACTTTCACGGGAGTGCCGTGCTTCACTTTCTCCAGGGTCGCATCTTCCATGACGATGCTGTGGCGCAGGATCATGTCCGCGCCCTCGAGCTTGATGAAAGCGATAACGATCGGCATCTTGTCCGTGAATTGAGACCGGCCAAAATGGCACACGGTAGCCGTCTCCACGTATCCCTTCCCGGTAAGCTCTACCCACTCGGTTTTCGCATAGCATTTAAAACAATGTCCCCGTGGCGGAAAGTAGACGAATCCGCATTGACTACACTTGGCCGCAAAGAGCTTGGCATTATCTCGCAATTGCTTGAAAAAGAACGAGTTCTCGCCTTCAGAATAGATGTAATGAACCGTCATGTCGTCGGGATATTCGAAAAAATCCTCCTCGGACGCCTCCACGCATGCTGGCTTGGGCATTTTCAGGTTATCCTCGTTATCATCATTGTCCATTTTCACGTCACCTTGCCTCGTTATTTTCGAAGATCACGCAGACGCAGTATGCTGTCAGCGGGCCGCCAACGCTGTGGAGAAAGCCGCGCTTGGCTCCATGAACCTGGCGAATTGCTTGGCCCCGGAGCTGCCGGATGATCTCCGTGCCTTGATAGATGCCCGTCGCGCCGACAGCGTGTCCGGTGCCGATGAGCCCGCCGCTCAAGTTTACCGGCATCTGCCCACCCTCGCACACGATACCCTCGTCGATGAGCGTATGTCCCTCGCCATATTCTGCGAATCTACAATCCTCATAACTGAGAATCTCCTGGCCAGAGAATGCGTCGTGGAGCTCAGCAACGTCAATTTCATGAAGCGGGTCTTTAATGCCTGCCATGGCATAGCACTGTTGGCTTGCGCGCAGGTTTGATGTTAGCGACCACAAGTGTTCTCGCAAGCCGCCATCGACCGAGTCATTTCCTGCACCGATACCAGCAATCCAAATCGGGTTCTCCACGTTGAGCTCGCGAACCTTTTCCTCCGATGCGAGAACCATCGCTGCCGCGCCTTCGGAATACAAGCAACAATCAAGCTTCTTGAAAGGCTCAGAAATATATCGGGAATTCAAGACATCCTCAACCGTTATCTGCATGGGGCACTGGGCGTAAGGATTACCGATTGCATTTCCGTGATTTTTCACTGACACGCGAGCCATTGACTCCTCGGTCGGATTTCCAAATGTTTCGATATGGGCACGTACCGGCAGCACGTAAGATGCCGCCGGGTAACTGCCAAGAGGGAAAACCCATGTCAAGTCCGAGCTGTATGCAATTGCCTTTACCAGCTCGGGCGATCGCTCGTTGGTTTCCGGGTCATAGCAATCACCCGATTTCTCGACACCGAGACAGAGCACGATGTCGGACAAGCCACTGGCGACCTCGGCATACGCGGTCCTGATGGCATACCCGCCCGTAGCCCCACCCGTGGTCACCCGGGTTCCAGGTTTCAAGATCATGCCGATGTGATCATGCACGTAACAGTCAGCCATGAATTGGCGCTCGAAAAAATCGTTGTAAATGCCGTAGACGGCACTATCGACATCCTCGATCGTCAAGCCCGCATCATCGAGCGCTCGCTTGGTCGTTTCAAAAGCGAGGCCATTGTATGTCAGTTCCGGGTGCCGTGCACGAAAGGGGTATGCGCCGATGCCGATGACCGCGACTCGTTTCGCCATGTGATATCCATCCTCTAAGGTATGAAGCAATGATTTACTCTACTTTTCTGAATATTAAAGCATCGAAAAACCACCGATTTTCAATGAAGGGTCAATATCCTTATTTATTACAATTAGGGGTGAGATAATCAGGTTATAAATTCACTCCTATGACTCACTCGTAGAATATTAAATCGGCATTGATAGTGAAGAAGTTATCAATCAAAAGTTCGATCGATAGAAACTTCGTAGCAAATCTAAATAGAATGCGAAAAAAGCGAAGGCGTAAATGGTGAGGAGTAAGTCATTTATAACCTGGCCATTGTAAAGAAGAATCGGTCTTTATCCAATCGTTTGGCAAGATTCTCTAAAAAGCCTTCCGGAACGGAGACGTTAGATGTAGATAGCATTTTCTTCAATTCACTCGTGAATACTAACCTGAGCTCATCGATCGTGATGTTGTTAAGGCCGTTTTCACCGTACGTGCGCGTGATTGCAATGATGAGCAATCCCTTGCACGCATCACTACTTTTTCCGATCGCATTGGATAGAAGATTGCCAAAATAATCGATAATGTTCATGATCCTGTTCGCTGGAAGGTGCTCGCTCATCTCTTGAGATATCCATGGATCTCCTTCAAATTCAACATTGCTGCGTATCTTGATAAGGGCAGCGGGAAAAAACCAAGTGAAATAGCTCAACAGAATTTCCCAGAGACTAAAAAGCCCGATCGCGACAACAATATAAAAGGAATAGGTGGAAACGATTATGGAGACAAAATTGAGAATCGAGACGCCAGAACTGACGATCAGACTAATGCTGTATAGTATATAACGTGAACGGATATATGACTGGATACATTCCCTTCTAGCCTTCACCACGCATTGCAAGGCCACAATTAAAGAAGGTATACTGACGATTTGGACAAAAACACAATCATCTAGGAAATATCGGATGAAATCAAGAATGTTGTATATGCCAATGCCAGATGCACTTGCACTTCCGAAGGCTAACGTGCAGCTGATGCCCGAAAGCACGACGCACGCGGAAAAGAAGGTAATGAAAAAGGGCCGGTTTTTCGCGAAAAATGTCGTGAAGTTGAACAGGAAAAAAAACGTTACGGAAGAACAGTAGATCATCTCTAGCATGAAATCTGGAACAAATGCAAGGCCGCCAAAATTCTTGAATAAGAGAAATAAAAAATACGATCCAAACGTGAGCTGGAATAGAGCAAAAAAAATAACGTTCGAGAGCCTTTTCTTGATCGCTTTATACGTGATGCCAATACCAAAGCCGAAGAGATAAACTGAAAATGTGCTGTAATAAGCCAACTGGTAGATAACATCCATGCATTTTCACTTTCGGACATGTCATTTTTCGTGAAAAAAAAGTTTCCTCAAGTTTATCGTGCGCGTGGTAAGAATAAGCACCTCTCTTGTTATTGTGATACCATTCCTCCAATGCTAGAAGCAATAATTGTCTCTTGCTAAACAATAATAAATGCATCGAGGGACCGTGTGACTCGTGGATATTGTTTATGCTTGGAAAGGTCGTGAAAGACAATGCCAGAAGAGTTTAGTCCAGACTTCATCACGTACGAGGATTTGAACGTGCATGCTGGCGAATCGCTGTTCCCCGGCAGTTTATTCTTGTATACCGACGAGGAGCGGGAATTTCGCAAGAACTTGCAACAATTCCTGCAAGACGAGATCGCTCCGCTCGCGCCTACCATCGAGAAGGAAAATAGCTTTGATCTATGCCTGGAAGCAGTCCGCCGCCTTGGACGAGCCGGATACATCGGGTTCTCATTCCCGGAATCCATCGGTGGCCAAGGCAAGGGACACGTGTACAGATCAATGTTTGGAGAGGAAATCGCAGCGGTTAACGCGGCAGTAGTCGTGACATATGGAGCATCTGCCAACTTGTTTTCTGAACCAATTATCTATTTTGGCACAGAGGATCAAAAAGAAAGATATCTCAAGGATATCATGACAGGGGAAAAACTAGGAGCTATTGGTATCACCGAGCCGTCAGCTGGTAGTGATGCCATCGGCGGGATGAAGACCACGGCCATCAAGAATGATAGTGGCGATGCGTACATCATCAACGGTGAAAAAAGGTTCATCACCAATGGTTCCCGGGCCGATTATATCCTGCTTTACGCGCTCACCAACCCGAACGCGGACAAGAAGAGCCACGGCGTCAGCGCCTTCATCTTCCCGACGGATACGCCCGGATTCGAGCGGGTCAAGGATTTCGAGCTTGCCGGCCGGCGCGGGCAAGTTAATTCTTACTTGCGATTCAACAACTGCGAGCTTCCTGCAGAAAATCTCATTGGTGGACCCGAGATGGAGAACAAGGGCGTAGCCATCATGATGCACGGGCTCGACGGCGAGCGGTGCTTCACGTGCAGCGAGTACATAGGCATTGCCCGCACCGCGTTCGAGATTGCGACAAAATATGCCAATCGGCGAGAACAGTTCGGCAAGAAATTGCGTGAATTCGAAGGTATCAGCTTCAAGATCGCTGAAATGTATGCCAAGATCGAGGCCGGTCGGCTGCTCGTGCTCCGCGCGGCGCGCATGCTCGACGCCGGGGTGCCGGCCACGAAAGAGGTGGCTGCCGCGAAATTCACCTGTGCCGATAACCAGATGCAAGTGGTCCTCGAAGCTATGCAGATTCTTGGCGGGATTGGATACACGAAGGAATTCCCCCTCGAACAATTACTGCGTGATTCGAAGATCTCCCAGATTTCGGCGGGAACCGTGGAGATTTTAAAAGGCCTCTGTCAAAAGGAAATTTTCAACGCCCTTGGATTGTAACTAGATCGATCTCAGGTGTTATGATATGAGAAAGCTGATCATAACCGTCGCGCCAACTGGATCTCTCACCACAAGGGAACAACTCCCGTGGATACCGGTCACGCCGCGTGAAATCGCTGACGCGGCGGTGGAAGCATACCAAGCCGGGGCCGCGATCGTGCACATTCACGTGCGAGACCCCGTGACCGGGGAACCGGCCCAAGAGCAGGAATTGTACCGGGAAACGATTGATTACATTCGGGAAGATACTGCAGGCAAGATGATCATTTGCACGACGACCGGCGGGCGGGCCACCATGGGCGCCACGCCCGAGGAGCGCATGTGTTCATTGGACCTGCAGCCAGAGCTCGCCTCGCTTAACGTTAACTCCATGAATTTCGGGCCAAAATTATTTCCAAATCCACCTGAATTAGTTGAATTATTCGCCCGGACAATGCATGAAAAGGGAATCAAGCCCGAAATTGAATGCTACGACCTTGGCCACGTTGATGTATTGCGAGACCTCGTCAAACGAGAGCTGATATCGCCACCATTGCGAGTGAATTTCGTCATGGGCACGAAAGGCGGCATCCCGGCGACCTTCAAGAATCTCCAGGCAATGTATGACGCAGCCCAGATGGAGGAATGCGCGGGGCAAGAGATGAGCTGGATGGTAACTGCAATCGGCGCTGCGGAACTTCCCATGTCAGTGCTTGCCATGATGATGGGCGGAGATGTTCGCGTGGGGTTCGAGGATAATATTTATTACAAAAAAGGCGAAAAAGCAAAGAGCAACGCACAGCTCGTCGAGCATATTGCCCGGATCGCCGAGGAGCTCGATAGAGAAATAGCCACGGCTGACGAAGCACGACTGATCTTGGGCCTTGGGCAATAGCAGTGTTATAAAACCAGGGAAAGAAGGAATTAACAATTCAATTCAAATCGAGTGAGCTACATGAGCGACATATTTTTAAACCCGGATCAGCTCCAATTGCGAGAACAGTACCGGGAACTCGTGAAGGACGAAATTTTACCGCACGTGAAAGAGATTGACGAGAAAGACGTGATCCCGCGGGAATTGGTCAAGAAACTCGCGGAAGAGCCATTCAGGTTGCCGGCCCTTTCTGTTCCAAAAGAATACGGCGGCTTAGGGCTTTCAGTTCTCGATGTATGCGTCATCGCAGAGGAAATCGGGTTTGGATGCCCTGCATTGATACCGTTCATGGAAATTGCGCAACTTTACGTGCACGTGATCAAGATCGGTGGCACGGAGGAGCAGAAACAACGGTTCTTGAGCCAGCTGGCCGAAGGGAAAATCGGTTGCTATGCGCTGACCGACGAAGGGCCCGGCTCGGACCCTGCCACCATGGCGACAGCCGTGGAGAAGGATGATCAAGGATACGTGATGAATGGCCACAAGCGCATCATCACCTTCGCGGACATGGCTGATCTCTTTGCCATTTTCGGTAAAGTTGGCGCGGACGGGGGTGCCAAAAGCATCACCGCTTTCATCATCGAAAAGGGCACCGAAGGGCTGACCTTGGAAAAGCATTGCGAGGCGCTGGGCCTGAAGGGACACCGTGCATACAATCTTTCCCTAGAAAACATTTCGATCCCCGAGGAAAATCGCATCGGCGAAGAAGGCGCCGGTCTGAAGCTCGCGTTGAATGTCTTGAACACGACGCGCATCAGCTTATCGTGCGGGTACGTGGGCCTTGCACGGGCTGCCTTGGAGGCCGCAATCAGCTTTGCAAAGCAACGGAAGGTTGCAGGGAAACCAATCGGTGATAACCAAGGCGTAAGTTTTCCCATCGCGGAAGTGGCCACGGAAATCGATGCGGCCCGGCTGCTTGCCTACCGCGCGGCGATGATGGAAGATGCCGGGTTGCCACATCGAAAGGAGACCTCCATGGGAAAATTCTACGCCGGGAACACTCTCATCAAGGCGGTGGACATGGCGAACCGCGTCCTCGGCGGATATGGTAGCGACGTTGACTTCCCCGTTGAGCGGTACCTACGCGATGCTTACACGTGGATTGCTGCCCAAGGCACGAATGAAGTGCAGAAGCTCGTGGTGAGCCGTGAACTCTTGAAGGATCAGCAAGAATGACGCTTGAATTCACTCTTTTTTCGTTTAATGGTGTTGAAAGGGCAAGATGACATTGAATTTTCGCAAGATCGCGTATCAAGAAGGGCAATCCTTGGATCTCCAGGATAATTCCGTCGATGTCGTGGTCTTGAACACGAATTTTTCCATCCCGGAAATTTACAATGCACGACCTATGGAAAAACAACTCCAGGAGGAGCTCTTGACCAAAATAACATCATTGGTGCACCAATCCTTCAAAGGACTCAAGAATGGCGGTTTGTTTTTCGTATATGGCATTCCGCAATATTTAATTTTTTATGGCGATTGCTTGAATCACGTTGTGGATGGCGAGAGCAAGATGATATTCAAGAACTGGATAGCCATCGATATCAACGATGCGCCTCGCCAGGACATGTTGCAACCTTCGCACGTCGGCTTGTTGATGTATCTCAAGACAGTTCAAGGGAGATCGACGTCACCCTTTCACTTGAACACGAAAGACGTTCGCATTCCTTACACGACATGCGCGTGTTGCGGGCAAAACACTCGCGATTGGGGCGGCAAGAAGCACTTGATCAATCCCCTAGGGGCCTGCGTGTCAGATGTCTGGCGAGATCTTCCCCGGATTCAATTGCGAGATCACGTTATTCCCGAACCCGTGTTGCAACGTGTTTTCGATCTTACCGAGAAAACCCCCGCCGAAGCATTCATATTCGTGATCATCGAGGAGGAAGAAAACCTTGCAACAAATGCTTATTCCACGAACGAGGCGAGCAGTTCAAATAGAATAGATGCTGACAATGATCGCAATGCAAGAATCGAGCCCTTATTGCAAAGGAATGCCGTGATCAACGAGGATTGCATTGAATTTCTCGAACACGTCATGAAAAACCAACCACGTGGCGTGTTTGATCTCATTTTTGCAGATCCCCCATATAATCTTGCGAAACAGTATTCTAATTACGAGGACGAGGTTGCGGACAAGGAATACCTCGCGTGGTGCGACGCTTGGCTGGGTGCCGGATGCAACGCACTGCGACCGGGTGGCGCACTTCTTGTCTTGAACTTGCCCAAGTGGGCCATATATCACGCCAAATTCTTGATGCAACGCATGGAATTTCGCCACTGGATCGCGTGGGATGCACTCTCGTCGCCAGCGGGAAAGATCATGCCCGCGCACTACGCATTACTGTATTTCACGAAACCGGGTGGGGCGGTCACGTTCAATTATGACACGAGGGAACCTGGTGACATGTTAAGCCCGATCGATGCAGATCGGTATTGCTTGAGGGCAAAATGCATCAAGGATCGGAAAGCACTAGGCATCGATGAGAAGGTTGATCTAACCGATGTCTGGTGGGATATCCACAGGCTCAAGCACAAGAAAGACCGTGATTTCCATCCTTGCCAGCTCCCGCTCGATCTGATGCACCGGATCATCAACTTGACAACCGACCCTGGCGATCTCGTTTTCGACCCATTCAGCGGCGCAGGCACGACGGCCGTGAGCGCAAGGATGTTCGGTCGGGATTTTATCGTGACAGAACTGGACAAGAAATATGTCGACATCACGAATGCAAACCTGGGAAAGATCATCGAGGAAAATGGCATCAAGCTCCTCAAGCGGGAATCCATCAAGAAAGATCGAGTCATCGTCCCGAAAAAATCAATTGAAACCGAATATTTCCGGCTCTGCGCCGAGCGCAACGAGCTTGTTATGCAAGACTCGCTTGCGCTCATTCGACCAGACCTAGCCGATGCTATCCGCCAGTATTATCCATCGTTCAAGACGCTCGTTAAACGGGCTCGCCGGAACCTCGAAATGCACGGTCAAAATTAATAGTGATCAAGACTTTAATCACGAGCTTTTTGGAGCAGTATCAGTTTTAGGAATCCACGGCTTCAATCGCGGAATCCAACGATGCACGTGTTTTGCGTGGTTGACAAACCTGCAATCATGCTTGCGATCCTAGATATCGAAATGAGTATTGCAAGGAACAGAGAAGTGATCCAAAAAGCATGTAGATCCCTCGTGACCATGATCAAAACGACCGAAATAGTCACGATTGCCTGGGTGGGCAATGCTATGATGGCTTTTAGTTGTTCATGAGCCATGTGCGAAATGATAGGCGGAAGTAATTTAACTTGTATTGCCTCGTTCTATGTCGTGATATGATCTTGGAAAAATCAACCGTGTTTGCGGCGATACGGTACCGCCGGAGCGTCCGTGAATATGATCCGAGACCCATCGAGGATTGGAAACTCGATATCTTGCTTGAAGCAGCCCGGCTCGCACCATCATCGACGAATAGCCAACCTTGGCGCATCGTCGTCGTGAAAGATCCTGATATACGCAAGCAACTATCTCTGGCCACCCCTGGTGGCATTAATCACCATAAATGGATGGAAGATGCCCCCGTGGTAATGGCATTGTGCGCCATAAAATCAAACGCGCAAAAATTCGCCCAGCTCATAGGGAAAAATTATCATCTCGTTGATATTGGCATTGCCGGGGAGCACGTCGTTCTCACTGCAACCGAGCTAGGTCTTGGGACGTGCTGGGTGGGCTGGATAGATAAAAAAAGAGTCAGGTCCATTCTAGGCATTCCTGCTAATGCTGAAATCGTGTGCCTTCTCATCATCGGTTATCCAAAAAACGAGGCATTCAGCGCTGGTGAAATGGTAGATCAATTTGCAGCAGTCGAGCCCCGGCAAGAGCAAGGCGAGATCGGGATCGGGGGCATCGCTGCAAACAAGAGAAAATCCCTGGACGAGATAGTTTTTCACGACAAGGTGAACGCGTGAAAAATAATGCTGTCGCATTAGGATTTCTTTGAAGATCTCGGTTAAGGACCGGTTTTTTAATGCATTTGAGTACCTATAGCATCGAAGAGTGAACTTTTAATTTCAAAATATCGTAAAGCTGCAATAGGGATAACATGGAAAGTCGCACGAACACCAAGTTCCGGGTGCAGTGTCCCGTTTGCAAGGCGTTCTATAAGTGCACGCTTGAAGATTACGAGGACATCAACGCGGATGGTTCTATCAACATCGCAATCCGACCGGAGGAATGCCGTCACTTTTTCATGGTCTTCTTGGATGCAAAATTGAACGCGCGCTCAACGCAGCCAATTCAAGACGCAAAAGTCGGGATATCGTTAATTCGATCGGATCCGGATAACTTGCTCCAAAAAGAGCGAGATCTCATGGAGCAGCACCAAACAGCCATTGTAAAGGGCGATCATCATAATACGGACGCAATCTGGGAAGAACTCAAGCGCGTGAGGCGTGAGATCACTCGCCTCGGTTTGGATTGAAAAATAATCCTTTAGTTGCAATTAATACGTTTTTGGTATTCTCGGTTCGAAAAATATATGCACTGGACTGAAAAGGCGTCGAATTTTTGCAGGTTCCGTGCGATCGAGGGGCGCAAAGCCTATTCCCATGAATTTTAGCCTCTCACAAAAACCAGGGACGCGCTGCTTGAAATCGTTGAAACTTTTGTTTTCCTTGAGAGTCCAGCCAACTTCTGCAGCGGCGAGCAATCGGGGGAACAATTGCCAATACAAGCGATGCTCGTCCCGCACCCATTCCGTCCACAGCGGAACCTCGATGCCGAGAACGTTTTCATGATATTGGTCTGGTAAATCATGCGGTACTGGGTCATAATCATAGACCGTGCCCAGCGGTAAAAGCACATAATCGTGGTCGAAATACACGTGAAAGAATGCTGACATGACAAACTTGCGACCCTTGACGGCGTGGGGGAGAATTTGTTTCGTGCCTCCTTTCCAAAATTGAACGATGGCCCCGGGAGAAAGATCGGCGGAGAGGATCTCGTTCCAGCCCATGATCGTTCGCCCCTTGGTTTCGAGATACTTTGCGACCCTGTTCGTGAAGTATGTCTGCAATTCGGGCTCGTTGGCAAGATTCTCGGCACGAATACGTTCCTGGCAATCGGGGCATTTTTTCCATCGTGCTCGCGGCGTTTCGTCACCTCCGACGTGAATGATGTTGGATGGAAAAATGGCAAGCACCTCATCGAGCACGTCGTCCATGAACGTGAACACGGTGTCTTTTCCCGGGCACATGACGTCCGCCTTGATACCAAACCCTGCCGGCACCTCGAATGGCCCGCCTGTGCAACTGAGTTCGGGATATGCCGCGAGCGCGGCCATGCAATGTCCCGGGGCCTCGATCTCGGGCACGACGATCATGAATCTTTCCCGAGCGTATTCAACAATTTCCTGCACATTATCTTGCGTGTAATAACCCTCGTGTGGCTTTCCAGACCTTCTCGGACTCATGTAACCGCCGACCTGCGTGTTGGTTCGTTTGGAACCGACATCGACAAGCCTTGGATATTTCTTGATCTCGATTCGCCAGCCCTGGTCATCCGTGAGATGCCAATGGAATATATTCATCTTGAGGCAAGCCATGACGTCGATGATCTTTTTCACAGTTTCTTTAGTGACGAAATGACGACCAACGTCGAGCATGAAGCCGCGCCACGAGAATCGAGAATAATCATCGATCGTTACGCACGGAACTGGCCATTTATCTTCGCGTATACTGGTACTTGAATTTTCAACGGCTGCCGGAAGCAACTGGCGCAAGGTCTGAACGCCGTAAAAAGCGCCTTGGGGTGTTGCCGAGGAGATGGCGATGCCATTCTCCCGGGTCACGTTCAATGAATATGCATCATTATCGCGGGTGGCGAGCCCTGGATCGAGCTTGATGACGATTAAGCCAGATTCGGGTTGAACGGCCACGTCATTTTCAACAGGTATGCTAAAATTAGAAACGGGATCGAGAAGTTTTTTTAAAAAGTGTCCGGCTTGCTCGGGTTCTTCATTGGTGACGATTCTTGTATCGCTCGTTATTTCAACCATGCCCGAAGTCCGTGCAAGTTTCACGGGAGCAGGGATGATGGCGGGCACTTCATCCACCGTGGTGATCCCCCTTGGCCACTGTCTTGTTAATGAATTTTAAGGTACGAGCAACTTGCATGATGTCATCGTACACGGGAATTCCAAGATTTCGAAACCTTTGTTTGAAATCTTGCTTGATCTCGTCGTAACCGACGTTTTCGATGATCGTCATGATCAATTTTTCATGCCGCTGCTTGATTCGCTCAAGCATCGGCGGAAGAGCCATTTCTAGTGGTTCACCCCCCACTTGTGCTGCGACATGAACGGGATTGATCTCGAAAATCACACCGTCGATGCTATCATCAACGAGCAAGATGTCCAGGATGGCTTCGAGCTTGTCAACCTCGTTGATCAAGGCCCCGACATCGACGGGATTGTTCATACTGGTGCCACTTGCGATCAAGATATTACCGAGCGATTCCCTCGTTTTTTCGGAAAGCTTGGGCAGGACGATGCCATGGCTCGCGAGGACGTCGGAACATATCACGGCATACCCTCCCGATAGCGTCATGAGGCACACGTTTCTAACCGGCTTGTTCCCTATCATGGATAGATATTTTCCGGCGCTTATCACATCGTCAAACGTTTCGACCAAGATACCCCCAGACTGGTGTATCGCGGCATCCCAGATCGCGTAATTGCCTGCCAGGGATGCCGTGTGGCTTGTAATCGCCCTGGATCCAGCCGTAGTTTTACCTCCCTTTATAAAGATCACGGGTTTTTCGCAAGCTTGCAACATTTCCATGAATTCATGACCCCTTCCCGCGGGGAGGCCTTCGAGATAAATGACGATCAAGGTGGTCTCCGGGTCATCCTTGAAATAGGAAATCACATCGATCGCGTTGATGTCGGCGGCATTACCAATCGAAAATGCTTTCGAGATGGGCATTCCTTCACTGGTAAGGCCGTGGATGAGCAAGTTGGAAAAGCCACCTGACTGGACCATGAGCCCGATTGTCCCGTGTTCGAGGGGCAGCGATGAGCGCCAACGGATACCAAGTCGTGGGAAATACAAACCCATGCCATTTGGCCCAAGCATCCGAGTGACGCCAGCCGCTGCTTGCAGCAGCTCGGCCTGGAGCGCTCGTCCCTCGTCAGTATTTGCATCGGCGAACCCCGATGAAAAGATAGCGGCCAATTTCACGCCTTTCGCGGCGCAATCGCTAATTACCTTCGGGACTTGCTCTCGCGGGATTTCAATGAACACGAAATCCACCGGCTCATCTTCTGGAACATCCGTCACCCGTTCATAGACATCAACATCGGGAAACTCGTCAATCTTCTCGGCTCCGGGTTTAATGGCGTAGATTCGTCCCTTGAACGAATCGTGGAAAGTCCGCAAGAAAAAATAGTTCCGTTTTTTCGATGCCCCGACGATTGCGATTGCGTGGATATCGTTGATAAATGAAAGGTCTGCCATGATCCAGGATCATTTTATGTTGTTTTGCACGATAGAAGCAAGAAGCGAAGTTTTTTTTTGTTGACAAAAACCTCCTTTAGGATTAAACTTCTATACCTCTTAAGAGGTAAATCTCGGGTTAGATTAGCCAGAAGCAGTTAAGTTTCATGTCAAGAGAAGAAATCACGATTTAATGGTATTCAAGGAACGATCATGCCTCTGTCGAAGACTTTATTAGAGAGTTAGCAATGATCTTTAATGATCCCTTTGACGAGTACTGGTTCATGCTGTACATGGAAAAACGCTTTATGGCTGCTATCCTGGTGATATATGTTGCCGTGAATGCAAATAATGATGTCGTGAGGAGCGCGTTCTGTAATATCCTCCACAATCCCACGGGATTGCAGATTTGCACTCATTTTGCGAATTCTTCTTTATAATGAAGAATCTTTTTTGCAGAATTTCATCACATTATTCAGAGAAAAATATATTCTTGCTGAAAGTAATAATTAAATGACGCAAAGCATTCGAGTTGCTAAAAAATGGCCTTTATAGATGTTGTCACGATAACTGATCGTGGAACGGTAACCATTCCCGCGAGCCTACGAAAGAAATTGAACCTTAAACCAGGTGCCGAAATCGCCATCATCGAGGACGAAGGGAAATTACTCTTCATTCCAATCGTGGATCTCGAGAGCATTCGCAAGGATTTTCCTACTCGAAAAGAAATGGATGAGGAACTTGAAGGATCTCATAATATCGAATTGGAGCTTGAAAAATAAATGAAAAGTGCATGTATCGATACTGGCGTGCTTACCATCTATTTATCTGAGGACGTAACGGATAAAGTGAAAGATTTGATAGATCAATCTAAGCGCGGCGAAATAGAATTGCATCTTTTGAAACCAGTTTTGGTGGAAACATTCAAACATATCTGCCACAAGAAGGGCATCGATTTTGCCAGATCCACGCTCTTATCTTTTTTAAAGCAAGTTCCTCTGATATTACCCGATTTGGATATGAATCTAATTTTCAAGGCTGGGACGTTGAAATGCCAGAATGATAAGGATTTATCCTATATTGATTCGATGTGCATAGCATACGCATTGAACATGAATATTCCCTTACACACGACAGAAAAATTGTTGAAAAAAATTCCCAATTCAACCTTGGAAAAACTTAAGATCGTCAAGTACCAATTTTGACATTTTCAATTTGAAGACTGGATTTTTTGCAAGACCGGTCGCGTGTTGATTGTTATACTATCTTTGGGTGGCGTGATCGTGGCGAGGGCTATCCGTGGGGAACGTTATCGCTCCTTTTGAGACATTTGTTAATTCCCTTTTTCTCGTTTATTTAGCAACGGTAATCAATTAATTGCTTGGAATGGAAAATTCTTATGAATTGTTGGTTATAATTGATGAAACATCAATCGTGGTTTATCAATTGGTTAACTAAGGATGGTGAAGAATCATGGACGAAACGAGGCGCTGTGATGGAGCAATTGAAAAATGTGGCATAATCGTGACGAGCGATCCTCTCCTCTTGAAAAAACTCCATATGACTGGCGAACATTGCAAGGATGACGAGGAAGAAGATGACATGCCACGGCACAAGGATATCAATGATTAGAACTTCGAAGGCCTGATTTTTCCGCAATAAATTTCAAAATTAGTTCTTTTTAATCTTGTAATGGTCAAGGTTTACAAGCGATTTCGAGGTTCAGTCGTGGAGTATTGAAATTGAATGACGAGGCTGTAGATGGCTTCGGTAACGTTGATCTTGTTGGAAATGAAAGAGCAATTCCGTTGCTGTTCGCAGAAGATTGTAGGGACGCGACGTTCCTTGTTTTTTTCGCTCCACATTCTTTGCTGTTTCAATTGTTTTGTCTCGAAAAATCTTAAATCCTTGAATTTTCACCATTATGATGCAAACGATGGAAATAATCAAGCCATCACGCATTAATCGTGAAATGCTTTTCGCGGTCAATAAAAGGTGAATTGATATGGATAACAACCAAATCTGGGACGATGACGCTACGTCTTGCGAGATCACGGCGTCTGGCGAAGTCCTGGTCATTAGAAAATCGCACCCGACTCCAGAACATTGCTGGGAAAATGATATGGATGACGATTGCGAGATGAAAGTCTCGCCAGCTTGAATTTTTACTGACTATTCGATATCCTTGCTTTTTATCGCTCTGCCTTGGTAACCTTCGATTCTGCAAATTGCAAGTCATATAACACCTTGTACAAGCCGTCTTCTTGCATCATCAATTGCTGGTGATTGCCTTTCTGCATGATTTGCCCGTCTTGTAGCACGATTATCGTGTCCGAATTCACGACCGTTGACATCCGATGAGCGATGATGATGCTCGTCCGGTTGGCGAGGAGTTTTTCTAACGAGCGTTGGATGAGAATTTCCGAGTAGGCATCGACAGCGCTCGTTGCCTCGTCCAGGATGAGGATCGGGGGGTCGATGAGCAACGTTCTTGCAAATGCGATGAGCTGGCGCTGGCCAATGGACAGGACGACGCCACGTTCCCCGACTTGCGTCTGGTACCCCTTTGGCAAGTCCATGATGAACTCGTGCGCGCCGCATTTTCTTGCAGCTTCCATCACGTCATCATCGGAGGCGTCAAGCTTGCCGTACCGTATATTTTCCATGATACTCGTGGCGAACAAGAAATTATCTTGCAAGACAAGCCCCACTTTCTTGCGCAATGATCGCATGGGGAACTCGCGAACGTCGATGCCATCGATCGTGATGCTACCTGCCTTCACGTCATAGAATCTCGGGATGAGCGATACAATGGTCGTTTTTCCCGCGCCCGTCGGCCCAACGATGGCAACCCTTTCCCGAGGCTTGATATCGAGCACGATGTCGTGGAGAACTTCCGTGCCATCGTATCCGAATCTCACGTGATTGAACGAGATTTCCCCCACAATGGCATCGGTAGACCGGGGCTTCTCTGGATCGAGCATGTCCGGTTTAACGGCAAGCAATTTCAACACGCGGCTCGCACCAACAACCGCATTTTGGACGTCACTAAGGAACTGGGAAAGAGCTCCGATGGGTCCTAGAAACAGCATCACGTACATGATGAACGCGAAGATCAAGCCAATGTTGTCGAGCGGCAGGATCCCATTAAAATAAAGATAACCACCAAGAAAGACGACGGAGCCAATGCTGATGAACGTGATTGTATTGAACACGGCAGGCATTGCCCCCCATAATGGTGCTGCCTTGAGATTCGCATCGAGCTCGGCACGAGCACTTTTCTCGAACTTGCTCAGGACAACATCCTCGCTCTTGAAACTCTTGATAGTGCGGAATCCATCCACGGTTTCTTGCGCTTGCCCCGTAACCGTTGAAACCGTCTTTCGTATCACCGTGTAATAGGCCCTGGATCGACGGGAGAAGAAAATCAAGAAGGCAATGTTCACGGGCATGACGAGCACGGGCAAGATGCTCATCTGCACGCTCAGCGCGAACATGAAAAAAATGCTTCCAAAGAGCTGGAAGAGTTGCACGATAACCGTGATCAAGCCGGTACTGATGAGACTGTTCACGGTTTCAACATCATTGGCAATATAGCTAATGATTTTACCGATCTTTGTCGTGTGGAAATACGTGAACGAGAGTTTTTGCAAGTGCTGGAACATCTTGTTGCGGACGTTATACATCGCCCTGATTCCAAGCCATGTTATGGCGTAGGAATTAGCAATGGAAATAATTGCTTCCACTGCGGCAAGGATTGCAAGATATACGATGATAGTAATGATATTACTAAACGGTGAGCTTGCAGCTATCAAGTTCACGATTTGCTGGACAAGTAAAGGCGAGATCATGGCAACCAGCGATCCAAGGATTGCTAACACGAGCACGAGCACGTAAACGAGCTTGTTTTGCTCCACGAGCCCAAAAAGCCTTTGAAGTACCATGATCATGCTGTATTCCGGTTTCTCCGGCTTTTGGTCTTGATCGGTCATCATGGCTCGGTTTCCTCCCCAGAGATTTCATGTTGAACTGGAGAATAGGTGATCGTGTTGTAGAGGCTCGCATAAATGCCATCCATCATCATCAATTGCTGGTGCGTGCCGTGTTCCGCGATTCTACCTTTTTCAAGCACGTAAATCTCGTCCGCGTTCCTCACCGTGCTCAATCGTTGCGTGATGAGGAATGTCGTGCAGCTGCCGAAAATCCGCTTGAGGTTGGATAATATTTCGTATTCCGTATCGACATCGACCGAGCTCGTTGCATCATCGAGAATGAGGATTCGTGGCTTGCGCAAGATGGCACGTGCCAATGTTAATCTCTGCTTTTGGCCACCAGAAACAGTTGTACCTCGCTCGCCGACGATCGTATTAAATTTTTCAGGCAATGTTTCGATGAAATCACAGATGTCTGCGACCTTGCATGCCTCGACAACATCGTCTATCGTGTACGCGTCGAGTCCATGAACCAGGTTGTCAAGTATCGATTGTTGAAACAAGAATGTTTCTTGAGATACGATGCCGATTTGCCTTCGAAAAGAATCGAGATTCACGTCACGCACGTCCCATTGATTGTCGAGAACGATGGCTCCGCTTGACACATCATAGAAACGTTCTAGTAGATTTATGAGCGTGGATTTGCCGCTGCCCGTCGCTCCGAGCAGGGCAATTGTCTTGCCCGCGGGCACGTCGAAAGTAATCTCCTTGATAACCGGGTTCACATGATCGTATGCGAAACCCACGTTCTGGAACGAAACATCGCCGCGAAGACGGGGTAGAACTATCGCATTTTCCTTTTCAACGATATCGATATCAAGTTCCTGGATGCGCTTGATGCGATCGTACGCGGCCGCGATGCGGCCGTATTCACCCGACATCCACGTGATGAATTGCACGGGTTCGACGAGCAAGTTTAGCGCGGGAATGAATGCGAATAGCTGGGCGATAGTCATAGTTGCTCCGAATGCATGGTTGAGGATCATGTACCCACCAAATCCTAAAACGGTGATCCAGCCAAAGCGGATGATGGCGTTGATGATCGGGTTATAGGCTGACGACATCTTCCCGACAACCTTTGATGTGTCCCTGTAAATCGTGTTGAACTTGTCAAACTGGGAAAACTCGACATTTTCATTAGCAAATGCGCGAACCAGCTGCACGCCGTCGAGATTTTCCGCCAAGCGCGCGGTGAGATCGCCGAAGGTCTCGCGTTGCTTGAACGTGACGACATGAATCTTGTTGTAATAGATGTACATGGCAATTGCCAAGAACGGCAAGATTGGCGTGAGGAAAAGCATGAGCCACGGGCTGATAAGCAGCATCATCAAGATCAAACCCACGAGCTGGAAGACGTTACGAGAGAAATAAGTGATCTGGAAAGCGAGGAATTGCTTGACCTGATTGATGTCGGCGAGAATCGTGGATATAAGATCGCCAGTCTGCTCGGTATCCATGAACGAGTAAGAGTGCCGCAGAATTTTTTCCACGAGCTTCGTGCGGAGGTCGTAGATGATGTGGTTGGCCATGTATTGATTCAAATAGCCAAGGCGCACGAACATGATGACGCCTTCCGCAGCAAAGACCAAAATCAACCATATGAAGGATAGTAATAGTCCTTGCGGTAATGCAGCCAAAACTTGGGTGACCATTGATTGCAAGATCAACGGGAATTGTATGTGGCAGATAACCTGGAGGAAGCTAAGGACGACGCTCCCATTCCAACGCTTTTTATACGGTTTTAAAACCCGGAACATTTCCCGAAAGCCAGTCTTTTGCGCGGGAACTTTGGTCTCGGTCGTTTGAAGCTCGCCTGGAATTCGCGTGACTCCACGTTATGTCGCGATACGGAATGAGGGATTGGCTTGATAATCTTGTGTTCTGTCAATAGGATCGTCCATTCCTCGATGATCTAAATGATCTGGAGAAAGCTAAACCTGAATTTGTAATCGAGAAGCCGTGAATCGAGCCGATCGTTCCGGCTGGCATGCAATGCATCGTTGAAAATCATTAGCGGTAGCTAGCTGCGCTATTCCCTGCGTGGCTGGTCAATTGACATATGCAAGGGATTGAACCAGTTGCGTTTCAATGTCGATAATGTGATGCAAATTGGCGCGAGCGAAAGCAATGGAAAAAACAGCCTGGTATTCAAGTATGTCGTGATGTATGCAGGTTTGAAGCATGATAACGTCGAGGTAATAAAGGGTACCATCGAAGATTTTCTCCAATCTTGATACCTTGAAGGATTTTCTTGATAAATTTGTATTCATGATAAGGGATCGTTCGTTTTTGAATGATCTACTTATATAACCCGCGCTGGTAGCAATCGCAATGCACGTGATAATCACCAACATAGGCGAATTACATGTACAAATTTCCACTCTCCATTACCGACAAGTGCCCGCATTGCGGCCGCCGGCTTGGTCTCACCCGTAAGCTCGTGAAATGCGCGTATAGCGGCGAGATCGTTTGCACGAAATGCATCGTTGGTAGCCGTTTCTCGGACACTGTCTGGGACAAGATTCCGAAAGAATACCAGCAGAAATTCCGCTGGCTCGATTTGGTTCCCTTCATTGCTTTCATTGTTGCGGGATTCTGGTTCATGCAGGCCGCGTTTTGGACGCATCCGGGCTTTGATTTGGGCGATGTTAGTTTGACAGGGAATATAACAGTCTTGTTGGAACAGCTTGGTTATATCATAGCGTTCTTAGCCATTGGGTTGATCTTGATTTTTTCGTCAACCCGATTACCAGCTCTCGGTTCGTGGATTTTTTACTCGTGGATCAACCACGGGGATAACCGCAAGAAGGTCGAGAACGCGGTGGCTGCGCTCGCTGATGGAAGTTACGTGCCTTCGAGCAAGGCATTCGTTCTCAAGACAAGGTTTCACGAATTCATGATACGTGCAGGATACAAGTCCGTGTTTATCATATCAATGGTATGTAATGTCGCAATCGTGCCTCTCTACTTTATTATCCGCCCCGACATTGCGCTTGGCGGAACCTATTTCTCCGAGGTTGCCGGCGATATTGTTATCATTGCCGTCGCAAGCACGTTATTGATGCTCGTCATCGGAGCAGGTTTTTACTGCAGCAAGGAACCTGCAAATAGAAAACAAAGGGTCATCGTTGAACTGTTATCATGGCTTTACATAATTTTCTTACCTCTTGTCTATTTCACGTATCCGTTCGGTGTCGTCGCGAGTGTTAATTATTTTAATGGAATACCGGTGAAAATCGCAGCCCCATTGTTCTGGACTAACATCGTGTCACTCATCGTGCAGCCTATCTTGGCGGCACTCTTGTGCGTGTACCTGCTGTTAAGGGCCAAGCCAGATTTCAGTCGTGCGTCGTACGTAAATGCATCGCCCAGGCGTATAACCGTTAAGGGATTCTTTAGCGATCTCGTGTTGCTCATCTTCATCGGTATTTTGCTGGGCCTTCTCCTCCTTGCATTTCTCATCATCGTGGGAGATTTTGTTTATGCCATCTGCATACTTTCCAGCACGGCCATATTGTTTGGTGTCGCCATTCCCGTGGTGTTCGTTGTGCTGAAGTTGGCTCGCCGAAGCCCCCACCGGCTTAACCAGCCTTATTGGACGCTGGTGAAGATCGGTATCATCGTACTCGCCATCAACATGATACCCGCCGTTGCGACCGACACGTGGACGAGGTCAACAATGGATTCCCAATTCGCTGCTGCATTCGGCAACGATTGGCAATCGAAGATCCCGGCTAATGAGGCCCAATACATGCGTCAGGTGCCGTTTTCATGGTTCGATGCGCTCTACGGGTACGGCATCCCGGGCTTCAATGCCCCGTACAACTCCAAGTCAAACGCCATATTCACTCGCGAGTATTGCCGGGACTGCCCACGGTACGTGCAATATGCAAACGGGACAGTTACCAACGGTTCCCGCAAGATAACGAGTATCGTCGACACATTCGTGTTCGATGCGTATTTACCGCAGGATCTCGGGTTTGGTGATAATAACTCGAGAAAATTGCCCGTGATCATCTGGTTCCACGGCATTGGACAGGACTTTGGGACAGGAAATGAAAACTGGACATCGCAATACCTTGCAGATGAAGGCTATCTCGTGTGCGATCTCGAATACGGATTCGTTGACACACGTGGCTATGGCTCGGGCCAGGGAATTGCAAACACGAGTCGTGCCCATAGAAGTGGATACGATTTTCCTGATACCATCCACCACATTGGCAACTTCACGAAGTTCCTGGCAAGTAATCCTGCATATTACCACGCGGATATGAATGCCGTCTACTTCGGTGGAAGAAGCCTCGGCGGGTGGTACGCGACTGTCTGTGCCTATGGTTACAACGCCACGTGGATGGGGAGCAATTTCACGAGTCCCATGCAAGTCGATGGCTGCATTTCCATGTACGGCGCGAACGAGATCGCTGCAGGTGGCAGCGGGGACGTGTTTTTCAACATGTACTTCCGGGGTTCGAGCGATCCTACCGCCGCGGACTACAATCCCGAGTGGCGATGGTACGACCCACTTCGTCTCGCGGATAAGACCCAAAACGGTGGTGGAAAAGTCTGTCCGAGTTTTCTTGTTCACGGCACGAACGATGATTACGTGCCAGTGAATTGGACCCGGGATCTCGACGCGAAGCTCAAGCAATCCGGATATATTTCAATAACCGGCTATTATCCGCTAGGCGCGCATGGCTTCGATGCCTTATTCTGGAGTCAATACACGCAGAGTATCCACTATTATCTCGAACGATTCTTAGCGCTCACGCATTAATCCATTTTTTTCTTTTCTTGTGTTTTTGATAAGAACACGCAATCCAGCATTACTTTTACATCGATTTAATCACGGTTTTTTTCGACGGCTTCTCGTTCCTCTAGCCTTGCCTCTTCATCGTTCAAGGCCTCCTCCTTTCTTTTTATGCACCACGAGCGAGTTCATAATCGAACTGCTATGTCACAAGAGACTATTTCATCATCGTTCGGTCCAATCTTTGATACACACGAGCATTTTGGCTATTTCAGCGAGTATAGCCCTGCAAATTCGTCATTAACCCTCGTGGATGTCATCAACCATGCGTACATGAACGTGGGACAACCTTCAACGGACTACAAGACCATTTGCGAGCGATTGAATCGGTACGCGGGATCGTCGAGATTCGAGGCATTGCGACAAGCGATCAGAGCTCTTCATGGATTGGACATGTATCCGCTCGTGCCATCCACGCTGGCCAGCATCGATACCAAGATCCAGGAGGAATCAACCGATCCATGGCATCCGTTCGCGATCTTGAAAGATCGTGGTAACGTGGCGGCGATCATAATGGATATTCCTGTCGAGAAACGAGCCCGATGGGACGATCCATCGATCCGCTACACGATTCGCATTGATGATGTAATCTTCCCTTTCACCCATGTTAAACCAGGGATATACAAGACGGAAACAGGCCTCAATAAAATCGAGACATTCGCAGTGAAGCAAGGCATGGCGCTTGATTCACTCGACATGTTCGACGATGCGATGGAGCGTTATCTCCAAGCATTGAAACCGTCCACGGCGTCGATCAAGATTGGCACCGCATACCAGCGATCGAATCACTTCCACCTTGAAGAAAATGACGATGGGCAGGTAACATCTATCTATGCAAGAATCGCTGACAAACAGGGTGCTATTTCAGAACATGAAATGCGTTGCTGGGGCGATTATATCGTGACACGATTGCTCGGGTTTGCCCAGGTGGAAAATTTGCCAGTCCAGGTGCACACGGGACTTGCCTCGATGCAAGAAACCAGCCCCCTGGAGCTGGTCGAGATCATGGGTGCGTTTCCCGGCGTCACCTTTGACTTGTTCCACGGCGGGTATCCCTTTCACCATTGCATGCCCGGCGTGCTGGACAAGTGCTCCAATTCACGGATCGACTTGTGCTGGCTGCCTCTCTTGTCCGAGACGGCCACGACCGAATTGCTTCGTGATATCATCGAGATGGGGCAATCGGATCGCGTGCTCGCGTTCGGCGGCGATTGCCAATCGCCGTACGGGTCATACGGGGCCCTACTCGTTATTAAAGACTTACTTGCAACCATTCTGGAACGATTCGTCAATAGCGGGCGGCTTACGCGCGAGGATGCCATCGCAATGGGCAATGAAATGCTCTGGGACACGCCACGCGCGGTTTTCAGGTGGAATAACGAGCTCCATGCGTGAAAAAAGAGAAAATGGAAAATTAAGCAAAGTTTATCTGCATTCAGCGTTGGAATTTCTTTCGTCGATGCACGAGCAATGAAATCATAGAGATTGTGATCGCCCCGAGCGTTATCTCGGTCGAATATCCTGGTATCCCGGGTCCTGTTGAACCGGAAGACGCGGGTTTTGCGGATGTCTCGTTCGATTTCAATCCTTCACCTTGCCCGTTCACGGCACTGATTTCGTAATAATACATCTGTCCGTTTGTCACGCCCTTGTCAGTATACGTGAGCACGTTGCCGACCGTGGTCAGGTAGACTTCCGCGCCAGATGTCGTGCCGCGATAAATCTTGTACCCCGTGATGTTCGAGCCGCCATTGCTCGCCGGCGCCGCCCAGGTCAAGGTAACTTGGGCGCTCCCGCCCGAGGCAGCAACTGTTCGCGGCACGCCCGGCACCGTGGCCGGCGTTGCGCTCGCCTCCGTCGAGTTGGCGCTCGTTCCAGCGAAATTCACGGCTGCAACCTTGAAGTAGTAAACCTGGCCATTTGTCAAGCCCGTCGCGGTGTAATTCAGCACGACGCCAACCGTGGTGAGCAACTCCTCGTTGCCCGACGAATTGCCGCAGTAGATGGAATAACCCGTGATGGGCGTGCCACCATCACTCGCGGGCGTCACCCACGAGAGTTGCACTTGCCCATTCTCGATTGTTGCTTGAAGGTTAACCGGTGCCCCTGGCGTCGATGCCGTTACCGCGCTCACCTCGCTTGTTTGCAAACCCTGGCCAATTGCATTCTCGGCACTGATAAAATAATAATAGACCTGGTTATTCGCCAAGCTGGAGTCCACGTATAAGGTCACGTTTCCTGTTATTGCCCTAAGCGCCTCGTAGCCTGACAAGGTGCTTTGGAAGATCACGTAATTCGTGATCGGCGAACCGCCATTGCTTGCCGGCGGGTCCCACGTGAGCGCGATCTGCTTGACACTGCGTGTTGCAAGGAGATTTCGTGGAATGCCCGGTAACCCGGCTGTGGTACTCGCCTCCGTCGAGGTTGCACCCGTGCCCTGGCCGTTTACTGCTGCAACCTTGAAGTAGTAAATCTGGCCATTTGTCAAGCCCGTGACGTTGTATGTCAACACGTTACCGACCGTCGTGAGCAAGGTTTCCCCGCCTGATGTCGTGCCCTTGTAAATCTTGTAGCCCGTGATTGCTGAGTAGATGTTGCTCGATGGGGGTGACCACGAGAGCGTCACTTGGGTATTCCCCGGCATTGCCTGGAGATTCAAGGGCACCGACGGGATGACGATCATGGGCAAGCAGAAAAGGTAGCCACTGATGCCACCAACGTACACGTGACCGCCCGCGATCCCGGCCGAGCATTCCATCCACGCGCCCGTGTCGAAATACCAGATTAACGCGCCCGTCGTCGCGTTCAAGCAATATTCATTATGGTCTTCGGATCCAATATAGACGCATCCACCAGCGATCGATGGGTTATCAAGCACTTGATCACCCGTGGTAAAATTCCAGATTTGCGTGCCCGTCGTGGCACTTAAACAATATACGTGGTGGTCGCAACACCCGATATAAACGTACACGCCTGAAACGGCAGGGGAAGCGTAAAATTCATTGGTGGCATTGTAGGCCCAGAGATACTTTCCCGTCGTTGCATTCAAGCAATACGTCTTGTTGCCCCAGGTTCCGACGAACAAGCGGCTCCCCGAGATCGCGGCGGAGGAACTGATCCTGCCATTTGCGATGTAGGTCCAGAGCCAATTACCCGTCGTTGCATTGAAGCAAAATTCCCTGCCATTCTGGTTTCCCACGTACACGCGTCCATTGACGATGGCGGGGGAAGTATCGATGCTATCACCCGTATTATTCTTCCATTTCAACATTCCATTGGATGCGTTCAAGCAGTATAGATTGAAATCCCAGCTCCCGAAGTATAACCGCCCGTTCCAAACCGCCGGGGACGAGTCAATGTCTCCGGTCGTCGTGTAATTCCAGAGCGATTTGCCCGTGGTTGCATTCAAGCAATAGAGATTGCCGTCATAACACCCGATATATACCCTGTCGTTGGCGACCGCAGGTGACGACACCACGGAGTACGTCGTCGAATAATTCCACACCTGGTTACCCGTAATAGCATCCAAGCAATACACGGAGTGGTCGTCGTCGCCAAAATACACCCGCCCTCCCACGATGGCAGGGCAAGAAAAGATAGGTCGATACGTTTGGTATGCCCACGTTGCGTTCACGCCTTTCACGGGAGTCGTCTTGACAACGCCCGTGTGATTCAACGCGCCCTGGATCATCGGCCAATCATCGCCGAACTGGTCGCTCGATGGCATCTGGAGGTTCTGGACTACGTCGAGGAACGCCCTCGATCCCGCTGTCGTGAATAAGTTGGCGGAGCCATTGAATCCCCAGTACAAGTAACGGTTTGCTTGCTGGATGATGTCATCATAACCTCCGGCAAGCGATTTGCTCAAGACGTGATCGCTTGCCGGCACGTAACTAACGGATATCGTCGCGTAATCAACAGCACTCGTGAATATGACGGTGCTTCCGGCAGGTATCGCATAGGGCGCGTTGAAATTCGCCGCGAAATATGCAGTGAAATTCGTGTTCTGGCTCGTTCCATGATTTCCATTTGGGGAGCCAATGGTTAGGCCAGCAGCACCGGTACCCATGAAGCGATATCCTCCTTCACCCATGGCGAGAATTTTTGAAATCGACCCGTTGATCCAGGTCACGAGCGTCGCGTTCGTCCACGTGCCCGTATCAGGCCCGATGATGATCAGCGAGTACCTCGATAACGTCGAGCTAGTGATCGTCGATACTTTAACCAGATCCGTGATGAACCCATTCGCATTCAAGAGCGATTGAAACGACGTGGCGCCGACTAAATCTTTTACGTACAGGAACGCCACGGACGCGCTTGATTGGGGTCGTATCTTACCACCTTCCATGGTTGGCAAATTGCGTCGTGGATTGGTCAGGTCGAATTGAATGCCCAGGCAGAGTAGTGCCGTCAATCCAAGAAGCACGATGGCTTTTTTTTGTATTTTCATGCATATCTTGTCTCTATAATTATGTACCTCGATAAAGCAATCTAAACACGTTTCAAGCTTAATTTCAAGAATCGCTTTTATGAATACTGAGTATTTTGTGACTCTTGAATTTTTATTGCTTATTTAGCAATAAAGAAATGGAGAACGTGGTAATGGGCAAATACATTTAAAATTAAGCCGGATTGAAAGAAATAAAGTGATTTTTATGAGGTATTTTTCTGGTGACATTTATCCCATTCCCGTTTAAATAATAGCGCTCATAACATGCAAGATGCTTCCTGGCGCGGCGAACATGGTTTTATTTGGTCTTTAGGTGAGGGTGGCAAAAATCGTCTCATTCTGGTCTTGGTTTTATAAAAGACTCGAAATCTAAGCTGACATATGGAAGATAAGGATGTTGAAAGCACCGCGACGACCGATGCGGAAAAATTATCTGAGGATAAGAGTGTTAATTCTAAACCAGGAAAGATGAACCTCTTTGCGAAGCTGAAAGCGAAGCGGCGCCAAGACGTGCAGGAGGTGGACGAGATGTGGGAGGCGATCGGCTTTCACAAGCCCCTGGCCGGCTTTTGGTACAATTTGACCTTCAGTCTCATCACCCTCGTCGCGGGATTGATTTTTAGTGGTGCTTTGCTCAATATATTTTACCCGTATCCAGAATCGAACGGATATCGCGGTGTCACGAGTGGTATTTTCTCCTTGTTTCTAACCGTGCTGTCCTTGGGCACGAGCATGACCATGGATCGATTCATCGCGGATTCTCGGATCCGAAATCCGAGAAAAATGATACAATATGTACAGTATTACATCTGGTATAACGCGTTTACCAGCCTCTGTTCGTGCACGGTCATCAGCATGTATGCCTTGTTCTTTGTGCCCTTCGGGGATTTGTCATATGGTGTCTGGCTCATGGTAATCATAGCTGCAAACCAGTATCCCGGATTTCTCGGGGCCTTCAGCGGCGTGCTCGGATCGCTCCAATACTACCACAAGACTGCGATCCTGAGTTTCGTGACCGGACAGATTTTTAACCGCATCACGGAGCTGTCGTTTGTGTTGATCGGTCGCTGGTACGGCAGCATTCACCCGGAATTAGGTGAGATCTTGGGAATTGCCATCGGGGCAGATTTGAGCGTCGTGGTTAATTCATTTATCGGCATGTGGCTCTCGGCCTATTATTTCACGAAAACTATGAAGAACGAGGGTGTCCGGGTCCGTGATTGCTTCCGGATCGATTTTGACCGGCACCTCGTCTGGGAAACATTTTTTTTCGGCATCAAGACAGGCATACCAAACTTGATCGGCGTGGTCACGGGCCTGATCATGTTGTGGGAGAACATCATCTTCGTTCCGCAGTACACGACCTTAAACGTGCTGGCTGGGCTCGCGGGTGGTATCTCCGGATTCGTGAACTGGGGCGGTGTTTCAGCGCCAACGCCGGCCTTAGCCGAATCTTACTTGAATGGCAAGAAAAAGCTTACCGAATATTACGTGAGTGCCACGATCCGCTACATCACGCTGTTCCACATGCTGTTCTTGCCCATGACGCTATCGTTGTTATTCATCTTGAACAGATTCTTGATATTCTTCCAGTTGACGAATTATTTGCTTGCAGTTCCATTTTTCATCCCGTCCCTAGTGAACACATTTCAGCAACCTTACACGAGTTTCGCCGATAGCATCCAACTCGGGTGTAACCGACCCAACTTTCTCATGGGCATCCGCTTCTGCGAGGAGACCCTCAAGGTGTTTTTCACGACGCTATGGCTTATCATCCTCGCCTTGCCCGCAAAGTTCGGCCTTCCTGCCCTGTATTGGATCCTTACTTGCGGCGTCCAGCCCGCAATCTTGTTCAAGACCACCATGGCTTACATCCGCATTCACAGGACCATCGTGAAGGTGGTCATCCCGAAATGGCAAGTCTTCGTCGCCCCCACGATTGCATGCGGTATCATGCTCGTTTTGCTCATCTCGTTGTTCACGTTCGTGATCAATCCCTTGATAGACATCATCGGCTTCGTTGGCGCGCTCGCGGTCGCCGTCGCCTGCCTTCTCTTCATCGTCATGTTCTCATACATGCCATTGACTGCACTGCTAGGAGGCTGGGATTCCGTGAGCCTCAATGAATTCAAGCAAGCGGCGCGTATGTCAGGCCCGAGCATGTTTTTCGTGTGGCCCATGTACAAAGCAACCGAGTTCGCATGTAAAAAGAGCCGGCTTTTCAATAAATTCCCCATTCATAGTGAGGATGCCATGCGGGAAGCCAGGGAACTCTTGGAACTGAAAAAATCACACATGATAAAAACACTACCCATTCATTGATAATGGGAGAGAAGAGATCTCCCTGGCATCAATTTTATTAACAAAACTGGCAAAAAAGTGCAAACTTTTTTTTCTTCTTCAAATCCATCAATATACCGAATCCAACGAGACTCATGATTTTAGGACATATGTCCGTATCGGTAAAAAATATTGGGTTGAAATGCGGGCATTTTTTGGGTGCCCGATATGCTTTATCAATTTGCATGATCGTTTCAGTTATATGCATGGGATATGGCGGCAGCGTAAACTCGGTTTTATTGATTTTCAAGGTAAAAAGGCGCTGATCAAGCCTCGTTATGGTGAGGATTTTATAAAAAGCCCGAGATCAGAGTTTATCATATGGATAATACGGATGATAAAATCATCGAATCGGCTATTGAAAGAAATCCTGGTGCTGGCGAGGGCGTTCCAGCTAAACAGGGAAAGATGGGCCTCTTCGCGAAGCTAAAAGCTGCCCGACATAAAGAAGTGGAGATAGTAGATTCTTTATGGGAAGCAATAGGATTTCACAAGCCATTAGCAGGCTTTTGGTACAATTTAACCTTCAGTCTCATCACCCTCGTCACGGGGTTGGTATTTTCAGGGGCTTTGCTCAGTATTTTTTACCCTTATCCAGAATCGAATGGATACCGGAGCGTTACAAGTGGTATTTTCTCCCTCTTCTTCACCGTGATGGGCCTCGGCACGAGCATGACCATGGACAGGTTCATCGCCGATGCTCGTCTTCGTGATCCGAAGAAAATGATTCTTTATGTTCAGTATTTCATCTGGTATCATGCATTTACTGGAATCATCATGTGCACGGCAGTGAGCGCGTACGCCTTGTTTTTCGTGCCACGATACACCAGCGATCTTTCCTATGGAATCTGGATGATGGTGATCATCGCGTCCTACCAGTATCCCGGCTTTCTCGGGGTTTTCAGCAACGTGCTCGGTTCGCTCCAGTATTACCACAAGACCGCGATCATGGGTTTCGTGACGGGGCAGATATTCAACCGCATCACCGAACTCACGTTCGTCTATCTCGGCCGCCTTTGGGGCATGGCTGATCCTGCCATGGGCGAGATCCTGGGCATCGCGATCGGGGCCGATTTGAGCGCTCTAGTCAACTCGTTTTTCGGCATGTGGGTCAGCGCGTATTACTTCACGAAAGCTATGCAGCACGAGGGCGTTCGGGTCCGCGATTGTTTCCGGGTCGATTTCGATCGCGCGCTGGTATGGCAATGCTTGTCATTCGGGATCAAGACGGGCATGCCGGGGTTGATCGGCGTCGTCACGGGCTTGATCATGCTATGGGAAAACATCATCTACATACCGCAATACACGACCTTGAACACGCTCGCCGGCCTCGCGGGTGGTATCTCAGGATTTGTAAACTGGGGCGGCGTCTCCGCCCCTACACCGGCCTTGGCAGAGTCATACTTGAACGGCAAGAAAAAGCTTACTGAATATTACGTGAGTGCCACGATCCGCTACATCACGCTGTTTCACATGCTTTTCTTGCCCATGACACTGTCGTTGCTCTTCATTCTTGATAAATTTCTCCTCTTTTTCAATCTCACGAACTATTTGCTTGCCGTGCCATTCTTCATCCCGTCACTCGTGAACCAGTTTCAGCAACCCTACACGAGTTTTGCCGACAGCATCCAGCTCGGGTGTAACCGGCCCAACTTTCTCATGGGCATCCGCTTTACCGAGGAGTCCTTGAAGGTATTTTTCACGACACTATGGCTCATCATCCTTGCATTGCCCGTCGTGTACGGTTACAATGCGCTGATCTGGATTCTCACGTGCGGGGTGCAGCCGGCCATTCTTTTCAAGACCTTCGTGGCCTACATCCGCATCCACAAGACCATCGTGAAGGTAGTTATCCCGAAGTGGCAAGTTTTCGTCGCGCCCACGATCGCATGCGGTATTATGCTCGTAGTGCTCATCTCATTATTCCTCTTCGTGATCACTCCCTTGATAACGATCGCGGGGTTCATCGTTGCGCTCATCGTGGCTGTTCTATGCTTGCTTTTCATCGTCATTTTCGCGTACATGCCCTTGACCGCGTTGCTCGGTGGCTGGGATTCGGTAAGCCTCAACGAGTTCAAACAGGCGGCGCTCATGTCAGGCCCGAGCAAGTTTTTCGTGTGGCCCATGTATAAAGCAACCGAGTTCGCCTGCCATAAGAGTCCACTGTTCAACAAGTTTCCCATTCACAGCGAGGATGCCATGCAAGAGGCGAGGGAACTCTGGGAAATGAAAAAGTCGCACATGATTGCTTGATACCAAGATAATCTTGAAAAATCTCCAAGATCAATACTTTTCTTATTTTCTCAGATATCAGACCCCACTCTTTCTAAAAGGGTGGAACTTATGTTCTATTCATGAAAAATCGCATCCTTGGACCACCGGGTGATGTTTTAAGATGGTGTCCAAGCCTGTCCACAATTTATAAAATTAGGAACCACTGTTTAAACCAGTGCAGTTCACGATATTAAATGACCACAATTCGGGCAAAACCGCGTTTCCGGGTCTGTCGGGTACGGGGCGCCGCAGAAGCTGCATATCCTTCCGAGGGAGTCCTGGAACGGGCTCGAAATTTCTTTCGGCACTTCTCTTGTGTTCGATCTTGGCGAAGAACCGTGACTAACGCCTGGTGATGGAATGAATGCTGTTGACGGCATGCGATCCTGTCTTGGCACGCTGCCACCTTGCGGCGAGGGAACGAATGCGGATGACGGGATGCTGGTCGGGCGTGGCATGGATGCAGGTCGCGTGAATTCTGTATTCGTGGCCTCCGTTTCATGGATGCTCGCCGTGGATAACACGTTCAAGCTTTTCTCGCGAACCTCCTTCTTGAGCCGGGACACGTTGCCAGAACCACCCATGATGAAACCAATTCCCAGGATCACGGCAACGATTATCGCGGCAATTGGCTGGTACACCGAGTGGAATTGATACACGTAAACCAGGCCAAGAAGCGCAAACGGTATGATGATCGCGCCGATCACGATCATTGCGATCCAACCGCTAGACTTGCGTGCAAACCTAATGTTGATTTGTAAGATTCGCTGCTTAACCTCGTTTTCCATCTTGTTTAAGCATGACCTGCACACGTATGCTTCTCCGCAATGCTTGCAAAACACAGCTCCGCATACCTGGCACAAGCTCGGGTGGGGGCCTATCACGTTGCGCGGGACAGACACCATTCTATAGCATTTCGAGCATCCTATCGAGACCATCACGATTCACTTTGCACACGCGTATTGTCGTTATACAAATGATGCGGTGATAATGTAATAAAGTTACGTGCGTGCAATCCGACGGGGTTCACGGCTGCATCAGCACGAGGCACGCACGCATGCTTGATGGCTTTCCTCAATCTATAATTTCTTGACCACAACTCGGGCAAAAACGAAGCTCAATGTCTTGCGGAAGCGGGTTACCGCATAGATTGCAATATTTCATAACCGTTTCCTTTGACGGAGGCACGATCGTTCCGGGGATTTCCCTTTCGCCCGGATTTTTCGATAGTTCTTGCGAAACTCGTGCCTGGGAAACGAATGCCGATTGAGGGATTCGCGATTGCGACGCCATTTCGCCATGCTCCGGCTCGGGAATGAATGCCGATGGCGGAATGCTGGATTGCCGTGGCTGCTCAACATTCCACGAGACCGGTGGGGCGGATGATGCTCCCGAGTACGTGCTAGCGTGGGAACGAATTCTCCCGAGGGCGGAGCGCAACGGAGCCTTGGCATTCTTGATACTGTTCACGCCGCCGCAAAGCAAGCAAAGGCCGACAATCACGAGCACAGCAGCCACGATCATGAATGGCGTCGACAGATGATAGGTCAGCGATATGATCCAGGCCACCATGCCCGTGACTAACGCGGAAAAGAGTAACACTGCACCAATAACGATCATGGCGATTCCGCCACCAAACCGGCCGCGGTACGTCTTGTTTGCATCCAAGATCTGCTGTTTATCCCCTTGTTCCATCCTATCTAGGCATTTCATGCACACGTATGGCTTTCCGTGCAATGTACAGAAAACATTGCCGCATATCGTGCAGATGTTTGTTGGTGGATGGTTCGAGTTGGTCGGAAGGAACACATCCCTCGTGCAAGCATAACATTTTGTCATCTCATCGCCTCCGATATTGATACTTCTGAATGAAGATCTTTCGATCACGTTATATTGCTTTTGGATTAAAAGGTTGTATCATACAAACAATAATTTTCACTAATTAACCGATGGTAAGGTAAGAAAATCTGTTTGGTGAAGTCGATGGACTTTTATGAGGTCATAAAGAACAGGTACAGCGTCAGGAGCTACAAGCCCGATCCGGTGCCGATTGATGCCGTGATGCGAATCTTGGAAGCGGCGCGGATGGCACCCACTTGGGCGAACAAGCAAGGTGTTCGATACGTGGTCATCACCGACGAGGAGCAAGTCAAGAACGTGGCAGATGGTCTTGGCAAGAAATGGTTGAAAACGGTGCCCATGTTCATCGCGGCAATCAGCAACGAGAAATGGTCGGGAATGCGAAGCAATTTACCGTATTTCATGCTGGATGTCGGCATCTGTTTCGAGCACGTGATCCTTGCTGCAACAAACGAGGGCCTTGGCACGTGTTGGATTGGGGCATTCGACGAGGATAAGCTCAAAAAGGTGCTCAAGGTCCAAAAAAACGACCGGATCATCGCCTTGACCCCGCTAGGATATCCCGATTGCGAGCCCGGGGAACGTATCCGGAAAGAACTCTCGGAAATCGTGTACTTAAACGAGTTCGGCAAAAAAATGGAATGAATTCATTCTTCTTTTCTATCCAAGCCATTCATGTGCTCATAAACCTTGTATAATCCTTGAGTCCCGAGTGTTTCGAGCCCCATGGCCTTGGCCGCGATGTAGAACTGGTTCGCCAAGGCAAGCCCGGGCAGCGACAAGTTCATGCGTTTGGCTTCGTCAAGGGCAATGCCCATGTCTTTCAAGAAATGCTTGATGAAGAAACCCGGGTTGAAGTCCCCCTTGAGGATGCGCGGCCCATAATTGACGAGCGACCAGTTTTGCGCCGCGCCTTTACCTATGATGTTGATCATCTCGCCAACGTCGAGGCCCGCCTTCATCGCATACATCATTGACTCGACGACGCCGACCATGGTCGACGCGATCATGATTTGATTGCTCATCTTCGTATGCTGGCCGGCTCCCGCCTTGCCCATGTAGGCGATCTTTTCGGGATCGCCCATCATCTGGAAAATCGGCAGTATTTCCTGAAAAGTCGGTTCATCCCCGCCGACCATTATTGCCAAGGTTGCATTCTTGGCACCGACGTCACCGCCCGACACGGGCGCGTCGAGCGTTGCGATGTCGAGTTTTTGCGCATCCTCGAAAATCTTGATGGACAGCGCGGGTTCGGTCGTCGTCATGTCGACGATGATCGAGCCTTCCTTAGCTCCCTTGAAGATGCCTTGCTCCCCGAAATACACCTCGTTCACGTCGACAGGCATCCCCACGATCGTGAAAATCACATCGCTTCGTTCCGCCACGTCCTTGGCACTATCGCACCACGTCGCGCCAAGTTCCACCAGCGCGTCGGCCTTTTCCTTCGTCCTATTGTAAACGAATGCTTCGAATCCACCTTTCGTGATCACGTGGCCGCACATGGAGTTACCCATGACGCCCGTGCCAATCCATCCAATTTTTTTGTCTGTCATGCTAATTCACGTTATTCGCGATCATTCTCGCTTGCTTAACACGTTTTCTTCATACTCGTTAATTTTATAGATCCAATCCAAACCTGCTGGCACGCCCTTCTGCATGCAATAGGCATCCCACACGGCGCCGAACGGCATGGCTTTCAGCTGTTCCAAGAGAGCAAGCCGATGGAAAAGCAAGCCGTTTTCTTCCAGCTCATCGAGCCGATCCCATGGCTGAAGCATTGCTCGTAATAAAGCTATCAACGTGGCCCTGGCTCCGATCACCCACGCGCCGATGCGATTCAAGCTCGCGTCGAAATAATCGAGGGATAGGTGGATGCGATCCATGGCCCCGCTCCGCACGATCTCCTCGGCTAGCGAGAGCAAGTCGTCGTTTTCGATGGCTACGTGATCGCTATCCCAGTGGACACCGCGACTCACGTGAATAAGCAATTCTGGCACGAACGGCAACACTGCCGAGATCTTGTCGGCAACCGATTCTGTCGGGTGATAATGGCCCATATCCATCGTGAATCCTATCTGGTTCTTGATGGCATATCCCAGGTAAAAATCATGACTCCCGACAACGAAAGCCTCGCTACCGATGCCAAACAACTTGCCTTCCACGAAATCCATTATGTTGCTCAGGTCGAGCTTCGTGGCATATACCTGGTCGAGCGAATCAAGAAGCACGGCCCTGAATCCAGCCCGATCAACGGGCACATCCTTCATACCATCGGGAATCCATAGATTGTTGATGCAAGGACTTCCGAGTTGTTTCCCGATTTCGTTGGCTATCTCTCGGCACCGCACGACGTGCCGGATCCAGAAATCCCTGATTTCCCGCGTTTTATTGCTCAGCGTGAACCCCGATTTCGCTTTGGGATGCGCAAAAAGGGTGGGATTGAAATCAATGGCCAGGTCGTTCTCCCGTGCCCAATCGATCCAGCCTTGAAAATGTTCCACCTCGATCGCGTCACGGTCGACTTTCTGCCCCTGGAACTCGCCGTACATGGCATGCAAGTTCACGCGGTGATTGCCGGGTATCAGCTCAAAGGTCTTTAAATAATCTTGCCGCAATTCATCCGGTGTCCTCGCCTTGCCTGGATAATTTCCCGTCGCTGCCAAGCCACTCCCCCCGAGGTCCTCGCCGAGGCCCTCGAAACCGCCCACGTCATCGCCTTGCCAGCAATGGATAGATAGCGAGATCGCATCCATTTTTTTCATGACATCGTCGGCATTCACGCCAACGCCCATGTATGCTGACCTGGCAAGGTCATATTGGTGGTTAATCCGGTCTTCATCCATGATCCATCGATCCATGCTTGCGATTATGTGTTCTTGCAGCCGTCCGTGAAAAAAGATTAATTGTTTTTACCAAGCGCGTGAAACACGATTTTCATAATACGAGAACGTACGATGCTATCGAATATGCATGTGCTGTTGGATAAGAAAATGTGGGGAAAAAATGAAACCTTGACAAGGAAATGAAAAAAAAGGGATGTTTCACCGCTATTTATCTAATTCATCGATAATTTCGTTCAAGTCCCTTTTATCCTCATCCTGAGCTTTTGGTACAGATTCGGACGGAACATCCTCTTTAGTCTCTCGTTTTTCTCGTGCTCTATCCTCCAGGAATTGCTTGGCTCTTTTGGAATCCTTCGGGTAGGTTTTATAGACGAGCGTGTAGAGGATAAGGCAGACAACCCAAAACGGGAACATTATCCAAAACATTCCGTGCCCAAGGGCTAGCATATTTGTTGTTCTAGAGAATGTACTTGAATCTGGATATTGATTTGGTGTCCAAGTTGAAGGAAATTCACCTGGTGTAGGTGATTGAAAGCCGAGCAACGCTGCCGCAATTGTCACGAGCCACGTTCCAAAGGCAGACACTCCCCCTTCAAAGAGTCGATCAACTGCGAATGCAGATCCCCTGATTTCAGGTGGAAAGATCTCGCTGAAGATTGGATTATTGCAAGCGTTGGCTGACCACGTGATCGAGAATCCGGTGATGATGCCGATGAGAAGGTACAAGCCAAAGGAACTGGTGTCAGGTGGAATAACGAAAAACAAGATGAACACCATTGGAATCCCGATTGCAACCGAGATTTGCGCGACCAGGATTCGGCCCTTGTATGTGTTCCATTTCGCAGCCTTATCACCGATCCAACCACCGAACAAGGTGCCACCAGCTGCACCAAAAGCGATCAGGAGAAACCCGGCACCAGCAATGAGCGGCACAAAGCCAACGTATTCGAGCCATGTCGGCATGAGGTAAATTGCTGTCCATGGAATGCTTCCTGCCATGCCTTGGCAAATAATTAGCAAGAACGTCTTGTTGGTCAAGATTTTCTTGAAATCCGACCGCTTTATCGTGTATGTTTCAGCTCCCGTAAATCCTATATCAAGCGCACCCCGAACCGGATCCTTCGCAAAGGTTAGCACGAACACGCCAATGCCTATGCTGAGGAACCCCCACGCAACGAAAACAAATCTCCAATTGTCCAAGCCGGGAATAATGTCCGCCGATAAGCTGACAAATAGAGTGGCCGATATCGCTCCGAACACGACGCCCAGGATTAACATCAAGCCGAGCATGCCAAAGGCAACACCCCTCTTTTCGGCTGGAAAATAATCGGCAATGATGGATTGGGCAGTAGGTACGATCACCCCCAATCCAATCCCGATGATCAACCGGTAAATGACCATGTCTAGGATGGTCTGGGAGAAAGCAAAGAAGATCGTGAAAACTCCCCAGAAAATACATCCGAAGGTCAGCACTTTCCTGCGTGAATACTTGTCGTTCAGCCAACCCCATATCGGCGTCGTGGCGGCCTGCGTTAGCCCTTGCGCCGTGCTAATAAATCCGAGAGCTTCAACCGAAATTCCCATCGTGTTCTGAATACTTGAAAACACGAGAGGATACAACGATTGATCTGCTGCATTGATCATGTTAGACGCGTTCACAACGCGTTGCGTCACTTTCCGTGTTTTATCGGATTTCATTTGCTCCGCGGTTTTTTCTTCCGTCTGCTCTTGTGACAAGCAATATTCCACCTTGAATCATTGTAATTAAACTAATGATAGAACAATCTAAATTTCATGAAATAAAAAGTAGAACTAATGCCTCCATGGCAGGTTCTATTTCATGGGAAGGAAATTGTTGTTAGAGGTACTGGAAATGTCCTTCGAGCATCTACCGATCGGGCAAGTGTCGAGTTAAGATCAAGGAAAAAAAGATAAGAATTGTTTAGTCGCGTCCGAGCACCTGGCTGAAAAACGAGGCGCTTGCCAGCTGGAAGCTATATGCCTGGAAGCTCCAGATCTCGGTGTAGATGTTGGAAAGGGCCGGGATCACCCCTTGATTGCTCAAGGAATTGTTGTAACCCGAGCCGGAGTAATCCCCGGGGAAATACTGGAACCCGTCGGCGATGTCGCCAGGAAACGCGCCGCTCAAGACACCCGGGATGAACTTTTGCCGCGTGAAGTGATTCTGCACGAAAATATCGCCACCCGGCAACCATGCCATCATGCACCTGTCTTCCATGTTGCGGCCGAAAAGCCAGTCGAAGTGCGTGGTCATAAAATCGTACAGCACGTGGCGGGTTGCAACATCGGTCGTTAAATTATAAGCATAGGAAGCCGCGTAAATTGCCTGGAGATAATCGAAATTCCACCCCACGGGTGCGCCGAGTGGCTGGTACCGGAGAAAATTGAACAAATCCCTGCTATCATTCGTTCTTTCTTGGATGAATTCGGCAAGGTGCTTGCACGTTTGGTTTCCTGCGATGTATTGCAAACCGTTCCAGCCGTTCGTGCCGTTGAACTCCTCGGCAAATTCCAGAGCGATGGCGACCTGGCGGTAGTCGCCCGGGAACGAGACCAGCGAGTTCGAGGCGGCGATGATGGCATTCACGTAATTTTTTGCATTGATGAAATAGGTGACATTATGCGTGAGTCGGTACATCTCCATCTCGCAAGTTATGGATGCCCAGTCCCCGTCGAGAAAACCCGCATATGCGTGCCTGGTCGTGTTGGCAAACGTCTCGAGTTGCGTGATGTTTTCCGTGTAATAACCATGCTGCTTGAACTGGTACGCCAGCGATGCAGCGGCAGCTGCGACGAGCAAGCCTTCGGAATTGCGCAAAAACTGGTCGTGGTAGGACTGCGATTGATTTGCGGGGTTCGAGCCGTCGCCGACGACCCAGCGCCCGTTACCAAACTGGTCCTCGTACTCGGGTGGTCCGAAGACGGTCCACCGGATGCTGCCGTTCTGGCCGAGCTCATTCGAGTCAAAAAACAGCTGCTCGGGCTGGTAAAACCGCTTCATCCACCACTGGATAGCGAACCATGCCTCCTTGTCGGCGTCGGGAATCGATGCATTGCCCGGGTAGGCGTGTTGAGCGGGCTCGTTGATGAAAGTGTCGAATGATTGTCGAGCGCTATACGCCAAGGCATAACATGATTGGGACATGGAAACGCCGTACACGTTATAGTCCCCGGAATCGTGATACCCTCCCGTGAGATTGATGTCATTTTTATACACGTAATTACCAGAGTCGTTGGCCAAGTACCATGCATCTTGATCGTGGCATGCCGCGTGACCTATCGCGTTAGGCTGGAGCGGTGCAACAGCGGTGCCGCACTTCGCGTAGTAATAATAGTACAAGCCGAGGTGTCGGGCTGCATCGAAGTACGTGGCGTTGATCGTGAACTCGTTCGATGGCACCACGTATTGCCCGAGCCGCGCGATAACGTGGTAAGCCCCTTCGGTTTGGAGCGACGTGAAGTTCCCTTTCCAGTAAAACCGCTCCCAGAGCGGTCCATCGCGCGCGAGTACTCCTGAGTATGCGGTCGCTCCCGTGGCATCGTTGACCACGTCGAACGTGCCATTCACGCCGGGCATATCATTCTCCATGGCAAGAAAGAAGGTCTTGTCCTGGTTCGGGAACATTCCAACGTTGTTAATGATCAAGAGTGGGTGTTCGCCGAAGATTTTCGTTCCAAGCGTCACTGGCACCAAGACGGAACACGCTGCTATTATCGTGATGGTCGCGGCGGTTGCAATTTTGTTTCTCGTGCTCATTGGGATATGAAGGCTTTCCAATGAGACCCGGCGGGCGACTACTCCTTTTAATTTTTCGACCCAGGCGTTCACCTTGAACCCGAGCACGTAAAGCGCGATGACCAGCGAGTTGATGAAGACCGCGGGGATTATCATGTTATACATCCATGCTATCTCGAAGTCGGGGGCATTCTTGTTCAGCGTGTAATAAAACGCGATGAGAACGAGCGAGACGCAGCCACCAAACAGCGTGATGATCCGCACGATCTCGACGTGATCATCCCTCGACACGATCACGAGCACGGTCACCAGGCAGACAAGCCCCGCGAGCGCGAGCCATTGCAGCACGCTTATGTCTTGGATAGGTGGAACGGTGACGCTGATCGTGATCAAGAACGGCCATGCTACCGCGAAGAGAAACAAGACGAGGAAAACCAGGGCCCCGAGGAACAGCAAGAGCCTCACGGGCTTGGGATGCAATCGCGGCAGTCCTTGACCGCGCGGCAGCATTAGCCTCGTGATCGGGAGGATCACGCCAGCCACCATTGCGCAGTTTAAAACGAAAAAGACTGCCAGCAATGCAGTATACCCCGTCACTGCATCCGAGACGGTGATCGTGATGCTTGCAGTGATGCCCGCGAGGCATACCAGTGCCACGGCGATCATGATGACCGCCGCAGGCCGTGCTTTCAATTTTTTCCCGATCATGCCGTGCTGGGATCGAAAACCGCTCAGCGCCGAGGCGTAAAAAAACAAACCAAAGCCGCAAGCGACCGGGAGCAAGGACATGATGGTCTGGGGAAGCGAAGGGATGTTGTTGACGTTGACGTATCCCTGCGTGATCAACGCCGGGATGTCCCGATAATAATTACCGATGAAGATATGACTGCCGAGACCAATTTGCGGCGTGCCGATGATAGAAAAGAGAATCTCGGCGATCACGATGCCCCCGGCAATCACGCCACCGGTTATGCCAATTCTCACGACGCGCTTGCCCGGCACGATATCCCTGGCTGGTATTTCAGTTGCATGAGCTTGAGGTCGAAGGAGATGCAAGAATCCCGCCATCAGCACGGCGAAGATCAAGAAATATGGCAAGTTACCAAAAAAGAATTGCCATCCCATCAGCTCTTCGCTCGCCACGTACCGGTAATGCGCGATATCGAGCAGGCCGAATGGACTCATCGTTTCTATCCCGTTATATTCATAACGGACGAAAACCGTGATATAATTCTCGTAAAATGCGTACCCGATGAAGAGCAGGCCAAGGGCCACTGGAATGCCTATGAGCAAGACGGCGCCCCACGTATCACGGAGAAATGCACGTCTCGAAGAAAGCCGCGGGGTGTCGCGATTGGTTCTTTCATCCATGCTTGCATACCAGTTCATGACAATAAAAAAGCTTCAATTATGGTTTCGCGTCGGCATATCATGGCTTATTCTTGAATTCCAATATAAAGTAAGTTTTTTTTTGTTCAGATTTCTGAACAAAATACCTTTATGTTCTCTGTTATTATTATTCCTAGTGAAAAAAAATGATCTTGATGGATGGAAAAACGCGTAGAAAATTGATCTTGGAAGCAAAAAAGTACGGAGGAATAGCGATCCCACACCAGAAACTGCAAGTACACCAGAACGGGGCAAAGTTTCCAATCAGCAAGGTTTACGTGGATGACGAGCAGCTAGATCCAAGCATGATCTATACCCTTGTCATCATTCCGGAGGGCTTTGGCATAAATAACACGGGAATCGTGTTGACGCATTTCGATGCAAAATTGGGTCCAGTCGTTATTGCAGCGACGTCAGCAGAGATCATTAATGATGATCTGAAAGAAACTTGTGGAAGATGGATGGCATCGAGCGAGCCAGGTTTTTTCACGGCCTCATCGGGCTCATTATTCGGTTCCAATTATCTGTTCGAAATCGAGAGCACCGCGGCAAGAACCGGGAAAGAAACCATTATGCTCAGCCTCGTGACAAACAAGAAAACGGGTGTTTTCATCGAAGATATTGTTTCCACGGTATTTTTAGACCATGTTGAGCAAATTAAGAAAGAATTTGACATGTACATGAAAGATTACGCGGGCGGTGAATCAAGCCTCGTGAAGGAGGAAAAGTCGGAGTTCTTAAAGGCACGAACGCAGTTTCAGGAGAGGCTTCTCCTTTGCTTGAACCAGGTCAAGGCCGAGCTCGATCGTTCCCTGGAAATCCAAGAGAAGATAGATTTGCTTAGGAATGGAAACAAAACAAAGGAATCGAACTCGTCACGTGATTGAATTAATTTAAAACGATGTCATTCACCACTATCGATGATCGTTCCACGTCTTCAAGCATGGCGGCTGGCTTCAACGTGGAGATGTTGCTTGGGAATATCACGTTGTAATTCCTGACCTGCACGTTTTCCGCGTGCCGGCAATGAAATACACACGCGGGGATCGCTCCAGTTGTTAAACCCTGCACCGCGCTGGGACCAAGCTCGATCGTGACATCGTGAATCGACACGTTCTTCACGCGATGCCCTGGAATGCCAGAAATTCCACAAGGAGAAGTCGCGTCGGTCGCGACGATGTTGGCAATTGAAATATCTTGCACCGAACCTGGCACCGGCACTTTCTGGCCACGCCCCCGATTTTCGATGCTCAAGCTAATGGGGCTCCCTATGTGATGCATGGTTACATTAGCAATTGCCATGCGTTCGACGATCGCTCCATCGAGTGACGAGATCGAGATGCCTCCGGGATGGGCCTCCATGCCTGGAGGCCGGCCAAACGTGCAATTGGAGAGCGAGATGTCCATGAAATTACCTGGACCTGTTTCGCTACCAAGCTTGAAGCACGTGAACGGCGTGAGAAGCGTGCAATTCGTGATGGCGATGTGGGAGCAATCGATTGGTTTTCCGATAGCTGGACTCGCCTTCAAGCAAATGGAATCATCCGCGCTGCTTATGGAGCAGTTAGATATCCTCCCAAACCAGCATCCATCGAAATCGATGCCATCCGCGAACGCGTGATCAATCCAAGCATTATCCACGTTGATCATCTCGCTATCGATGAAGGAAATGGCATAATTAGGAGCATTCACGACCTTGATATCACGCACGGTCACGCGCGTGCATTGCTTCACCGCGATGGGTTTCGGTCCCAAACGATGAACTCTATTTCCATCGATGATTCCCCCGCCTAGAATGCACACGTTTTCCACGTTATCGAGCCGGAACAGCGATGGATTGAAGTAGGTGGTTTCCCCGTCGGCATCGGGATTATATGGCAGGTCCTCGAGATCATCGATGTCGTCGTCCTCGGGACTCGTCGCGATAGTTGCACCTGGCGAGATATCGATGGTGATGTTGCTTTTCACGTGGATGGTGCCCGAGAGGTACCGTCCAGATGGAAAGTGGACAATGCCACCTCCTTGTGCCGCACATGCGGTGATCGCTGAATCGATCGCCTTGGCTTCATTCGTCGAGCCATCACCCGTTGCACCGAAATCCTTGACGTTGAACATTGGTTTGTCACATCATTTCGGACGATAATCATCCACGGCTGTGGATGACCGGTCCACGTTGTCCAGCACGACCGCAGTTTTTTATTTTTTTCCACGGAAAAAATGGCACAAAGCCGTCATTACTGATGGTTCGTGATTTACAATGGTTATGGATTAAAGAATATCGAGCAAAAAAAACTGGACCCTTGAAATACGCCATGCACGAGCCTAGTTTTTAACAATTACCGCATAACTAGTAACAGCCTTGAAAAAAAGTGTTTCAAGGATTTAATTATCCTTAAGCTAAAAAATGAGCCTTTTCTGAGGTATATAAAAACTTTCAAAGTAACGTCTCATGGAATCCGAAAACAAAAACACGCAAGTTCATGAAGAAAAAGGTTCAAAAAAGAACTTTTGGGAACCGCATGACGAATCTGAATTTGATCTCAGCAAAGATTTTCCGGAATTCAAGGATTGGGAAATGATCGGTTTTCACCGGCAACTTGGATCCGAACTGTGGAACATGACCCTCCAATTCTTGCAAGCCGGGATAATCATATTCGTGGTGGCAATTATCACGCCGCTCACGCAACCTTATCCTGAAATCAACGGATATTCCAACATTGCAGGTGGTCTCTTCGGTTTAATTTTCACGTTTTGTGAATTGCCAACCAATTTTGGTATTGGTCAATTCATTGCCGAGAACCGGGTGCGGGATCCCGAAAAAATGATGGAATTTCTCAGGTTCTTCATCTGGTGGCAATTGATGAGCGGCCTACTCCAGGTCACGTGCTTATCATACTTTACCCTCCAAGTCATCGTCTACAGCAATTACGCGTACTTATCCTGGCTGTTGCTCTTCATCGTGCAGCGGCAATGGCCCTACATTCTCGGCATATTCCAAGCTTGCATTGACGGTTTCCAGCATTTTGACAAGTCGAATTTGCTCAATTTCTTGCAAGGTACGGTCGTGAATCAATTGCTCGGCATTGCATTTCCGCTTCTCGGTCGATGGTATGGATACTTGCACCCGGAAATGGGCGAGATAATTGCCATGGCACTTTTTGGAGCCATCGGGAGTTATTTAACCAATATAATGTTCTTTTTCATATCCGCCCATTATTTCAAGATGATCGTGAAACCAATGGGATATTCCATCAAGGATGCATTTAAATTTAAATTCGGCAAGGACGTGGTGAAGAGAAGCCTATCGTATGGTATCCAGGCCTCGATCGTCCCGATTATTGGTGGATTCACAGGTACTACCATATTAATTTGGTACACCATACGCGTCACGGCATATCCCAGCTGGTCCGCTCTTGTCGGCATTGGGACGACGCTCTCCGGCTTGATGGGAAACTTTGGCAACTATCACTTGCAAGCAGGGATAGCAGAAGCGTATCCAAATGGAATGAAGCACTTGTCTGAATTCTATATTTCCTACGCGATGCGATGGCGGTTGTATTTCATCTCCGTGTTCGGGGTCAGTCTCCTGGCCGTGTATCCGTTTTTCGTCGAGGTCATTCGCCGCATCTCGGGCCTCGAATATTGGGTGCCTGCGCTCATCTTCTTCGTGCCAGGTATATTCCGAAGATTCCTGGATCCAATGATTTGGCTTCCAGATCAAGTGATGTTGGGAACCTTCCACATACGTCAGTGGGTCATCGCACGCATTATCGAGGAAACCATCAGAACAACCTTGGCATATCTTTACCTGTTCGTGTGGAATATTCAAAATTATGGCATTCCTGGCATTACTTTCCTGCTCGTGTTTCAAGATGTGGTTTCTTTTACCATCAAGAGCTTGGGATGCTTGGTTTATTCGCACATCAAGATTTGCAAGATCAAGGTCTACTGGGCAACGTCATTGATCATTCCCCTCATTTCGACCCTCCCGATATTTATCATATCAACGCTCTGGTGGGATTATGCTTTTTTCCCCTTGCTCGATTCTATCGGCGTCATCTTCACGGCGCTCATCTCGATCCTCATGGCATTCTTTGTTATGTTTTTCCTCATATTCTTCCCGTTGACAGCCCTTCTCGGAGGTTGGGATGATTACATGTTTTATATCTTCAAGAAAGCCGTGGACATCAGCGGCCCATCAAAGGGATTGTTAAAAATGATCCAGTGGGAAATGGAGCAGTGCATAAAAGCAAGCAGGAAATTACGTCTTCACGGCCGCTGGTCCATTCCTCACGAGGATGCCGACAAGGAAATCAGGGCACTGATGGTCATGAAAAAGAATGGCACGCTTGTTGCCGCGCCCAAGAAATAAATCTCAAGAATCTCAATTTTTTCTTTTATTATCCATCTTCCAACGTATTCACGCATGCCGGAGCTTCAATGAAAGATTGATCTTTTAATCATTCAAGCATGATTTCATCCACGGCGATGGAAGATCGTTCCACATCGTCGCACGTTACTGCGGGCTTGAGCTCGGCGAGCGACACGTTGACCCGGGCTTGCACGTCGCGAACCTGGATGTTCTCGGTATGCCGGCAATACAATGCCCACGCGGGCAGCGGGCCGAACATGCCCGCGCCAGGATATTTGCTCTCGGCCTCGGGAACGTCGGCAGGATCGACCGTGGTGTTCAAATACGGGATCGCTGCGGCATCGATTTCCATCGAAACATCATGGATGGACACGTTCTTGATGCGATGGCCTGGAATGCCAGATATGACCATTGGAAATCCAATACCGGTGCCCACGATGTTGCCAATCATGACGTCTTGCAATCTACCCGGGGTTGGAACCTTCTGGCCGCGACCACGGTTGCCGAGGCGCAGGTTGAAGGGACTCCCCACGTGGTCCATGGTAATGTTATCGATGGCGATGCGCTCGATGGCGCCGCCGTCCACGGTCAAGATGGAAATGGCGGTTGGATGCGATGCCGTGCCTAGAAGCGGTCCGAACGTGCAATTTGAAAGCGTGATATCCGTGAAATCGCCCGGTCCAGACTCCGTACCGAGCTTGAAACACGTCGCCGACGTGAGCAGAATGCAGTTCGTGATCGTGACGTGAGCGCAGTCTATCGGCTCGCCGAGGGACGGGCTTGCCTTCAAACAGATGGCATCGTCCCTGCTACTAACGCGGCAATTTGATACGCGAGCAAACCGGCAACCATCTAGATCTATACCATCTGCAAATGCATGCTCGATCCACGCGTTTTCCACGAGTATTCCGTCGCTATCGATGAAAGAAATTGCGTAATTCGGTGCGTTCACGATCTTGATATCTCTTATCGTGATTCGCGTACACCGTTTCACCGCGATGGGTTTTGGTCCTTGTCTGCCCGGTCGGTTGCCATCAATGGTTCCACCGCCTTGGATGCAAGCGTTTTCGATGCCGTCGAGCCGGAACAACGACGGGTTGAAATACATGGTTTCTTCGTCGGCATCTGGATTGTAGGTAAATTCCTCGATGTCGTCGATGTCGTCATCATCGCCAGACGTTGCAACGGTCGCGCCCGACGATATCTCGATGGTCACGTTGCTTTTCACGTGGATGGTTCCGGAGACGTATCTTCCCGGTGGAAAATGCACGATGCCACCGCCTGCTGCCGCGCAAGCGGCGATGGTCGAATCGATCGCCTTTGCATCGTTCGTCGTGCCATCACCCGTGGCACCGTAGTCCATGATATTGAACATCGCCTTTACATCTCATTCTATGCGATATTCATCGATGACGATGGACGACCGGTCCACGTCGTCTAGCAGGACCGCGGGTTTCAAGGCCGCAAGCGACCCAGCTATGCGGGATTGGACGTTCTTGACCTGCACGTTTTCCGCGTGGCGGGAGTAAAACGCCCACGCTGGAAGTTCCCCGAACATTCTCGGATCGGGATACTTTTCCTCCTCCTCGGGCACGTCACTTGGCTCTACAGATGCTTCCACGTGCAGCTTTGCGGCTTGGCCATATTCTATCATGACATCGTGGATGGACACGTTCTTGATATTGAAGCCCGGAATACCCGAGATGATGCACGGCATTTCCGCGTTCGTTGCAACTATGTTTGATATCGAAACGTTCTGTAAAATGCCCGGCGTTGGCGTGTCTTGCGCTCGGCCACGATTGCCAAGGCGCAAGAAGATCGGGCAGCTCACGTTGTTCATGGTGATGTTGGAGCACGCGATTCGGTCGATGATCGCCCCGTCGACTGATTCCAAGCAGATCCCGCCCGGTGGATTTCTGAATAAAGGTTGTTTCTCGAACGTGCAATTTGATATCGTAATGTCCGTGAACCCACCAGGCCCGGATTCCGTGCCGAATTTGAAGCAATTGGACGACGTGAGAACGTGACAATTGGTTACCGTGATATGAGCGCAATCAACAGGCTCACGAAGAGCCGGGCTTGATTTCAAGCAGATAGCGTCATCACCGCTACAGATGCGGCAATTTGACATCCGAACGAAGCGACATCCATCGAAATCGATGCCATCGGCGAATGAATATTCGACCCACACGTTATCGACGACGATCAGCTCGCTATCGATGAAACTGAGGGCGTAATTTGGCGAGTGCTCGATCTTCAAGTCCCGGATCGTCACTCTCGTGCATTTCTTGACCGAAATTGGTTTCGGGCCATGTCGCTTAGGGCGATTGCCATCGATCGTACCGCCTCCCTTGATGCAAACATTATCCACGCTATCCAGCCGGAACAGCGCACAGTTGAAGAAGCTCGTCTCATCATCTGCATGCGTGTCGTACCCGTAATCCTCGATCACGTCGATGTCGTCATCATCGCCGATCATCACGACGGCGCCGGGCGAGATGTCAATGGTGATGTTGTTCTTGAGGTGGATGGTACCGCACAAGAATCGACCTGGTGGGAAATGAACGATACCCCCGCCGTCTGCCGCGCATGCATCTATCGCAGCGTCCACAGCCTTGGCATCGTTGGTAACGCCGTCACCAATTGCGCCAAAATCCTTGATGTTATTCATTCAAGCTCACGATTGCTTGGTATATTGTTTTTGCTGGTTCTTCATCGGCGTGATGGGTTAAAAGATCGTTCGAAGTTGTCAAGCTGCATTTTCTATAATGGCATGCAATTAAAAAACGTCAAAAAATGAGGTTTTCGAGCGGTTATTCGATGAATTGCACGAAATCCTCGAGCGGCATGCGATCGCTTTCCCCGGTTTGATCCGGGTATCCTAAAGCGATCGCGCCCATGAATTCCCGACTTGTATCCGTAATACCGAGGACCTCGTGGACTTGCTCCTTTTGATTATAGATCTGGCCCAACCACACGCCACCAAGCCCCATGGCATGGATAGCAAGGAGCAAGTTTTCAAAAAACGCTCCCATGGATTGCACGTTCTTGACATAGCTATATTCTTCCGACGTGTCCAGGAAGATGGCAAACACGCACGATGCATTCTTGATGATCGATCCATTGCTCGTACACGTTGCCAAGGCTGCCTTGGTTTCTTGATTCGTTATCACGAACACTCGCCATGGTTGATGATTAATGCCAGATGGGGCCCATCGCCCGCATTCGAGAATTTCCAGGATCTTTTCTTTCGGAATTAGCTCACTCGTGAACTTCCGGATACTTCGCCGCGTTTTCAAACATTCAATGGCTTCCATGATGATGATCAACCGTATTTGATTTTTCTAAAATTGCTATGATCGAAAATCCTTGCGCATTAAATTAAAACTTGGGCGGGAACTTCTATAACCATGGATAAAAGCTTGGTTCTCGAACGACTCTCGGCGTGGGCGGGGACTGTTCCTTTCATCACGGCATGCTACCATCGGCCTATGATCGGCGATTTGGTTGACGACCCTGGCTTGGAATTGCGATTCATCGCTGTCCTGGAACCCGGCCATAAGCCAGAGGATCTACCAGGCTTCTTGAAATCTTTCTTTGGGGATGAACTCGTCTTGGCACTGGCGGTTCCTGATTCTCATTGGCATAACGAGATCGTCGCGTATTTCGAGAGCATGCTGGATTCAAGCTTTCCCATCATTAACATCCGGATCGACTCAGGCGTGTTAGATGCCATTGAGGATGCAAGCGAGCTGATCCCCGTTTTCGTGCGATCGGAGGAGACGGAATCGCAAATTGGATCTTCTCAAGGAATATCAACCGCGAAGGCGAGGCTTGACTACATCAGGACCGAGGTAGCGCGACTCGTCGCGCGGTATGTCCGTATGGAAATCAAGCATTTTCACTCGGATCTCATCGGTTACCTTGCCGAGTATTTTCCATTGCTCACTGATACGATCCGGTTGCAAGGTATCGTGACTGGAAAAATAGGATTCGGCACGAGTAAGGATCATTTATTCAATTCCGTTTTCAACGAGGGCGAGGCGCAGTTTTTCACGCGCGTGTTTCTTGAATCCGCCCGGCGCTTGTCTGATGAGAGCCGGCAAGGATATATTGATTGGTTCTCCTTCATTCTTGAAGAAATACAAGCAAGGAATGGCGAAGATGCCCTGCCAGCGCCGGTTGCGACGATCAATGGATTTCTTGCCCGCATCCACGATAAATATTACCTTCGGTTGTTTCGCCCCATGCAAGGCACGAGCATGGTCTATCGAGCTTTGGCACCCGCCGAGTACAAGGGCGATGCACGCCTTGAAAAATGGTTCGTCGACCATGATATCAAGAACATCATCGATATTCGACGACCTGACGAGAGAGAAAAGGATCCGGATGATGATGCCTTGGCTCAGAAACTCGGGCAAGCGATCAATGCCATTAGTTTCAATGCTGACGAGATCAATGCGAATAACTACACCAAGGGACTCATTGGTTGCGAGAATGAGATCAGGCAAATCCTCGAGGCCATCTTGGCATCTCCTGGTGGGACTCTCGTGCATTGCGTCTCGGGAAAGGATCGCACCGGCATCATCGCGGCGCTTGTCGAGATGTTACTAGGCGTGCCCGAGGGTATCATCACGGAGGCGTACATGTTATCCGGACAAGACACGAGGGCCGATCGCATCGAGGAATCAATGAATTTCGTTAACAAGCATGGCGGGATTCAAGTATATCTCGGTACATGCGGGTTTCCCGAGGATTTACAAGCCCGCTTGATAGAAAAGATCAAGAAACGAGTCGACTAAACATATGCTTAAAATTGCAGAAGGATTGACGGTAGAAACGCTCACGAAGCCTGTCCCTGGCTTGTTGCATCACGCGCATTGCTCGGGCATCGTGGCATTTCCCGATGGTGAATTATTCGCCGTGTATTACCACGCAATTACCGAAGCTAATCGGAAGCAAGCCATCTATGCCGTGCGAAAAAAGCCGGGTGACGAGCAGTGGTCCGACCCCGTGAAGATCATGTCGCACCCCCACATGATGACCGGCAATCCGGCGATATGGATCGCCCCGGATACTGGAAAATTGTGGCTCTTTTACGTGAACTCGATCGGCGGGTGGTCGGTTTGCAACCCGCGTTGCGTGACAAGTAACGATCGCGGCTTAACGTGGAGCAAGCCGAAAAAACTGTATTGGTTCATCTCGCGTGGCATCAAGAATCCGGCCATCGTCACGAGCAAGGGACGATACGTTCTTCCCGCCTACATTGAATTTCGAGATTATTTCGGCATTTTCTACATCTCCGACGACCAGGGCAAGACATGGAAAGAACGTGGCCGCGTGCAGATCCCCGATGTAGATGTTCCCGAAGCTGTCGTGAAAGCACGAAACAGCACGACGGGCAGGCTCCTGTTGCAACCGACGGTCGTCGAGAAACGTGATGGCACTCTATGGGCACTGATGCGAGCATCTCGGCCGCTTGGCAAGATGTACCAGACGACGAGCACCAATGGCGGAGAAACGTGGTCATCAGCCATTCCGTATATCCTGCCTAACCCAGGCGGTGGTTTTCACATGATGCGGTTGCAGTCGGGGAACTTGGCAATCATCTACAATCATGCACCGGTTCCCGAGGAAAATCATGGTTTCGCTCGCAATCCATTATCCGTGGCGATATCCGAGGATGATGGCGAGACGTGGGCTTACCGGCGCAACATCATGGAAGCGCACGATGATGACGTGAACCAAGGCATAGGCGGGTATCCGACCATGACGCAAGGCGCGGACGGCACCATCCACGCGACCTGGAGTTTCAGCCACCCCGGCGAAGTCGAAGGAACGAAAGTTGGATTCACGGACATCAAGTACACGTCATTTACCGAGGATTGGGTAAAGGAGCAACCATTTTTCGGGGGTGCCTTCGAGGAATGAAGGTTGTTTTTTTCCCCTATTCTTTTTGAATAGAGATTTTCTAGAATCGTCTAACATTTTAAATAAGCGTTGTTTGAACTGACTAACATCTAGTCCAGTTCTTAACCCGAGTCAAAAGGTCTTGCTTGATCAAAAACAACGCCGGGAGGGTGCTTGCCGTGGTTGAACAAAACTCATTGAACTCCAATGAACAACCCCAAGATCCAATGAGACGTATCTTCGAATCGCTTCCGGTTGGACTTCTAGTGTTCAGGCTCGATTCAGACGGGACACTCATCTTTTCCGATATCAACGCTGCTGCTGACAACATGATGAATTTAACTGCGCGCGATCTACTTGGTAAACGTTTGGAAGACGCGTTTCCATTCCTCGTCGATAGTGGCACCGGTGAGATTCTGAAAAAGATTGCCACTGATGATACCTTGTGGTATGACGAGGAATTTACCATATCCGCAAATGGATCTAACCTGGTTTTCGAGGTCAATGCGTTCCAGATCGCTCAAGCCACTGTTGCTGCTTGCTTGGTAGACGTGACCAAGCGCAAGGAATTCGAAAAATTGCTCGAGATCGAAAACGAGAGGCTGAAGGAAATCGACAAGATGCGAAAGGATTTCGTGTCCATGACGACGCACGAGTTAAAAACGCCGCTGTCAAGCATGATCGGGGCATCCGAGTTCTTGATAAGCTATTACAAGGATTTGAAAGACGACGAGATCTTAAATTTCATAGAAATGATCCACCGTGGGTCAATGCGCTTGAAAACCATGATCAACGACCTGCTAGCAGCGTACCGGATCGAGGAAAGCAAATTGATTCTTGATAAAAAAGACGTCGATATCGTTGACATCGTGGGACGCGTTATCAAGGACACCACGTTCTTGTTCAAGCATCGAAAGCAAGAAGTATCGTATGATTTACCCGAGAAATGCATTGCCAACGTCGATCCATTCAAGCTAGAGCAAGTCATCACCAATCTATTGCAAAATGCTTGTAAAAACACCCCAACTGGAAATAATATCCATATCAAGATTCAGGAAAACGATGGTTGGATTTCCGTATCCGTGATCGATACTGGCATCGGATTGGAACAAGATGAAATGGAAAAATTGTTCCAAAAATTCGGCAAATTGATCAGACATGACGTGGTCGATGATATCGAGACGCAAGGAACGGGGCTAGGGCTTTTCATCTCGAAGCAGATCATCGAAGCACATGGTGGCACGATCTGGGCGGAATCGGAAGGCCGGGGAAAAGGAAGCACGTTCACTTTCACAATTCCCAAAATTTCAGATCCAGACGCTATTATCGCGTGAATCAAGATTTGTGAATTGGTCGTTGCATAGTGTTTTAACGTTTCAAGTCAAGGATTTTTTCAATTAATGTACGTGATCGAGTAATGGATTACGATATCGAGGGTTTGAAAGACTTCATTCATGGTTTTTACTGGTTTGGTGGCGAGAATCTCGAGTTAACGCGGTTTCCCCGCTCGTCTTTTTCCACGTTATCAAAAGGCGTGGCGGACCTATCCACGCATATGGCCGGAGGCAGGATCGAATTTCGGGCCCAAACCGACGGCATCGGGTTTGAGGCGAACGTCGTGCCGGCCTCGGTCTACGACTGTTTCTCGAGAGCGGGGCAATATGGTTGCGATGTATATATCGACGGGAAATACTATCACACGTTCACGCCACCACGAGACGGCTATTTCTTGAGCTGGATGAAAACTGACGGGTCTATCGAACACGAGTACAAGATATATTTGCCAACATATTCTGCCATGAAGATCATCAGCCTTGGCGTCGATGACGAAATTGCCCCGTCTGAACCGCATGCCATCCAAAAACCGATCGTTTTTTATGGGTCCTCGATAACGCAAGGCGCCTATGCAAGCAGGCCAGGGCTCGCATTTCCATCGATCATTGGCCGAGCGCTCGATGCTGAAATCATCAACCTTGGATTTTCCGGCAATGGCAAAGGCGAGCCAGAGGTTGCCGATCTCGTTGCACAGATCGATGCATCGTGTTTTGTTATGGATTGGGGCGGAAACTTGACAGTATTGGAAGAAGATGGCCTGTTTGAGCAGCGATACCGCCCATTCCTGCAGAAAATAAAGGACCGGCATCCGGAAACGCCGATTTTATGCAATAGCCTCCAGTGGATCAATCCCCTCGAGGCAGATCCCGGCTTCCAGGAGCGGTGTGCTCGCATTCGCGCCGAGACTAAGGCTGCTTACGACGAAGAAGTAGCGAGCGGGAACAAGAAGATCGCGTTCATCGATGGAACTACAATAATTGGCCCGAATGACAAGGAGTTGACGGCTGATGGCACCCATGCCAACGATGCCGGCTTCTTGAAATACGCGCAGGTGATGGTGCCCGTATTGAAAAAATTGCTGGGGGTGAAATGAATGGCATTTCTTGCCGAGCTAGGTGGTAACATCGAGCAGCCCGAGACCTGCTGGGACGTGATGGCCAAGCACAAGCTGGCCCGTGCCGTGATCATCTTGCTCGGGTTATATACGGCTTCTCGATTGGTCACGGTCATTCTCGACGTCCAACGTTTCGCGTTCGAGGATGTCATCAACGCTGCTATGCCGCCGTATTTTTTCACGAGCATCGATCGCGGCAGCTTGTGGCAATCGGTGATCATCGGTTCGTTCGGTCCGCTGGTGATTCTTGCAGTGAGCATCGTGACGGCTATCATCACGGGATGGAAAACGAATCACATCACGTCCACCTTCTGGGAAATGCTCGCCGCGACGACGGTCAGGCTTCCCATCTTTTTTGGCGTCGCCCTGGTCGCCGTGTATTTTTTCCCGCGGGTCATGATCTATCAGGTTACATTAATGCTCGTGATATGGGCCACTTGCTTCGGCCTTGGATTGCTTGAAATCTTGCGAGTGGCGGGAAAGGTCGCGGCTCGACACGAAGCAAGACCGAGAGCTGGCATCGTTCCCACATTGCTCGTGATCGTCTTAATAGTGACGATCTCGATTGCCATCACCTGGTCGATAGGGGGGTTTGATTGAAGTCCCGCTCGAATCAACGCCGCAAGGTACTGGCATTTACGTGGCTAGTGCTGTCGATATCTTTTCTCGTGGTAACCGGGCTCGACGCGATCTCGCCAATGAACTTAATTCAAGCCGGTTCGCAAGAACAATTGCTCGAGCAAGCTCGCCAGCGGATCTTGATCATCCGTCGCGGAAACTTCACGCTCGATTTCGGCATCGCAAATGCGGGCAAATCCGTCGTAATTCACCAGCTGAGCCACGCGTTCTTGTTCGGCGCTAACGCTTTCTTTTACAACGCCACGGGAAACTCGAGTCTTGATGCCGAGTGCGCGCGGCTGTTCTCACGCCTGTTCAACTACGCGACGATACCCGTTTACATGAACGGATACAATGAATTCCTGGGCAATTCATACATAACAGGTCGAACACAATACTTGCAGAGCATCGTCACGTGGCTGCACTCGTTCAATGCTAGCGTGAAATGCCATCCCGTCATCTGGCAAATTCCTGGCCAGGTGCCAGCTCAAGTCAACAAGACTGCCAACGTGACGGCGTCCGCTCGCATGGATTTTGCCGTGCAGCACATCCAGGACGTGCTGAAAAATTTCACGGATGTCAACAAGTTCGATCTCGTCAACGAGATGACGCACACGCCAAATTACCTGCTCGGCAATACGTCGGTCCAGACGTGGGAAAGCGCCCTTGCCGTGGCTCGTGCCACTAGGAGCAATTGCACGTTCATCGCCAATGATTTCGGCACGATAGCCCCGGGCAATGCAGCGACGTCCAGCAACGATGCCGGACGTTATTATAACTTTGTCAAGCAAGTCGTTGCCGACGGTTATGCACCGGGTGCGCTTGGCTTTCAAGGTCACGAGTTCATGTCATCGTGGTTAAACTTGCAAGATATCATCGATACCTTCGACAGTTTCGGCACGTTTCACATTCCCATCCATATAACCGAGTTCGATCCAGGATCAAAGCGATATTATGGCGGAAGTAACACGATACGCCGCGGTCCCATGACCGAAGCATCGCAAGCAGAGCTCGCCACGGACGTCTATACCATGTTCTTTTCGCATCCGGCGGTTGGCGCGATAACGTGGTGGAGCTTTCTCGAAGATCCTTACTGGCAACCCCAACTCGGCGATTATTTCATCGATAGAACAACAGGCCACGTTAATCAACTTTACAATGCCTTGTATAACTTGATCCACGTTCAATGGAATTCGACCGGAGCCTACACGCTCGATGCGATGGGAAAGATTCACTTCACGGGATTTTATGGCAATTACACGGCAATGATTACTGGCGGTTCGCCAATAGCGTTTAGCATCGTCGATAATCGCACCGCCGCAACGAGACCTTGGCGCGTATCGGACATGGGATGATTCAATATCATTTACTCTATAGAAAGCATGCTCGCGAGACGCTTCACGCCACAATCCAACCTCGCGCAAGATGCGCACCATGAATCGATGACTTGACCAGCGCCATGCCCGGTAAACCCTTCACCACGAGCAGTCGCAGCCTTTAATTCCCGTATCAACTCGCCAGACGTGCATGGCACGACTTTTTTTCCGAATCTAGAATACCAAAGTTCCAAACGTGCAATACGGGCATCCGGCTCCTTGGCAACGAGCATTTCCGCGTAAAGTTGCACTTGTTTCGCGTGCCACGCGTGTTCCTCGCCAGATTTTCTCTCGATGATGATCCAGCCATTTGCATCACCCGTGATGGTGTCGATGCGGCCAGCGAGTTTCACCCTCGTCGAAAGGGGAACGGATACCCGGCGTTCGTGAACGAATTTTGCCAAAGGCTCGGTTATTGCCGTTTCTTGGATGGCGGACGCGAGCATCGTCGCGTGCAATCGTGCGCTATCCGCATCCATTTCGGGCACGGCGACGGCTATGCTCGCGGCTAGCTCGTTTTTCACCGCCGCGGCATCGGTGATGCGCCCTTCGTCTGACATTCTCATTGCCACGTTCTCGAATGCCGCGTGGATAAGCCGCCCGGGTCGCACGACCGCGAGATCGACTGGGTCCTTCACGTTAATGCCATTCAGCTTGGCATAAACCATCAGCGGCACCCGCGCCTCGCAATCGAACATGCACGCGGCTTGAACACCGATCGAGATTCCTTTCTTGGACACGATCTCCCTTTGGTTGCAAGATAATTAAACCACGCGAAATCTGGAACATGAAGGATCAATGAAGAGGCACTGGATCTTGATGCTTGCCCGTCAAACATGGATATATTGCCTATTATCTCGTCAGGCTGCAGAAAGAGCCTTGTTGTAATTTGCCTCCTTTACCATCCGGCCTTGAATCCATCCTTCACCTTTCCCGTGCAAGAAGCTGCGTCAATAAACTTATCGCTAACGCGATCGCATCCTTCGGGCTTAGTTCCAGGATCGTGGCACCCGCTCGTGCCACGATGAGCTCGGGCGAAGGCCCCTGGCCAACAGGAGCCTGCACGGCAACGGTTCGTATCTGACCCTTTGCGACGGACGGATTAGCTGTAAGCGATTCTTGCTGAGCGGATTGAACCGTGGCTCGCACCGGTTGCGCCGGGCCCGTGATGTCGCCTATCCAGGATCCAGCGGGACGCGGTTGTGCCGCGATCTTCCGATCCGTCTTCTTGGCGTTTATCTTCGATATGTTTTCCCAATAAGGACAATTCCCGTCCCCGATCTTGAAACCCTCCTTCGTCACGTGTCCAGGCATCTGTTTACCCGTTTTCGGATTAGCGATCCTGAATTCCCATGTCTTGTAATGCCCGCATTGCGGGCATTGGCCCGCGTTTGCCTTGAATTGCTTCGACTTGTCGATGAATAGGCCGTCCCCGGTCGTTTCCACTTCGATTGATTCGGTCATGGTTGGTTCACTTTGGTATTATATCCATGGTTATATACTCCCCAACTCCAGCCAATGAACACTCATGGTCGACAAAATTTCTGCAAAATCGCTGATCCAATCCGTTAAAAAATGCTAATGCATTAGCACTTTTACAATGTGTGTAGACAAAGCTGGACACTTTGCCCGCGCTGGTCGTAAGAGGAAACCCGCAGGCTTTGTTTCGTTAGAACATACAAAACCACACCAATCAACTTCCATATATCTATTTTAAACCCCCGGATTGTTGCCGAAAACTCATCATCGTGATCATCGCAAAACGCACCAAAAACGCCCAACAGATTGATTAATAACGCTGTCCACATTTGTCCAAAATTCCAAAGATAAGTGCTGACTGTTCCTCAAGCAATGTTCCACGCATTGCCGTTTCTTGAACTTGGGGGATGAACTGAATTATCTTGATACCTTGGATCCCTAGCAAAAACAACAACCTAAATTTGACCAGCGTCATGGATTGACATGTCAGTTCATTCGAGGCTTGTTCGAGCGTGAATTTCCTCCTCGACCTTTAAAAATCGATGCACGGGAAAAACGGGAACTTATGGAAGGAAAAAAATTGAATTGTCCCTTGTGTTACGCGGAGACAGTGGAACGCATCAAGCTAACAACTCCACAAGGGAAAGGCCTTATCGCGACGTACGCAAGCAAGGTGAATAGCGAGCGGGAGCGCAAGAAACTGCTGGTACTTCAAAAAATCCAGGCATCCGATTCGATTTACATCTATCATTGTCTCAAATGCAATAATTTCGAGATCTGGAATACGTCCTTGAAAAAGAACCTCGTCAAGCTCTCCTTCATCGATACGGTCAAGGCGCCAGAACCGAAGCGATCAAAAACACGCGCGAGGAAAATTGCCCGAGATCAACAAGAAATCATTCTTGGCATCATCATCAGCACCGGGATTGCATTCGCAGCGTTTTACACGTTATATTTTGCCCTGTATTTCATGTCATTGCCACCTGGCAACCTGATCGAATTGCCCTTCAATAGCGCAACATTCCTGGACGATGTTAACTTGATCGTTCTCGTGTCAGTTGCCATTTTCATCGTAGTCGTGGTCATGCTTGCTAATATTATCCTTGCCGTCATCGACAAGCGAATCCAGACGCAAGAATTTACCATGCGATTGCACCAGTTACTAAATGGCCCGCATTTTTATTTCTTGGAGTACAACGCGAAGTACGAGAAGAAAAATTTCGGGGCGAGCTTGAAACGATCCTTGTATGGAAGCACTCTCATCCTCGGAATTGCCATCATGGTTCTGGAGAATTTCCTGGTCATTCCTGATTTAAAGCCAATGTTCTGGTCCGCGACATACACGACCATCATTACTCTCGTGATCGCGCTACCATTTGTTGTCATCCTCCTTTATGTCTCGCCGTTGCTCACGATGGAAGTCAATCTCTACTACTTTGATAAGAAGGACAGGATCGTGAAAAATGTAGGTTCGTGGTTGGAGGAGGCATTACATTTCTTCGCTATCGTGGACATTGTCTTGACCATCGTCGTCATGCTCGATTCAAACATGAACCCATCGTGGTTCCTGTTCATCGCCGGATTTGTTATGCTCATCTTCACCTTTTTCCTCGTGTTCACGGTTACCTTCAATAAACGCTACCATGCAAGATTAAAAGAGAAGTTAATCGAATATCTCAAGGGCAAATATAACCTACCCTTCCGCAAGGCAAGTATCGTAAAACAGCAATATTTCTGCAGGAATTGTGGGAAGGAAGTGGATTTTGTCCAGCAAGATCATTGTCAATATTGCAATACCGCCGTGCACAAGTGCTCCATATGTGGCGAGGTTGTCGATGTTCGCCATTTTGTTGGGAAGTCGCTTCAAGGCATTGAAATTCCCGAGAACAAAGGTACGGGTCAGATCACCAACTTGATAGACAGAATGGAAACGCGAATGAGCGGGACGCCGGGCATGGAAGATCCAATCATGCAATGCCCGTCATGCCAAAAGTTATTTCACATGGACGAGTTCATCGCGTGGTTGAAATTGCGCGGGACCTGTCCTGTTTGCAGGACAAAGTTGAATTTTTTCGATTTGTTTTAAGAACTGGAATTGATCCGATGTTCCGTCGAATCATTCTTGCCGGAAACATTCCAGATGCAGCCCCACTCGTTGATTTCTTCGTATTTGATGCTCCTAGATCTTTTTAAATAGCTGGTAGCCGAAAAGAAACATTATGGAAAAGATAGATAGCGTTTACCGGACGCTCCAACAAGAGATCGACACGCGCATGCCCGTGGGGTTCCCGGAATCGAAAGAAGGTCATGACATCGAAATCCTCAAGCTGCTTTTCACCGAGGAAGAAGCTAGCATTGCGATTCATCTCAGCGCGCTCCCGGAAACCGTCAATCGGATCCACAAGCGCGTGCAAAAAGCTGGCATCGACATTTCGATCGACACTCTCTGTAAAATGCTCGACGGGCTTGTTAATAAAGGCGCCATCTCTGGTGGTAACGGGCGCTATAGCCTGGCACAATTTGCTGTAGGTATGTTCGAGTATCAGGCCGGGCGGATCAGCAAGGAGTTCGCCGAGCAATCCATTGCCTACGTGGATGAGGTCTTCCACAAGGAGCTCATCAAGAAAGGCGTCCCCGTCCAGCTGCGCGTGATTCCCATCGGGGAAAGCATCACCCCGGAACGCGTGGTGGGAACATACGACGACGTGCGCGCTATGATCGAGGGAATGCCCGGTCCGATTGCCACGATACCGTGCGTGTGCAGGGAAAGCCGGGATATTACCGGAACGCCTTGCACGGTCTCGGACATGCGGCGGGTCTGCACAATTTTCGGTAGCACCGCCAAGGCGTTGACGAACCAAGGGTTGGCAACGGAAGTAAGCAAGCAAGAAATCCTCGGCATGCTTGACGAATATCGAAAGGCAGGATTCGTGCTCCAGCCGGAGAATAATCTAGACCCAAGTTTCATGTGCGTGTGCTGCGGGTGTTGTTGCGGTGTCCTGACCGCTGCCAAGCAATTTCCAAAACCCGCGGAGCTGTATCACTCGAATTACATCGCCAACAGCACCGCTGAAACTTGCTCCGGGTGCGGCGTGTGTGCCAAGCGTTGCCAGATGGACGCCATCACCATCGATGAGAAAAAAGCGCGGGTAAATCCCGACAGGTGCATAGGGTGTGGGAACTGCGTGCCAACGTGCAAGCCCGGTGCCATACATCTAGATGCCCGGTCTTCGGTTGTCGCCCCGGAGAAGAACCAGATGGCGTTCTATAGAAAGATCATCATGAAGAAGAGGGGCCCCGCTAAGGCCCTTGTCCAGCTCATCGGCACGACGCTTCTCGGCAAGAAGTTTTAAGTCAAGATAGTAACAAAATGCCTTAACCAAGCATTTTCAAGCAATAGATGGCTGCTGTTGGCTACTGCAATGCAAGGTGCCCAATCCATACACCAGCTTGGTGCATTCGATGCCAACGACCTTCCTGGTCGGGAATAATTTTTGCAAAATTTCGATCGCCACCGCATCATTCTCGTGGCTGAACACGGGCACGACCACTGCCTCGTTGCCGATGTAAAAATTCAAGTAACTGGCTGGCACCCGCGTGCCGTTGTATTCCACGACGCCGGGCATAGGTAGCTTGACGATCGTGAATCGCTTGCCTTGTCCATCGGTCATTCGTGATAATCTCTGGTAATTTTCAATGAGCGGTGCGTGGTTCTCGTCGCCTGGATCATCCTCGTACGCGCAAGCAATGATGTTGGGGGTGATGAATCGTGCGATGTCATCAACGTGGCCATCTGTGTCATCGCCCGCGATGCCTTCGTTCAACCACAAGACCTTTTTCACGTTCAAGTAATCCATTAATTGCTGCTCGATCTGGCGACGAGATAGCGACGGGTTCCGGTTTGGATTGAGCAAGCATTGCTCGGTCGTGAGCACGCATCCTTGCCCGTTCACGTCGATCGAGCCGCCCTCGAGCACGATGCCCGGATCGAACGCGGGAACGTGGATCGCCCGTTCTTGCATGTCCCATGGAATCCGGTCATCGAGTGCCAGGTCATCGTATTTACCACCCCACGCGGTGAACCGCCACTTTATCATGGCGAGAGGCTGGGGTGTGGCGGGGTTGATGACGAACGTCGGGCCATAATCCCGTAACCAGACATCAACGGTGGGGATCTCGTGAAAAATTATTTTTTTCATGCTGACACCGGCAGTCGCGAGCATTTCCGTGGCCCGATCCTTCATGTTATCATCGCTAACGAGCAAGTCAATGAATTGGCCGCTATGCAATGCCGTGATAGACTGGACGTACACGTGCTCGACTTCCGCGACATTATCGGTGCCGTAAAACGTGTCCTCGTTGTGCGGCCATGCGAGCCAGATGGCATGCTGGCGCTCGAATTCAGCAGGCATTCGATAGCCCAAGGATGCAGGAATGCCATCAATCAAGACGTGACCTGGCGATTCAATCATTCGCCATGCACCAGGTCATCGTAAGTATCCGGTCGCCGATTTTTCAAGAACAGCCAGCCATCTTGCGATTGAAAGATTTTATTCAAATCCAGGTCTGCACACAACACGGCTTCTTCCGATTCCGGTGCTCGTGCAACGATCTCGCCGAACGGATCTGCAATGAACGATCGTCCCCAGAATGTTAAGTCATCCTCGACGCCCGTGCGATTCACGGCCGCGACATAGATGCCGTTCATCGATGCGTGGGCACAAATGGCGTGTTCCCATCGATCCGCGGACCATGGCTCGTCTCGTTGCATCTGTGAAAACCAGCCTATGGCAGTCGGGTAAAAAATGATCTGCGCCCCGTGAATGGCGTTGATGCGCGCTGGTTCAGGAAACCATTGGTCATAGCAAATGAGGGGGGCGATCGTGATGTCCTGGAGCCGTGCTTGGACATAGCCGAGGTCGCCCGGCGTGAAATAGAATTTTTCCCAGTACAGCGGATCGTGCGGCACATGCACCTTCCGGTACTTCGCAGCCACGTTACCTTTCTCGTCAAAGATCAAGCACGTGTTGTAACGGTTGCCGTCGTCACCAAGCTCGTAGAACGAGCCGCCGACGAGCGTGATCCCGTGCTGCTTAGCAAGCTCGGATAGAAACGTCGAGATATTTCCAGGAATCTCTTCCGCCAGCTTGAAATTTTCTTCATTCTCGGTTTGAGCGAAATACCGCGTTGCAAACAGTTCTTGCAAGCATACGGTCTTGGCATTTTTTTCCACTGCCTCGGCGACGAGATCCGCGGTTTTCTTCAAGTTTGCATCGATATCCTCATCGACCGTGGTTTGGATCAAGGCGATCGTGATTGTTTCGCTCGACATGCTTTTCCCTATTATTAACTGAATTCCGACGCGTTGTCGTCGAGATATTCGATGAGCGCCTCCGGAAAATCCGTTTGTATCACGTCGACGCCCATGTCGATCATTCTAAGCCAACCAGGCTCATCGCTAACCGGGTAACATTGCACGAACACGGGGTTGGTTTTCCTGAACGCGTGAATCCGGTTGATGTAATCATCGTTCAAGTATTGAACCGGGATGCAAAGATATGCCAGGTCATAGGTGTTGCACAAATCCTGGAGCTCCGGCGAATCGCCTTGTGCATTCAAGCTGAGCAAGGAGGTTGCGTCGTGCAAATCCTCGCGCATATAAATGCCCATGATCATGGCGTTGAGGTTGAAATAACACCGGTCACGGACCCCGTATTTATCAAGTAATTCGATCAATGGCTCTGGCTCCCATAAATTATGAATATGCATCTCGGCACGGACAATCCGGTCGCAAGCAGCAAGCTCGGCAAGGATATCCTCCACTTTTGGAATCGGCACGAATCCAAAGTTGTATCCTTTTCCCGCATCGAGCTGCCGCACTTGCTCGTAATCCATTTGGGTGATGTCGCCGTGGCCATCGGTCGTCCTGTCAACAGTTCCATCGTGCAATGATACGATCGTGCCATCCGTCAAGAGTTTCACGTCGAACTCAACCCAATCGACTCCAGCCTTGATTGCTTCTCTCAATGACAATGTCGTGTTTTCAGGAAATCCCGTCGCGAGCATGCGATGGGCGAGCACCTGGGGTCGTGAGTATTCTGGCAATCTCGGCAAGAACGTGTCACCGTGGAGAACCTTGCAATAGTTTAAGGCAAACAAAGCGAAGCTTATTGTTATAGATTGTGAATTCCTATCAAAACACGGATAAAAAGATTTTCAAGACTGATGATCATGGTTTCACCACCTACTACGCCTATCAAGTTTGACTTGCAGACTCGATTCGGCAGTATCTACGACGATGCCGAAAAAGAAGCTGTTATTGAATGCTTGGAACGCGATGCGCCGACGAGTGGCAAGAGCGTCGTTGAATTCGAGAAAAAGTTTGCAGAAATGTGCAACGTGAAGCACGCGATCGCCGTTTCGAATGGCACGGCAGCGTTGCTGATGGCGTTCAAAGCAATTGGTATCAAGCTGGGTGACGAGGTCATCACGACTCCAATAACATGGATCGCCACACCTGCATGCGCCGACGTTCTCGGTGCTACTATCAAGTTTTGCGACGTGGATCCCGCGACAATGAATATGGATCCAGGAACCCTTGAATCATTGATCACGGAAAAAACAAAGGCTATCGTGCCTGTGCACATGTACGGCCAGCCCGTTGACATGGATCCCATCATGGAGATCGCGGCGACGCATGGCTTGAAGGTCATCGAGGACGCGGCACATGCACCCGGCGGAAAATATAAGGATAAAATGACGGGCAGTATCGGTGATCTCGGTTGCTTCTCCTTCCATGAGCAAAAAAACATCAGCACCCTCGGCGAAGGCGGGATGGTGACGACGAACGACGATGGGCTTAACGAAATGGTGCGGCTCTACAAGTCACATTGTACCCGCGTGTTCGGTCAATCGACGAAATATCTCTCGCTCGATGAATCGGAATACCAAGACGAGGTCGATAAAGGCCATTATTGGTTTCAAGATTTCGATGATTGCGGTTATAACGTCCGCATGACCGATATTCAAGGTGCCGTTGGCATCTGCCAGCTCGAAAAACTTCCCGACTTGAATAACCGGCGCAAGGAAATTGCATCATACCTTACCGAGACGCTCGGTCAAGTGCCGGGTTTAAAGCCTGGCACGATCATTCCTGGCGCGGATCCCGTTTTTCATCTCTACCTCATATTCGTGGAGGACAATGCCAAGGTATCCCGGGACCAGTTCATTTACACGCTGCATCAAGATTATGGCATCAAGTGCGGCGTGCATTACATCCCTCTCGTGTATGCCAAGGCATTCAAGACACGCGGCCATACCGGTGCTGAATGTCCCGTGGCTTGCGAGCGCTGGGAACACCTGGTGACGCTGCCTTGCCACCCCCGCTTGCAAGAAGAGCATCTTGAATACATGATCGAATCGATCAAAGCAGTGCTGGAGTGACCTTGGAAGCATGAATTCCAAGGAACGATTCCGGTGCCTACTAGCTAAGCAAGTACCTGATCGAGTGTTGCGGGATTACTGGGCAGTGCCCGAGATCGATGCAAGGTTGCGTAAACATTACGAAGTCAGCACGCAAGACGAGTTACTGGACAAGCTCCACATTGATTTTCGTTACATCGAAGGCCCGAAATACATCGGGCCATCATTGGCAAGGCATGACGACGGTAGCGAGGATGATATCTTTGGTGTGCCTCGGAAGACCATCATTACTGGTGAAGGCGAATTTCGTGGCTCTTACAAGGCCGTCACGAGGTATCCGCTCGCAGAATGCACGTCCGTCGACGAGGTGCTGGCATATGACAAGTGGCCAAGCGCTGACTGGTACGATTACTCGCCCATTGAAGAGCAATGCGAGCTAGTCGGGGACAGGGTAGCAGTCTTCATGGGTGACCGGCTTAATCGCGTCTCGCAGCTCAAGCCGGCCATGTACCTTCGCGGTGTCGATAAAATCCTCGCTGACATGGCGCGAAAAAATAACGAAATCTTCGTCGCTATTCGTGACAAGATCCGTGAGTTCTACAATGAATATTTACGTCGCATTCTTGATTCGGCCAATGGCAATATCGATCTCATCGTCACCGGAGATGATTTTGGCACCCAACAAGGCCCTTTCTGTCGACTCGCGACATGGCGTGACAATCTCATGCCCGGGTTCAAGGAATACATCAGTATTTGCAAGGATGCCAGCATTCCCGTCATGCACCACACGTGTGGATCGATAAGTTCCTTGATCCCGAGTTTCATCGAGTGCGGCCTCGATATTCTCAACCCGCTCCAACCCCTCGTCTATGATATGGATCACGCGGCGATCAAGCACGAATTCGGTGAACGCATCGCCTTTCATGGTGGCGTTTCGCTGCAAGGGCCGCTTCGTTTCGGGACGCCTAGTGAGGTAACAACCGAGGTGCAGCAGCGGATAAATGACCTGGGAGCGGATGGGAGGTATATCATCTGCACGGCGCATAACATTCAAGCAGACACGCCCACCGAAAACATCATTGCTCTTTTCGAGGCGTACGAAGAATATTCGTAGAATAACCGAGAGCACGCACAATAAAACTAGTACCGCTGGGTCAAGCAACCTTCAATGGCAAAAAACTACCCGATGATAGCAAATGAAATTATTGATTTTTGGTGCAACCGGTGAAACGGGAAAACTCGTTGTTGAAGGAGCTCTTGCTTCGGGACATAATGTCGTTGCATATGTTCGCAATCCTTCCAAGCTTGACCTCCATGACGAGCAACTGGAGGTAATTCAAGGTGAATTATCCGATCAAGACGGGATCGGTCATGCAATGCAAGGCGCGGATGCGGTGATCAGCACACTAGGCCCTCGTGCCCGCCAGAAGGGAATGCCGATCACGCATGGGATGCAAAATATTCTAGCTGCAATGCAAAATCAAGGCGTGCGGCGGCTCATCATTACATCTACCTTGAGTGCAAAAGATCCGGATGATGCGCTCAATTCCAAAGCGAAATCGATGGTCAGGCTAGTTAAATTCTTGATGCGTCCTGCATACGAGGAGATAATTCACGTTGCAGAACTTGTTCGGGCGTCCAACTGCGACTGGACGTTAATACGATTGTCGCTGCTTAATAATCATCCAAAAACCGGCAGTGTTAAAGCCGGTTACATCAGCAAGGGTGAGGTTGGAACCGCAATTTCACGAGCCGATCTGGCGGATTTCCTGCTCGGTCAAGTCGTGGACACGAAATATATTCGACAAGCGCCGGCCATCAGTAATTAAAAGATAAGTGACTTGCCAAGACGGAAAATAATCTCGGAAAGGAAGTCACTGGAAGGATGGGATAGACACATTCATTCCTGTCATCAATGTAATTTTCCGTGCACCCGTCGGGCAAATTCTCACGCAAGCGAAGCATCGAATGCACGTGGATTCATCGATCTCAAGTGATGCCGGATCAATCGCATCAAAGGGGCAAGCCTTTGCACACAAACCACAATTCGTGCAGCATGCTCTTTCCACTACCGGCTGCTTGGTCATCACTCGTCCAATGCGCCCCATGACCGAAGTAATGACATTTGTTACATTTACCCCCATAATAGATGCTATCAAATCTAGGGCTGTCTTTTCTGGAGTTTGAATTGATTTAGGCATATATCAAAGCTTCTTGCATTTTTCTTATTCCTATGGGCTTATTTCTATAAGCATGTTCTTTTTAATTTATACCTAGTAACTTTGCATTCGTGAATAAGAAAAGCTGAACAGAAGATGAACCAATGATTAAAACTGCAGATGGCATCACGGTGGAAACCATCACGAAGCCCGTGCCGGGCCTATTGCATCATGCGCATTGTCCGGGCATCGTGGCGTTCCCCGATGGTGAACTGCTGGTCGTGTATTATCATGCCATCAAGGAAGGAGACCGAAAGCAAGCTATCTACGCGGTTCGGAAAACACCTGGTGATGACTGCTGGTCGTCCCCCGTGAAGATCATGTCTCACCCGCGCATGATGACAGGCAATCCCGCCATCTGGATCGCGCCGGATACGAGCAAGTTGTGGTTGTTCTACGTGAATTCGATCGACAGCTGGGGTATGTGCAATCCACGATACGTGACGAGCGATGACCGAGGCCAGAGGTGGAGCATGCCAAGGAAATTGTACTGGTTCATTTCCCGCGGCATCAAAAATCCGCCCATCATGACAAGCAATGACAGGTACATCTTGCCGGCCTACATCGAATTCCTGGATTATCAAGGCGTGTTCTACTTGTCCGATGACAAGGGAAAAACGTGGCAAGAACGAGGTCGCGTGAAAATCACTGACAATGAAATACCCGAAGTCGTGGTGCAAACACGAAAAAAAGCCACGGGCAAGCTCGTCTTGCAACCGACCGTTGTCGAGCGACGGGACGGCTCGTTCTGGGCGCTCATGCGGGCCTCCCCGCCACTTGGCAAGATGTACCAGACCACGAGCACCGATGGCGGGGAAACATGGTCGCCTGCCAAGCCATACCTGCTGCCGAATCCAAATGGCAGCTTCCACATGATGCGCCTTCAATCAGGGAATCTTGCCATCATCTACAACCACGCGCCAGTTCTCGACGAAAATCCCTGGTTCGTGCCCAATCCGCTATCCATCGCGTTATCCGAGGATGACGGCGTGACGTGGACCTGTCGTCGAAACATCGTGGAAGCCCACGATGACCATGTGAAGCAAGGTATCGGCGGTGAGCCAACCATGACGCAAAGCGCCGATGGCACGATCCACGCCACGTGGAGTTTCAGCCATCCCGGGAAAGTCAACGGCAAGATTTATGCCAGATCGAATTTCAATCAACCCGAGGAAGTATATCTCAAGCATGCCGGCTTCACGGACATAAATTACACGTCGTTTACCGAGGATTGGATCAAGGAGCATCACTTTTTCACGAGCGTTTTTGAATAAAGCATATTTTTTGATTGTCATTTAGTGAGTCCTGCACACCACCACCTCCCCCGTGCTCTAACTATATCTTGAAGCATTTACATTACGCGTTTAATCACGATTATTTTCGTTTCTGGGACTAACATGACTCTTAAAGCTGCAGTGAAGTCTTGCGTTATCACGCCTCCTATCGGAATCTTTCAAGGTGGATACGGGTTTCGAAAAACACACTCGATAGGCATCCATGATGATCTATTTGCCCGGTGCGTTGTTTTCTCCGATGGCACGACGCATGCAGCGGTTGTCATCCTGGACTTGGTCTCTGTCCAACAAGACCTCGTGCGAAAGATCAAGGATCTCGCCGGCAATGTCGTGCCAATTCCTCGCGAGAACATCATCATTGCGGCAATCCACACGCATTCTGGTCCAGGACCTGGCAGGGCCATGAAAGGCTTCCCGAAAGCCTATACTCTTTATCAAGAACTTCTACCGTTTTACGTAGCAGGCCTGATTTTTTGGACATTCAACGAGTTGCGAGACACCCGGATTGCCGTGGCCACGGGTGAATCGCTCGTGGGTTCTAACCGGCGAACGTGGGATCACGGCAGTGATTATGTCGACCACGAGCTCTTGGTCACGCGGTTAAGTTGTCCTTCCGACGAATCTACCATGGGCCTTTTGTTTAACATCGGTTGCCATGCCGTGAAGATGAATCCGGATAACGTGGAATTCTCGGTTGACTGGCCTGGCTTCACGATCAAGGCACTTGAAAAGGTCTTGGGAGATGGCTTGAGAACCGTGTTTCTCCAAGCGCCATGCGGGAATGTTAATCCGTGGAACCAGCCGTTTGACAACCCACCTTCCACGTTCGATGAGTGCAAGCAGCTCGGCGAGATGGTGGCCGGGGATATTCTCTCCGCGCTTGGCAAGATCGAGAAGCCGGTCGACGGCTTGCATGTACGGGTAGGCGAGACGGAGGTCAGGATACCTGTCGAGGAAAATCTTGCTGAATCCCAGGATCTCGATAGCTTTATCACGACCAAAGTACAAGCCATCGTGATTGATGACATGTTTGCGATCGTCGGAGTGCCGGGTGAAATGTTTTCCAAGTTTGGCCGCATGATCAAGGATGGCGTTAATGTCAAGCATTGCATCGTGCAAGAGCTCGTTGGTAATGATATCGAAAACGAAGATGGGATCGCGTATGTGCCCACGAGAGAAGCTTTCGGCGCAACTGATGAGGACCATCCGACAGGTGGATACGAGGTCAGCCTGGCCATACCAAACCCGAACACGGGTTATCTCATCGCAGATGCTGCAATCAAGCTCGTTAATGATTTGAATGGATAGTTCAAATTACTGAAGTGAAAGCCTATTAAACGAAACTTGGAAGCATCATCAAGTGATATCATCAATCTTCCATGATGTTTTGCTATCTGGAGAATCCAGATCATAGACCCGTGGATAACCTTTGCCGGTTTCTTGTTGATGCGTGATTCTACTCAAGTTGGGAATGATGTGTTTTTGACCCCAAATCCGGGCAATGCGCATATCAATTTCGTGGCTTTTTGCCTTGAATTCGTGATAGTCGGGATTGGCAGAAAAATCCAGGGTAAATGGAGGACCAAACTTTATGATGATTTTATGATTGAGGATACGCTCTGAGTTTTTTCCCCGTTTCTGAGGCGGATATGCAACATTTGCTCCCAAAGAACAGGCTGGTTGGATGACCAACTTTCTCCCGACCTGCTTCCAATAGGTAAATGCTACCCTGGCGGCGCCGGAATATCCTTCAGCCACGAAGCCCGTGTTCGCCCATTTTCCCGAAGGAAAGTTCCCCGTTGGAGCTAGCTCGATGATATCCCCTTGACGCAACCGGTGAACCACCCGCAACACTGAGGATTCCCCCGTACCATGCCGCGGCACCATTTCCAAAAAATGCTTCACCATCGTTTCAAAAGGATGCTTCGTGCCGAAACCGGTCTCCGTAGTAAACACGAACGTGAAATAATTAAGATGCGCCCAAGCCGCCATGTGCATGATGATATCTTGACTCGCGTTATGATTTCCGACGATTAAAAAAGGTTGTCTCCTGTAGGACTTCTGTTTTCCTAAACACGACTGGGTGCCTTGAAGGTCCAACCGGTTCACGACCCGAAACCACGAATAAATCAAGCCTTTGAAAATGAGAAACGACACGAATCGATGCAACCGATGGATGATCAAGAATTTTAATAGATGGCTAGAGGGATAATTCGCAAAAAATCTGCAAAGGATGCGATTTTCAGGTGGATGAAGGCATTGCCAAATCGACATACTATAGGATTCTAAAGCGGGATCGGAAAAAAACCTAATCCAAGAAAGCTTACTAACACGAATGAGCTAAAAGTAGATTTTTGTGGTGGTTCAATAACACACAAGGGAGGTCTTCCTTTTTTGTACAAGCGCATGCGACTAGGAACTAAGAGATTTCCTATATTTTTTTATCCTAAGAGCATGAAAGGATATGAAAGGTTCGCGGGTATCCATCTCATTTGAATACATCTTTCACGTTCATTCCATCGAACAAATCAGCGTATTTCACGTAAACAAGCATGGGAAGTAATAACCCGAAGGTGCCTTGTCCTTTCAACGTTAGCTCGTAGGAAACCCGCACGGGTTGGCCGTGCTGCACGGTCCGACGTACGAATCCCCCGGTTTCGAGCTCCTTGAGACGCTTGGAGAGGCTAGTAGGGTTCACGTCATCGAGGTGAGCTCGCAAGTCGTTGAAATATAGTGGTCCCATGCCGTTAAGCACGAAAATGATATCAAACGTGTATTTTTGTTGGAACATGGTCATTACGGCTTTCAATTCATCAAGCTCGTCATGACGCCGGGATTCTCGTTCCGAAGACAACATGTGGATCTTTAAGCAACGCTTGACAGTATCTTGCATGTCAGGAATCAGCAAGATCATTTCTGACCATTCACCGAACCGCTCTTTCAGCTCGCTCGCATCCATCCTCGTCACTTTACGCGATTGTACTTGGTATTGCATCGTTGACGTCGTGATTTATATAACGTCGTTAGTATAATTATCATAGCAACTCTAAAAAATGTATCGATAGTGATTATAAATGAACTCGAAACTAACACCATCTGGAAGTCCTCAAACAACGATTTCCTATCGATTGATGGCTTTCTTCATGCGCCGCATGAAGAAGGAAAAGTTTGTAAAGGCCATCCTGCAGAAATCAAAGGTGATCCAGGATTCCATCGTCCTGGATTATGCTTGCGGCCCGGGCATCTTCACGATCCCCGCCGCGAAGATTGCGATTAACGGGCACGTTTATGCCGTCGATATCCATCCGCTCGCCATCAAGGACGTGCTAGCATACGCGTCACGAGAGCATCTCGACAATATCACGACGATCCAGACTAATTGCGAAACGGGCTTGGCACCCGCTTCGGTGGATGTCGTGCTCTTGTTTGACTGCTTTCATGCGTTCAAGGACCCGATCCCGATCCTGAAAGAGCTACACCGGGTCTTGAAAGATGGTGGTTACTTGGCGCTCCAAGTGGATCACGTTGACGCTGCAGGTCCAATATCAGTAATCGAGGGAACAGGGTTATTTTCGAGGATCGACCAGCCTGCATTCCACCAATTGACTGTGTTCCAAAAATAAATTATTGCATGCTTAAAAGCCATCATTAACGAGAATCTATCTGGAGATATTCATTCTTTCAAGATTTTTTCATTTCGATGCTCCATTGCAAACACAGCCTCGACTCGGGTGCGTAGAGGCAAGAGTTGGTTGATCTCGAAAAGATCATTCAAAAACAAGTCGGAATATTTTTGCTTGAGATCCCAGAATATCTGTTGGTTAATCCTCTTTAAAACGAAATGATCTTCGTTTTTATCATGTACATCAAGGAAAATGACAGCTTTGCCTTGAATTTGGAACTTTTGAAAGAAGATGTGATGCTTAGAAAAAACAATGTCGTCGAGATCTTCTTCAGGAAATATTTTAAGCCCGAATTGATTGATGGCAGTCGTGAACCCCGTGATCAACACAGAATCCATCTGGAATTTCTCGAAATAGGCGTCAAATAAAAGAGTGCCATTTTCCAAAAACATCAGAATCGCGTGGATCATTCAAGGTCACGTTGGTTGCTTAAAAACATCCCATCAGCTATTAAAAAAAGCGGCAGACGGGTTAAAAAACTTGATTATTCGTAAAGCTTGAACTTTCTTATAATTAAACCCATTTTCGCGTCCAGGATTTTTCAGCATGCCCGAGCAATGAAATGGCATGAAAAAACGATGAACCAACCAATCAATCGATGAAATCATCATCATTGTTGTACGAGAACGTTGTTGGTCGTTTCTTTTCGGTTGGTGGTGCTTTTTTCTTCACGATCTTCTTACCGCCAGCAATGGCCTCGCATTCGTGATTTTCAGGTAATCTATGTTGCGAGCAGAAAGATTTCTCGCAGTAACTGCACTTGTAGGGAAGCATGTCCTCCTTACCGCAATAGCTGCATTCTGGCATTATCGTTCATGCTCACGAAGTAATGCTTGGTATAAAAACTTCGACTGCATATGGCATGGAACACGCGTTCATGATGGTCTCAAGAGTACGGTTGCAAGGAAATGGAGCAAATCGATGACCCCGTACCCGGTTTTTGCCGACACATCGATGATGGTCCATTTTCCCATCCCTGGTTTCTTGAACTTCTTGTCAAGCTCGAAAGCGGCATAAATCTCTTCTTTCAAGAGAGCTCCTTCGACATCTTGCTTGGTGGCCAGGATTGCCAATGGCAAGCCTGCAAGATACTTGTTATCCAGGACAAATTGCATGTAGTCAATTGATTCCGGCAATTTCACCGGATCCGACGAATCTACTGCAAAGATTATGGCGTCCACCTTTTCCTCTCTCGCGATCGAGGTGACGAGGGATTCCCGCAATGCAGGGTGACCCGTTACCTCGTAATTCTCGACATCATTGCCTTCAAAATCGATGAATTCAACATTCAAACCGATTGTAGATTTATGCGCGTGAAATTCCCCGTGTTTGACGCGGTACAGCATCGCAGATTTGCCAGATGCTTCAATACCCGTCCACAAGATCTTGCACTTTTTGGGCTCTGCCGGGCGACTCGTGACCGCGACGGAAAGAATGCTATCTTCCCGGGATCCGGGAACGTCAGTTCCAGCGGTTTGGAGCGCAATGAGCGAACCGACTTGATCGATCAAGGTGCCATCCCCGCTCAAGAGACGCACGGAAGCGAGGGAATCTTCGCCCGCGAGCGCTTGGATCGAGGCCAACGTGGATTGGACTTCCTCCATTTCCTTCCGATCGAGATGAAAAGCCAATTTATCGATGAAGCCGTCTCGCCTTGCCTTGATGAGCAGCTCCGTGCATTGCGGCTCCGTCGCGCTGGTCGTGGTCCTTTTTTGCGGGCTCATGTTATCGATGCTTCAATCTTTTTTCAGGAACAATTTCGTGATCGCGTTCCAATCGTTTTCCTTCACGTCCGTGATCAACATGTTCTTGAATTCCTTGTTCAAGGCTTTACTTGATCCCGCATCTGCGGTTATCCGCTTCATCAAATCAATTTGCAAGATATGCCCGTGCTTGTCGACGTGCACGATGGGAAAATGCTCGTGAAATAAGAATGCACCTTCGGGGAGGCTTCCGACATCATCGTATTCGATATCTTGTTCATCTTCTTCCATGGCTTCAATATTTTCCCCGGTGATATTCTTCTTTATTTTCGTGAAAATGAGCGGGCGAGCGATTTTCTTTTCACTGAACACTCGTTGGTGAGCCAGGATCAACTCGCGATCTGCTTTCTCATCAAGCACCTCGAGCGGCGGGATGATGTTCTCGTCCATGACAAGCTTGAATGTTACCTGGTCGAGAAGCACATCATCTTTTTGATCGTCCGTGTCGCTCTGATGATTTTTGATGAAAGTTTCCAGGTCGTAGAGTTTCATTTCACGAGTACCTCATTTCACGAGGTGTCGAGTACCTTAAAAAATCTTTCGAGTCGCAACAAGTTAATCAAAAAGGAAATAACAGAACGAGATAAAAAATAGGATAAAAATAAATGCTATTTTACAAGAGCTTGTCAATGACATCGATGCAACGGTTGGAGTACCCACACTCGTTGTCGTACCAACCCAGCACCTTGATGAGCTGGCCTTTGGTATCCGTGTAGTGCGGATCAAAGATGGCCGATGCCGGATTTCCGATTATATCGCTGCTGCAGATTTCATCATATGCCACGGTCAAGATTCCCTTTAACGGGCCATCAGCAGCTTCGTCCATCATGACATTGATGACATTCTTGGTTGTCTTCTCCTTCACGATGGCCGTAAAGTCGATCAAGGACCCAGTGACCATCGGAACACGGATCGACACGCCATTGAATTTGCCCTTCAAGTCAGGAATGACCTCGCCGATCGCCTTGGCTGCACCCGTCGTCGTCGGAACGATGTTGAACGGGGCGGCACGAGCGCGGGTGAATTCTTTGTGTGCCTGGTCGAGCAAGCGCTGGTCGTTGGTCATGGCATGAACCGTGCTCATGAGCCCGCATTCAATCTTGAGCTTCTCATGGAGCACCTTTACGATGGGAGCGAGGCAGTTCGTCGTGCAACTCGCGTTGCTCACGACGAGATGCTCGGGCTTTAACATTGCATCATTCACGCCGTGGACGATGGTTATGTCAGGATCATCCATAGGCGCGGACACGAGAACGCGCTTTGCACCTGCCTTGATGTGCTTCATGGCATCATCCTTTTTCTTGAACACGCCACTCGACTCGACTACGATGTCGGTTTCGAGCCTCGCTTGCGGAATCTTTAAAGGATCCTTTTCCATAAAGTACGGGATTTCCTTGTTGCCGATTATGAGTGACCTTTCCTTTGCTTCCACGTCATAGATCCACGGCCGGTAAGCCGTGTCGTATTTTAGCAAGTAGGCCGACATTTCAGATGGGATGATGTCGTTGATGCCAACGATTTCAATGTCAGGGTTTAGAGTAATCTGCTCTGGCTCCTCGCCTTGTTCTTCTTCCTCTACGGACCGGACCGTCATGCCTGAAGTCGCAATCGATTGGCGCTTGTACAATTCGCGCATAACCACGCGGCCAATGCGCCCGAAACCATTGATGAACACTTTCTTGGTCATTGTCTATCTACCTCACTGCTCGTCCTCGGGGGGCTGCTCCTCAGCTTGTTCCTCAGGCTGCTCCTCGGCTTGTTCCTCAGGTTGCTCCTCGGCTTGTTCTTCCGGTTGTTCCTCAACTGCTGGTTCTTCCTCTTCAACTGCTTCATGAGCCTCGGGGAACTTGTCAGCGCTACGTTCCAAGGCAATGAAGAGGGGAAGCCACTTGCCGGCCATGAATTCCAGCATTGCACCACCGCCGGTGCTGATCCAGGAGATCTTGCTAGCCTTTCCAGACTTTTCCGCGGCCTCGCCGAACTCACCGCCGCCGATGATGGTATAGGCGCCATTTGCCGTTGCCGTGGCCATTGCATCGATCAGGTCGTTCGTGCTCTTTGCAAATAATGGCTTTTCGAAAACGCCTGGAGGACCATTTGCGATGACGGTTTTTGCCGCCAAGATTTCCTTCTTAAACAATGCCACGGTCTTGGGGCCAACATCCATGATGGGCAAGTTCGTCTTGAGGGCGTCCTTCAAGGCGATTTCGACGCGTTTGCCATCTTTCTCGACCGCGAAGTCAACTGGCAAGACGATCTTGTCCTTGTATGCCTTCCAGAATGGAATGACGCGAGGACCGGCCTTGTCGAGATCTTTTTCGACGAGACTGCGGTTTGCATCACCGAGCATGCGACCGGTGCCCTCGAATATGAGTTGTGCCGTGAGACCTGCCACGAGCACCTTGTCAACGACTTTGTTTTCAAGATTGTACTTGATAGCCTTGTACTTGTCGATTGCTTTAGCACCACCAACGAGCATGACAACGGGGTGCTGCGGATCATCGAAACCTTTCTTCAAGGCCTTGAGCTCCTTGACCACGACAGGACCTGCGAGGATCCTCGGCCATCCAACAACGGAGGGCTGGGCCCTGTGGGCGGCACCGAACGCGTCGACCACGAAATAGTCGAAGAGGGGCGCGAGCTTCATGACAAGATCCGTTTTTCCACAATCATCGATCGGCACTTCATCGTTGTCGGGGCGGAAGTTTCGAACGTTATCGAGAACGAGCACTTCGCCAACCTTGAGCGCCTTGATTGCTTTGATGGCTTTTTCGCCGTAAAGGTCATCAACGAACGTGACCTTCTGTGGTTTCACATACTGGGCAAGCTTCTCGGCATGCTGCTTGAGCGGGATGAAATCCTTCTCGCCAAAGCGGCCCTGGTGCGCGAGAATGACCAGCGCGGTGTCTTTCAACGCCTTGACCGTCGCCGAGGATGCTTTGATGCGCAAATCATCTTTCAATTTCTTCTGGTCATCCACTGGCGAGTTCAGGTCAAGTCGACAAAGAACCTTCTTACCTTTCAAATCAACTTGGGCTACGGTAACGAACTGGAATTCCATGTTGACTTCACCTATAGACTTCAACTACACTATTTGGTTACAATTGAAACCGATCGATCGTAGATAAAAATCTTTGTCGAGAAAAAAATCGCAACTATATTTTTCCCGAACACCTTTCCCGAACCGAACAAAAAAGCAAGGGAAATCAATCCCGGTCTGCGATTCACTTGGAGAGGATGTTCACAACCGTTGACATCCTTAAGGAAGGTTAATTTTTACCATAATAGGATATCGCATGAAGGTCGGAGATGGCACGCGTTGAAAAGCATCTTTTCAAATTTGAACGAGGAAGAGCGGGCTTGGCAACAAAACGTTGATGAAGTTTTAAAGTCTGAGCTGGAACCGCATATTGATGATATCGAAAACGGAAAAGAAGAGATAATAAATGTCGTGAAAGCATTGGGAAAACACGGCTTTTGCGGTGTGACTTTTCCCCAAAAACTCGGCGGCTTGGGTCTTCCCTTAAGGCACGACTTGATCTTGTCGGAGGCAATTTGTTCCTATAGCCTACCCGTAGACATGAGCAGGCTTTCCGGTTCCTATCCTTGCATGCTCGCGCGGATGTTTGGAAAGACCCGGGATTTGAAGGATTACATTGAAGCATTGCTCAAGGGCGAGAAGATCGGGGCGTTCTGCTTCACCGAACCGGACGCGGGTAGCGACTTGTCAAGAATGTCAACCATCGCTGAGCGAGACCCCGAGTCCGGGGATTTCATATTGACCGGCGAGAAGCGGTTTATCACCAACGGCAGCGTTGCCGATGTCCTGGTCGTTTATGCAAGGAACGGGGCATTCATTATCGAGTCTGGCTGGGGCGGCTTCGAAGTCATCGAGGAATATTCTATGATGGGGCTACACGGGCTTCATCTTGGACACCTTAAATTCGATAGCATTCACGTTCCTGCTAAGAATGCATTATTTTATGCTGAGATCAAGAAGGACTCGGTGCAGGCAAAGTCGGGTAAAACATCCGCCATTGCGAGCATGCAAGACATGCTCACTCCCGAGCGCGTTGCCTTGTCTGTTCAGGCGCTTGGCGTTGCTAAAACCGCATTGCAAGTTGCGATCGAGTATTCCCAACAACGAGTGCAATTTAACAAGCCTATCTCGGAATTCGAGGGCGTGAGTTTCAAGATCGCGGAAATGACTACCAAATTCGAGGCAGCACGGTTGCTGGTGGAAAAATCGGTGGAGACCATGCAAAACGGGACGCGAGCCGCAATGGCCAAGTTATTTGCTTGCCAATCGGCGTACGAGATCTGCGATGACGCCCTTCAAATACTCGGCGGCATTGGTTACACGTCCAAGTATCCAGTTGAACGGTGCCTGCGCGACGTTCGACTACTCCGGATCGGCGGTGGCACGGACGAGATCATGAAATACGTGATACAAAAGGGTGTTTATAAGGGAGACCTCGAAAAAGAAGACAATCCTAACGAAAAGTCACGATCATTGTTCGGTTGAGCAAGCTGTCTCGATATCAGGAACCCCTTGCATCTAAGCAATAAAAAAATTGATGATAAAAAGATAAACTCAACTGGATGCCATTTTTCCGAGGTTTTCAATGATCCCGGTCGCTTCGGTCATGATGCCATCGATTAGCTCCTTGCAAGAAATTTTTTCATGCATCCGGATGGAGTCCTGGCCTGCCCAGATTGCGCCGTCCTCGATGTTTCCCTCCTCACCCTTCGCGCGGAATGTCGCGTCGGATTCAAACTTGTACACGTCGGCCATGGCTACTTCCTTGTTTTTCAATTTCTGCGTGAGTTCGAGCAGTTCCATGGAAAACTTGTTTTTCAAGTGCCGCAACGGCCCGTACACGCCTTGCGTCACGATCGTCGGGTCTTCACGGGGAAATCTCTCCGACGATGTCATGATTGCGTCCTTCACCACGTCGTTAAACTCGCACTCGTCAGTCACGATGAATCGAGTGCCCATGTAAATCGCTTGCGCGCCGAAGGCGAGCATTGCTACCAGGCCCTTGCCATCGCACACGCCGCCGCCGGCAATTACCGGGACATTAACGGACTTCACCACCTCGGGTACGAGCACGAACGTGTGAAACGGCTCGTGGGCGACGTGGCCGCCAGCCTCGTACCCAGTGACGACGATGCCATCCACTCCTGATTTTTCCGCTTTCTTGGCATGGTACACGCTAGGAACCGTGTGGAATCGTAACAATCCCGCATCCTGAATTTTTTTCAAGAAGGGTTGCGACGGATCCCCGGCAGAGCACACCACCATCTTCAATTTTTTGTTCATGTTCGGGTTTGTCTCGTATTCCTCGAGGAGTTTATCGAGCAGCATAGGGACATCAAACTGGACTGGCGCAACGCGAAAATTCACGCCGAAATTTCCTTTTGCTTCGCTGGCAATTTTCCGCACGCTGGTCATGAATTTCCTTTCAACGCTTCTCCAGGCTAATTCACGAGTTTCGTCATCTGAAATGATCGTGGCAATGCCATATTCCGCATCAGGAACTGGATGGCTCGCGATGCCGAATCCTCCCGCATTGGTGACAGCAATGGCTAATTCACAAGTATCAAAAGGTCCCATGGGTGCTTGGACGATTGGATATTCCATTCCAAGCAGATCGCAAATCGGTGTCTTTATCATCGATTATTCCTTCGTATCATAATTCTTGTTCTTCGAAAACATGGTTGTAATTATTATATTGTAAACAAATGCTCATAATTTGTTTCTATTCTATAAAAAAGAAATTACTGATCGAATCAAAAAAATACTAATTTAAAATCTAATAACGCAAAAAGTCCATGATCAAGATGAGGCCATATTCCCGAGATTTTTCATGATCCCGGTAGCTTCAGCCATGATACTATCGATTAATTGCTTGCAAGATAATTTTTCATGCAGCCGGATAGCTACTTGCCCCGACCAGATGGCACCGTCCTCGATATTTCCCTCCTCGCCTTTGGCCCGGAAGGTTGCATCTGATTCGAACTTGTACACGTCGGCCATGGACACTTCTTTGTTTTTCAATTTCTGCGTGAGTTCGAGCAGTTCCATGGAAAACTTGTTTTTCAAGTGCCGTAACGGTCCGTACACGCCTTGGGTCACGATCGTCGGGTCTTCCCGCGGAAAGTGCTCCGAAGATTCCATTATGGCCTCTTTTACCACGTTGTTGAACTCGCACTCGTCGGTCACGATGAATCGAGTGCCCATGTAAATTGCTTGCGCCCCGAATGCGAGCATGGCAACCAGGCCTTTACCATCGCAGACCCCACCACCCGCGATCACGGGCACCTCGACTGATTTCACTACTTCAGGCACGACCACGAATGTGTGAAACGGCTCGTGAGCAACGTGGCCACCAGCCTCGTACCCGGTAACGACAATGCCATCAACCCCTGATTTTTCCGCTTTCTTTGCATGGTACACGCTAGGTACCGTGTGGAACCGAAGCATGCCTGCATCCTGGATCTTTTTCAAGAAGGGTTGGGAAGGATCGCCTGCAGAACACACGATCATCTTTAATTTCTTGGCAAGATTTGGATTCTTCTCTCGCTCTTCAATCAAACTTTCGAGCAGCATTGGAACATCAGTCTGGATTGGCGCGACGCGAAAATTAACGCCAAAATACCCCTTTGCCCTCCTTGCAATCTCTTTTACGCTGTTCATGAACTTTTTTTCAACGCTCTTGAAAGCCAATGCTTTCGTTTCATCATCACCAAATATCGAGACAATTCCAAATTCTGGGTCGGGTGCTGGGTGGCTTGCGATGCCGAAACCCCCTGCATTTGTAACGGCAATTGCCAATTCTTTGGTATCATATGGTCCCATGGGTGCTTGAATGATAGGATATCGAATCCCAAGCATTTCGCAGATCTTTGTTTTTATCATTCTTCTCTCCTTCTCTTTTCATTCACCAAATCGTCTTTACGATTACTACCACCAATAATTTTTTCACTGCAAACACCAATAAACAATGACCCCGAAGTGACACTATTCAAGTACCAGCCGCTACTCAATAGTAAAGTCACATGAAGTAATACTAGGATTATAATGAGACGTTTGAAAGAACCTATAACGTCTTGATTGAAAATGAGGTTTGAACCATGAAAATACTTGATGAAGGAGAAGGTGAACTCGTGGGATGGCACGATCCCGACGAGAACAGGGAATGGATATTGCAGAACAAATCCCCCGCCTTGGTTGACAAGCGAATGGACATTACCGAAGCCGTGTCCAAGTTCGTGAGGGACGGCGATGTTCTTGCGATGGGCGGGTTCGGGCACATACGCGTGAGTTTTGCGGGCATCTACGAGATGATCCGACAGAAAAAACGTGAGTTGACAGTGCTTGGCAAAACAGCGGTGCACGACATGGACTTGCTCATCGGTGGGGGTTGCGTGAGCAAGGTGGAGGCAGCATATTCCTTTGGACATGAGCTCCGAGGACTTTCATCTTGCGGCCGGAGAGCGGTTGAATCTGGCCAGGTCAAGGTTGTAGCGGAAATAAGCAATGGTGGGTTTCAATGGCGGTTCTTGGGTGGCATGATGGGCGTGCCGTTCATCCCAACTCGCGTGATGCTCGGCTCCGATACCTTTCGAAAATCATCCGCCAAGATCATAGAAGATCCATTCTCGGGAAAACCAATTTGCTTGCTGCCATCATGCAATCCAGATGTCGTGTTCATCCACGTTCCCCGTTGTGACCGGTTTGGCAACTGCCAGATCGATGGTATCATGATCGAGGATTTCGAGCTCGCGCGTGCGGCACGCCGGTTGATCGTCACCACGGAGGAAGTTATTTACAACGAGGTAATCCGCGACCATCCTGATCAGACGAAAATCCCGGGATTCATCGTCGATGCCGTGGTGGAAGTAAAATATGGTGCTCACCCCACGCTCATGCCGGATTTGTATTACTTTGACGAGGAAGTCATCGGAGAATGGCTTGATAAGTCCAAGACCGAGGAAGGAACGCAAGAATGGATGGATACTTATGTCCACGGCGTGGCTAATTTTCAAGAATACCTTGAGCTGGTTGGAGGCGAAGCCAAGATGAAATATCTCTACGACGTGGAACATTACGAGGCGGAATTAAAAGCCCCGTGGCTCGAGAAAAAGAAGAAATGAGGGAAAACAAATGTCAGAAGCAGAATCAGAAGAAACACCGTATTACACTCCAACCCATCTCATGGCAGTTGCTGCGTCACGCGTTCTGGAAGACAACAAATCCGTATTCGTGGGAACGGGCTTGCCCATGATTGCCGCAATGTTCGCGCAACGCACCCACGCCCCGAACTTGCTCATCATTTTTGAGGCCGGCGCGGTCGGGCCACAGATGCGCATGTTGCCAATCTCTGTCGGGGACTCTCGCACGTGTTACAAGGCTATCGCCGCTAGCTCGATGCACGATAACATGTCATTCGCTCAGGCAGGGTGGTTAGATTATGGATTTCTCGGCGGGGCACAGGTCGACAAGTATGGCAATCTTAATACGACCTACATCGGGGGCACGTGGGACAAACCCAAGGTGCGACTCCCAGGCTCAGGCGGGGCCAATGACGTGGGATCCAACTGTCGCGGCACGATCATCATCATGCGGCAAGAAGCTCAAAAATTCGTTGATAAAGTAACGTTTATCACCACGCCGGGCTATTTAGACGGGCCAGGGGCGCGCGAGCGTGCTGGACTCCCGTCTGGTAGCGGACCCATAAAGGTCATTTCCCAGCTGGGTATTTATGGGTTCGACGAGGAGACAAAGCTCATGAAACTGGAATCGATCCACCCCGGCATCACCATCGATCAAATCCGTGAGAACACGAGTTTCGATCTCATTATTCCAGATGATGTACCCGAGACAACACCACCAACGCCGCAAGGAGTTGCACTACTGCGAGAACTCGATCCTACCGGAATGGCAATCGGTAAATAGTGCTGATTTAAAACTCCAGAAATCAATGCTGATTTAACACTTACGTTACATTCTTTTTTCTAATTTAGGATGAAATGCGAGACGGTTATCTTCAAGACCATTATCTTCCATCATTCGCGCCCCATAAAGAAAACAGATAATTCTGGTTTATATCTCGTTGAAAGACAGGATATAATCTTGTAATTATCATTAAAACTGGTTTTAAAGCTTTATATAATGCATTGGCATATTGAAACGTGTTCTACTTGTATTGAGGGAATGAAACATGGTCGAAGGAAAAGTAATCATTACAGCTGCTTTAACAGGAGCACTCACTGCAAAGGAACAGAATCCTACCGTTCCTTACACGCCGGAAGAATTCGCGGATACGGTTGCGGAATGTCGTGAGGAAGGCGCTTCGATTGTTCACATCCATGTCCGTCGTCCTGAGAATGGCGCGCCTACGTGGGATCTCGAGTTGATTAAAAATGTTCTTGTTGCAGTGAAGGAAAAGACGCCGGATATCATCATCAATCTAAGCACTGCTATCGCGCCAACGGTTCCTGACAAGGATCGCATTGCGCCCGTTATCACATTCAAACCTCCGATAGCTTCCTTGAACACGAATAGCATGAATTTTGCTGTTGGCGATTGGGCGACTGGAAAAGTCATCAACGAAATCATTTTCTCGAACCCGTTCAAGACCATTACTAGCTTCGCCAAGAAGATGAAGGAGGCAGGGACAAAGCCAGAAATCGAGGTTTATGATTTCGGTGGCATGTACAACATCCTATTCCTCCAGAAAGCTGGACTCCTTGTTGAACCGCTGCACTTCCAGTTCGTTTTCGGGGTTTTAGGTGGCATTCCTTTCAGCGTTCATAATCTCGCCCACCTCCTCGAGCTTAAACCCCCAACCGCGACGTGGTCTGTATGCGGGGTCGCGAAGAACCAGTTCCAAGCCGCTGCTTGTGCAATATTGCAAGGTGGGCATATCCGGGTTGGTCTCGAAGATAACATCAAGATGACCAATGGGGAGCTCGCAAACGGCAGTCAAGAAGAAGTGGCGTGGGTTCGGCAGCTCGCAGAACACTGTGGCATTTCAGTAGCGACGCCAGAGGAGACCCGCGAGATACTCGGCCTCAAATCGTTAGAAGAAGAAACCCCCTTAGCATAAATTTCTTGGTTTGGAAATAACTACAGTTTTTTTCTTTATTCTTTTCATTATTTTGCGACAAAACCAGGATCCTGAAAAAAATAGATGTTAACGTGGAAATAACCGAAATTACAAGGATGCGTCCAGCTTCCACAAGTATTCATGCTCAAGGGCTAGCCCACGCAAGAGAGTATCACCCCGAGGTGTTTCCAAAACTATTTTCATGAATCTCAGGGTTCCAGGATGTTTCTGAGACAGGATCTTGGCAAATTTCATGGTTTCATTCTCTAGATCCTCAGCTTTGAAAACATCGTTAACCAATCCCATGTCCTTAGCCTTGGAAGCGGGAATACGTTCGCCCGTGAATGCGACGTACTTGGCTACAGGAAGCCCGAACAACGCGACTGGGTTTTGGCTGCCGCCCCATCCTGGTATTATTCTCATGTCAATCTCCGGGAGCATGAAAGTTGCATCATCGCTTGCAAACCGGAAATCACAGGCACAAGCGAGCTCAAAACCGCCACCGATTGCGTAACCATTAACTTGTGCGATGACGGGTTTCCAATTTTCGCCGATTTCAAATTTGATTTCATTCTCATTTGCGATCTTGTCGAAAAATTCCTTAGGGTCCGCATCATAATCGTTCCCCGTTATGATTTCGAGAATCATGAGCCTGCCAAAATCCGTGAGCCATTTCAACCGATCCTGCGACATGTTGTACATTGCCTTGAGGTCTTGTCCGGTAGAGAACGAATTTCCCGCGCCCGTGATGATGATGACGCGGATGTTCTTGTCTTGTTGGAGTTCCTTGACGGCGGCTCTGAATTCCATTCGTGTCGTTTCATCAAACGCGTTTTTTATCTCCGGGCGATTGATCGTGATGATCCCGACACGAACTTTCTTTTCAACGAGTATATTTTCGTACATGATAGTCACCAGTTAAAAAATATAAAAAATGGAGTGAAAATCTTCATTCTTCCATTTTATACAGGTCCATTTTCTCGGTGGGGTCTTCGATGCGGTCGTAACATACGATGTCGTTGAGATCGCCCTTCGTCTCGTCACGCCACCTCAACTTGACGGGCATACCGGCATATACTTCATCGAACTTGATATCGGGATTCAAGTCGAAGGGGTACATCGTGTCAGCACCATCCGGGCGAATTTGGGAGACGGGTACTGGTGTTAATTCTCCGGTCTCTGGGTTCTTGTCATAAGTCGCCGTGAATGTTGCAACAACGCCCGTTTCTCGCAACGATACCCATTTATCCGGCTGGATCAAGCATTTGCCACACACGAGCTTGGGCGGAAAATAGACCGTGTTGCAACCCCGGCACTTCAATCCCACCAATTGTTTCTCCTTCAGCATTTCAAGGAAAAATTTCATGTGCGTCGTGTTGAACTTGTATTTGTAGCTCGACAAATACCATTTACCCTTGGTCTTTCTGGTCCGCTCATATTCCTTCTTGATATATTCGAGTTTTCCCATGATTCATTCGCCTCCTTTCCATTTACGTTTTTGCTGGTCGCTCATGACCATGAGCGTCACGAGGTTGATGGTTCCGCCCCACGAATGCCCTATCGCCGTGTGCACGGTCCTGGGCACCTGGTTGCTTGCTTTTCCCATGATCTGCAACGCAGATTCTGCAATCCGTTCCAATCCGGAAGCACCGATTGCATTGGTCGAGTTAACCCCACCCGAGCAATTCACCGGCAATTCCCCGTTCGGAGCAGTCGTGCCGTCACGGTATCGCAAGTGCGCCGTGTTTTCCTCGAATAATCCCAATCTTTCAAGCCATTGGAGCTCTTGATTCGGGAACGGAGAATACACCTCGATATAGTCGATCTCCTTCTCGGGGAAAGATATGCCAGCTTGGGAATATGCCAATTTTGCCGATTCAACGGCTCCTATCTGTTCACACGGGTCGAGCTGGCCAGTGCCGGATCCAGCATATCCCATTGCAGCATTCTCGTTGCTCACGCTCGATACGCCATTCACGTACACAGGTACGTCCGTGAAATCCTTTGCTTTTTCCTCGGTCGTGAATAACATCGCGCATGCGCCATCGGAGGCCGGCGTAACCATGCCATACCGAAGTGGATAGGAAATGTAGGGCGTGTCCAATATTTCTTCGATCGTGAGATCTGGCATCTTCAAGTGGGTCCACCAGGTTTTAGCAGCATTATGCCTGTTCTGGACAACCACGCGAGCAAGATCCTCCTCGGTAGCCCCACTTCGCTTGATATAATTGATGGCTTGATATGAAGCGATACCAATCGCAGCCCCCGCACCGAAAAACTTTGAATTTTTCTCCATGGACCATCCAAATTTCGTGTAAGCCGAAACCTCGGCATAGGCTACCGATGCAAGCCCTATGCTCGTATCCCCGCATGATTGTTGCTCGAAGCCGATGACCAGAACTGTATCTATCCCCGGCAATCCTGCAGTAACGTTGTAATATCCTGCGATACCAATGGAACCACCCGTCGTCCCGCCAGTGGTCACGCGCAAGAGCGGCTTGTTCCTCGCACCGATTTCGTCTGTCATCCACAGTTCAGGATAGTTAACGCCTTCGAATGAGGGCATGTTGCCGAAGACAATTGAATCGATGCTATTAATATCACAATTTGCGTTTTTCAAGCAATCTTCGACAGCTTCGTGGACCAATTCTGGCATGTTCACGTCGGATCGTTTCGACGCATGCGCGCTGAAACCCGCGCCTCCGATTGCTACTTGACGTCCTGCCATTATTTTTCGCCTCCTTCAAGCACGTACAAGATGTTGTTTTGGGCGCAAAACCCGATTTGACCCGATGCGAGCGCGCGTTTTGCACCGCTTATTTGATGGTCTTTCGCCTCGTTCTTGATCTGTTTTGCGCATTCAATTATTCTTACCAAGCCGGTTGCACAAAGGACATTGCCGCTCATGGCTCCACCTGAGGGATTAACCGGGATCTCGGATTGAGACCCTGGCTCGCTAATGCCGATGGCATTGGATAAAATCAATTCTTCATGAGCGAAATGCTCGAACAATTCTGCAACGTCGATTTCTTTTTTCGGATTGGTGATACCCGCGGTTTTAAAAGCCATCTTCGCGGCATTTTCCATCGATAAGCTCTTGCTAAGGTCACGTTCTCCAAGATAATACTGTTCTTGTGAATATCCGACACCCGTGATCCAAACCGGGGAGTTCGTTATTTTCAACGCCTGCTTTTCAGGAGCCAGCAAGACGCATGCCATCCCGTCACAAGGGCGTGAGTACATCAGTTCAGTCACTGGCGAGCTCAAGACTCCAGATTCAAGAACCTTTTCCACCGTGATATCCGCATCCTGGGATTCGGGAAGAGCAAATTCATTATTCGCCGCGTTCTTGCGATTTTTTACTGCGATGTTCGCGATGTCCTCTGCACTAATCCCAAATTTTTCCATGTACGCGCGCATCTGAAATCCCCCTGCGGTCATGATATTCAATAACTCCTTTGTCCGATCGAACGTGGGATCAGTGGTGAGCAGAGTCGTGACCTCATACGGGAAGCCCGATGCCATGCTACCGCCCCAGACGGCCACGAGCTTATGGTTGCCAGAGAGCACACGCATCATGCCATATAAGACCGCGTATGCTCCGTCCATCTCGACTTTGCTCTCGTCCTTCAAATACGAACCCGACGGCTCGACCGTGAAGCAATTAGAAATTGTCCTGCCGTCATAGTAATCGTTCGTGGCACTGATGACGGACGTGAGATCCTTCCGCTTCAGATTTGCGCTGTCTAGCGCCCCACGGACTGCCTTGAACGCCGCCTCGTATCGATCCATCTGTAGATCCAACGAAGGCTTGATCTGGCAATAGCCGACAATTCCGACCCGTTCCATGGTACCTTCCTTTTTGCTAGCTTGAGTTGCTTGTTGTCGAGCGGGCTTTTGTTTCATTTCTTGCTTCACGACAGGTTTAGTCGCGGGTGATTTAGCCGATAGTTTTTTCCCCATGATCAAGTCCCTCCTGCTGGTTTGAAACCTTTGATATCATCTGGGCTTCCTACGGGTTTCTTGTCCCACACGACTTCCACTTTCATGCCAATGTTAATGTCGCTTTCTTGGGTTTCAAGAACCGGAGTAATGATGGCAGTATCGCTGCCGTCTATCTTGATCAACCCGATGATGGTTGTCTTCTCGCTTTTCTTTTTTCTCCGTTCGGATACGGCATAATTCGTTGCGGTGAAGTTGATAAGCGTCCCGGTTGTCGCGAGATCGACCAAATTTGCATCTTCCAATGGAATGGTCTTGAAACAATCCCCGCACACCTTTCTCGGTGGAAAATAAACTTTATTGCAAGTGGGGCATTTTATTCCAATGAATTTTTGCGATTCAAGACCTTCGTAGAATTTGTCCATGTATTTACCGACCCAATATTCATAGTCGGCTCGAACGATTCCTTCAGCGATTTCAATCTGCTTCCGAACCATGACATTGACCCCTAATCAGTAACATGGCACGACGAAAAACATCGACGCCTTGGGCATTATTCACTCTGAAGATTTTTCAATGTATAGGCAAGCACCTGGCATAAAGAAAAAGGAACGGATCGTCGCAAGTCCCTTAAAAGAACCTAATAAATTGAAACAAACCCGGAAAAAAGGTGCATGGGTGGACAGATTTGAATATGACCGGCGATTGAAAGATTCGATAAGTGAGATCTGGCATCGAGGTCCCGGCTATTTTGCATTTAATAGCAAGCTCCGTGGACATCTTCGAGGATCTCGTTTTTGTGATCCTTCAAGAAAGAAATGATTTCGTTTATTTCTTTTTCAAACGAAAGAACTATCCCGTCGGGAAGCTGGATCCCGGTCAACATTTTTTCTGCTAAAAATTCATCGATTGCCTTGTTAAAATCCTTAATACTCGTTTCCTTGAGATGGTCAAGAATTAGATGCAGAATGTAGGCTTTAACATATTCTCCATTAATTGGATCCCTCTCGTGCATGTATTTTAGTTCGTAATATTGTGGATTATCAATATCTTGTTCTTTATCCTTATCGATCATAAAATACGTTGAAAATGAGCCGTAATCGATGATTCTGTTCACGACATCTGCCGTTGCTTCGGATATTCCTGCATTGGAAGCCCATTTGACGTGAATGAACCAGTTTGGGATTTTTATTGCCTCGTTTTAATGTTATCTCCTATATGACAACGAATAATAATTGCCTTTCTTTCTCCTGATGAGCAAAACTTGATGGATGCTTTACCATGACCTTACTATGTAGAACAAAAGGAAGAATAATTTAATTAATCCGGTCTGTTGGCGATGATGTCAAATCTATTTCGACTCGGTTTTCTTGGGTAATTTTTTCAGATAAACCTCGTATTCCACGTTGACGTCAACAAGGCCATTTCTCACGTATACTCGCGGGATCCAAAAGATATAATCTTCTCCCATCTTGGCTGGTTTGCGCGTGAATTTTACAACGCCTTTTTCTAACGTAAAATCGTCTGACATGGTTTGACCTCTGAAATATGTTGTGGCTGGATTTTCAAGCTAACAACACACGGACTAGATGGATGGAAACTATAGACGCAATCGGAGATTTATAGTTTGTGCAATACCTATAGAGATATCCTTGGATTTTCACACGCCGGCTATAATACATCAAAATCTTGGGACACATCAGCTCTACCTTGAATTTTTTTTCAAGAATGCGATGAATCTTCTCGTTACTCTTAGATCGTTTTCAGTTATTAAGTTCCGGCGAAGTCTATTAGAAGAGACTAATTTTTAAACATGAAGCGTTCATAGTTTATCATAACTTCGATATTCTACCGTTTCACCGAAGGTTGGCACGATGGCTGAAATTCCGAAGAATAATATCTTGGAATTGTCATTTGAATCAAGAAATGAATCGCAGCGGGATGATGTAGAATTATTTCTTTCCGCCACTAGTCCAGATGGTCAAGTGAAACGCATCCCCGGTTTTTGGGCCGGCAGTTCCACGTGGCGCATGCGATTTTCCTCCGACATGCTTGGCAAGCACGAGTACACGACGACGTGCTCCGACACGACTGACGACGGGCTCCACGGCCAAACCGGAACGATTGACGTGATCCCGTATGCAGGAGACAATCCCCTATACACCCACGGGCAACTACGCGTTGCGACTGGAAAGAAGCATCTGGAACATGCCGACAGCACGCCGTTTTTTTGGCTCGGTGACACCTGGTGGATGGGATTCACCAAGCGGTTGCAATGGCCTGAGGAATTCCAATCCCTTGTCGAGGACCGCGTGCAAAAGGGCTTCACGCTCGTCCAGATCGTTGCTGGCTTGTATCCAGACATGCCACCGTTTGACGAGCGAGGTGCGAACGAGGCGGGATTCCCCTGGCAAGATGGCAAGTTCGAGTACATCAACCCTGCTTATTTTGATCTTGTCGATTTGCGCGTCCAGCACCTTGTCGAGTCCGGGCTCGTGCCTTGCATCGTCGGCTCGTGGGGGTATTTCATCGGCGTGGCGGGCGTGGCCGCATTAAAAATGCACTGGCGCAACCTGATCGCGAGATATGGTGCCTATCCAGTCGTCTGGTGCGTTGCCGGCGAGGCTATGATGCAGTATTATCTTAATCAAGTCGATAAAAAAACCTGGCGGAAGCAAGAAAGGCCACGTCGCTTATCGGCATGGAGCGAGTTGGCAACGTATATTCGCGAGATTGATGCGTTTCATAATCCCATCACGGTTCACCCTACGAGATTTGGTCATGAGCAACTCGATAAGCCGAAGTTACTCGACGTGAATATGCTACAAACGGGTCACGCGAATCCGGCGTCTGAAATTTCTACGATTAAAAACACGGTCAAGATGGTTCAAACTGCCAGGAAACAAGGGATGCCCGTTGTTGTCGGCGAGGTATGCTACGAGGGAATCATGGAAGGAAATCGCCAGGAAATCCAACGATGCTTGTTCTGGGCGACCATGCTCTCCGGCGGAGCAGGACACACGTACGGGGCAAATGGCATCTGGCAAGTGAACCGCCGTGACAAGCCCTTCGGCCCGTCGCCATATGGCGTGAGCTGGGGAAACACCCCTTGGGAGGACGCGTATCAATTGCCCGGGTCTCGACACGTTGGCGTGTGCAAGAACATTCTCGCCAAGTACCCGTGGTGGACGCTCGAATCCCATCCCGAATGGGTGAAAAACCCGCTGATGTTTGCTGCGGGCATCCCGGGGCAATTACGCGTGATATACAGGTTTCTTCCAGGACGATTCAAGATATGGAAACTCGAGAACGCGGTGAAGTACACCGCAACGCTAATTGATCCAAAAGATGGGACAAGCAATGTCGTTGGAACTGTGCAGCCGGACAAGCGCGGAGTCTGGACATGCTCTCCTAAAATCAATCAAGACTGGGTCTTGGCACTGGAAAGGACATAGCAAAAAATTATCCAAGTTTTAACGAGATGGGTTATGGGAATGAAATGGGGACGCGTGGCGGCGGGTTAAATCGGGGGGATGCTTGTTTCTCTAAAGCACGTGCAGTGGTAAGAGATGCCCAAGAAAAAGGCCAAGGAACAAGACGCGGACAAATTCACTGCTGATTTCGATTCCGTGCTCTCTATTATCAAGTGGAATTGTCTCGGTTTCGTTTTCCTGGACTTTTTTATTCCCTTCGTGATTTCGCAGCAATTGCACGCGTCTGGCTTGGAGCTGGGCATTGTATTCTCCATCAATCCTCTCGGAGACGTGCTCGCTGCACCGATCGCCGGGTGGCTCACGGACCACATGTCGAAACGTAAGCTCGTCTTGATCGGCGCGAATGGCCGGGCGTTCGCTTACGCATTAATGTACGCGTCCGTGGTGACGTCATCGCTCGCTGGACTCGCAGTAACCGAATTCGCGCTCGGTTTTCTCGTCACGTTTTTCTGGGTCCCGATCTCCACGATCGTCGCTCAAAAATCCAACAAGGCTTGCCGGTCACAAGCGTACGGCAAACGGCGGTTCGCTCAAGGCGTGGGCACCGTGATCGGGACGATCTTTTCAGTAGCTATCTTCATGTTAGCCTACCAGTTCGTGCCAAACAACCCGTTTCTCCCGTGCCTGTCGCTGATCGTTTTCGGTCTGGCGAACGTGCTCGCTGGCGTGTCATTTTATCGAAACGTGGACGAAAAGTTGCTTTTTATTCCTCGACAGGGTGGCGAGGCGTGCGAGACCGCAGAAACGGTCGCTACCGGAACCCAACCCAACCACATCGATGAAACAAGAAAGGGAATTGTCATTTCCTCCAAGATCTCGGCGGCGTTTATTGCCGGATTCATCCTGCTCTGCATTGCTGTTTTCATTTCCGAGGTGAACGAGTCGGCCACCAAGCCATTTTTCAGGGTGTATTTGCTAGACCGGATCGAGGCAGACGCCGGCATTGCCATCCTCGCCGTTATACCGGGCCAATTGATTTGCCTGTTCCTCGCGCCAAGCCTTGGCAAGATCGCTGACCGCGTGCGGCCCGCTCTGAGCATGGCAGTGATTTGCTCATGCGGAGCCTTTACCACCTTTCTAACCATAATGACAACAAGCGTGATCGTTTTCGGTGTCTTGCAAGTCTTCGATCAAACGCTTGCAATGGCAGCAGCCTTGATCGTCGAGAACCTCATTAGCCGCGTTTCCATCCGCCATCGGGGCAAAATGTTCGGGGTAAAGACAATCGCAGGCAACCTCGGTGACATTGCCGGCCCGCTGATCGGCGGGATGCTGTGGGACACAGTCGCGATCACGGCCCCGTTCACGTTTTCCATCGTTATCGAGCTCAGCCTGATACCCGTGTACTTCTTCGCGCTTCATTTCATCAAGCGGGACCTGACGGAAAAACTGGACAACGTGGACTTTTCTGGGACCCGTCAAGAGCCCGCGTTCGAGGTGGCGGCGAAAGTTGGCGAAACAGGTTGAAAACCATGAAACACGTCTTCTGCATAGCGAGGGCATCTTCTATTACATGCTCGTGCCATTCTGACGGTAATGATTTACACTGATTTCAAGGGCAAGCTGCAGAATATTTTGGTCTCGGAACAACTTTTGCGGTGTTATAGACCAACCACAAGAATGTACATCAACGTGAACATCGTTTATGCCCGGTATCAATAAATCCTAGCCGATGCTATAACGTATAAATAGTTAAAAATCAAGGATTCATTAAGAGAAGCTATCTACAAGCACGTGTTTACTCTGAATATGCTCGGATTTTCAAGATATCTTGCAATGTGCCGTGCATCGCTTGTACCGTGAATGTAATCTTTGCGAGCGTCTTGCCAATAAAGGTTGCTATACATGATCATCGCGAAAGTTAACAATCAAATCCATCGCATTTTCGTGGTCGATGCGCATAGCCACGTTGGCTATGATGTCGATTCCGTGAACAATCCCAATCCCATGGCGCCGTTCGGGACGATCGATTTTTACAAAAAAACGTACCTGGAGGTCATCAAGGTCACGGGGGGGGCGGAATGGAAATTCAACTCGCGTGGCGTCAATTACGAGTTCAAGATCGTGCCCAACCCCCCTGTTTACGAGATTTTCAAGCAAGCAGCAGCGATGGCCGAACAGTACAAGCAAATACTTGAAAGGCTCGAGAATTCATGGATGTTCGACTATGGCGTGTGCTTCCCGTTCCAGGACAAGTACCGCGCTGATAATCCCGAGGCATTATATCGAGCCAGCAACGAGCGCATTTCCCAGGTCGTGACGCGGTTTCCGGTTTCTCTCAAGATGATCGGGTATTGCCGCGTGCATCCCGATGAGGGACAAAAGGCGCTCGACGAGATCGAGCACTCGGTCAAGGTCAAGGGTCTCAGGGGGTTGAAATTGCACCCGCGGTCCGAGCAATGGCTCGATCACGTGAATAGCCAGGCAGCGGTCAACGTGCTCGTTCAGGCCGCGAGATTCTCGTTGCCGGTCATTTTCGACACGAGGGGCAAGGAAAGCATATATGCCGTTCATGACTTGACGAAAAATGCGAAATCCTATCTCGAACGAAATGAACCAGCTCTGGTCCCGCATCTCAAGGTCATCATTGGCCACTGCGCTGCTGGAAACTTCGACGACGCCAAGACCTACCAGGCAATCAGCGATACGAACAATTATGGCGAATTATCCATGGTCCGATCGCCGGAATTCGATCAATTCATCGTCGATTTTATGAAGAAATCACCTGCTAAAAAGGATTGGTCTCGACATATTCTTTTTGGCAGCGATTTCCCGTATTTCTTCGAGCGCCATGCCAAGGATGTAATTGGATTCTTGCTTACAAAACCATTCTTTGATGCAGGCGGGACGATCGAGGATATCAAGAACATTCTCGGCGGTAACTTGCTCCGGCTGCTTCCGGACAATAATCTCCCGCAAATACAAACCACGCCCATTCCAAATCCAGTCGCCGTGCATGCGAAGGACACGGGCAAGGCAAAAGCCTTGGAGATCATATCACGGGTGATCGTAAAAGCCATCGAGGATTCCTCGGTGGACATCACCAGGATTATGCCCATGTTTCGTGAAAATATGAACGATTATCGGAACGAGTACCTGCTGGGAACGAGATTCAAGAGCGACGGCGAGCAAAAGGACGTGCTCATGATGTGCCTGAATTTGATCGGGGATGATATGTACGCGCTCGGGCCAATCGGTCAGGATGGCACGTGGAACAAGCTCGGCTATGGGTATTTCGATCCGGATGGTATTACGGCACTCCAGGGATTCACGACCATCAATATGGTTGACCAGCCCGAAGCCGCGTGGAACCTCATCAAGTCATCGCTCGTGGAGGCAAAGCAAGAACAAAAAAGGCTGGCTCCCGTTCGGCCACCACAAAAACCGACAAGTGGAAAGCCACCCGCGGGTATGAAGCCCATGAAGCCAATGAAGCCGATGAAACCTGCTCGAAAGTGAATAATATTTTAGTTACTCGTTATTGTCCTAATTTTATCTTCCTTTTTCAATGCAAGATTGCTTCTTAAAGTAAAAACCAGAAAAAAAGCGATATTTCAGGATCAATCCCTGACAGTCTCGAGCAGGGAAACGATGCGGTAAATCTGGGTCCGGACATGCACCGGGCAATTTGGATCGATGGAGACATCTTCCAAGCGCGAGATAGCATTGCTCGCGCGAACCGCTGGCGTGCCCTTTCCATTGTGAAGATCGTTCAAGGCCTCGTCGGCGCATTTACGAATGTTTCTCGGAACGGTATTATTCTCCGAGATTTTTTTCAACATGAAATCGATTTGTTCAATCGCCTGGCCATTATCGCCATTATCATCGTCAGACATGGAGACCACGAGGAAAAATTCGTTATTAAAATTCTTCAATTGAAAATAAATCATGAGTTTAAATGAATCCTTTTAAAAAAAAAGAACGGTTTTTGAAAAGAATACCAAATGAAACCGTATCGGGACGCAAATATCAATTATAACCGGTTAAATTGAACTTATATAATTAAAATCGCATTAAGGATAGCGGAGGCAAGAAAAATGTCGGAACAAACCGTGCTTCTTTTAACAAATCTCCAGTATTGCCACATCATCGATAACAACACCGGGATCGTTCGCCTCGTCGAAGGTCCTTTTCGTGAGTCGCTCGATAGCAACGAGGAAGTATACGGATCTATCATGAATAAATGCATCGTGAAAGAAGGCCAATACGCGGTCATTTTCAACCCGTACGATCCGAAAATCGAGAATTTAAGTTATGGTGACCACGAGGTGCGTGTAGGTCCCACAATTTTCTCGCTGTATCCCGGGGAACTTCTCGAGCAAGGGATCATCAAGGATCAGTACGTGCTGACGAAAGCTGAAGGCCTTCTATTGCGTGCCTTGAAAGATTTTGATGACGAAGGAACGACCCGCAAGGCAGGGGAACGCTGGGTGATCAAGGGTCCAACGACTTACATTCCCCCGAAATACGTGGCGGTCGATCGCGCCGTGAAAACGATCAGCATCGGCAGGGATGAAGGTGTTTATATCAAGAACATCCGGTCTGGAGAGATCATCTTGAAGCGTGGCCCCCAAGAATTCATGCTCGAGGCGGAGGAGGAACTATACGAGAAGGATTACACCACGGATGAATTGGAAGCATTCAAGCTCGATAGGGTCTTCGACAGAACGAGGGCAATTCCCTTGAGTCTCTTGAAGGGGGAAGCCGCGCTCATCACCTCGGGCGAGGCCCAGCACGTGGAATTTGGCTCTAAAATAATTTTGCTTGAACCCTTTGAAACACCTCTCGTCATGGTAATATCTGGCCGGACACCAAAAATTCCGGATCAGCTCAAGATCTGGAAGGTGATGCTCGGCCCAGTTTTTTCCAGCGACGAGCTCGGCGTGCGTACCAAGGACAACGCCAATCTTCGCGTGCGTCTGCGGTACAAGTGGCGCTTCATCATCGACCCATCGCATCCAGAGAAAATCTTTGCCGTGGAAGACATGATCGGGTTTGCAACGGAAACGATGGCAGGGATGATCCGTGAAGAAGCCGCCAAGCATAATTTCGAGCAGTTCCACAGCGATGCCACCCAGATCATCAAGGATGTCATTTTCAACCAGCACGGGATCACCATCACGGATGACGATGGCGAGCAGCACAAGAGCTATGTGTTTGCCGAGAATGGATTCGAGATATTCGATATCGACGTAAAGAACGTGACGCCCGAGGATCCGGACATCGCCGCGAAACTAAACGCGGCAATCTCGCAAAACATGGATATCTACGTGCGCAAGATCCAGCAAACAGCCGAGCTCGAAGCCCAGCAGAAGCTCATCGATGGCAAGATGACCATCGAACGGGCACGAGCGGACTTGATCGCACTGGAGCAAGAAAATCGCCGCACCGAGGAAATCGGAAAAGCCCAGATCGAAGCCGACGCCATCCGCATCAAGAAAGCCGTTGAAGCAGAGGCTGAAGCGGCAAAGATAAGCAAGATCATCGAGGTCCTGCAAAGCCCCGACGCCTATATCCGGCTGCAACAAGTCTTGAGCTTCAAGAATGTTGAAAAAACAGTCGTGGTACCGACAGATTCGCGCCTTTTCGTGCCGATAGGCCAAAATCAAGAATCTGATAGCTTGGAGCACGTGCTCAAGGACAATGACGAATAGCTGGAAGGGTTAAACGATTCCTAAAAAAAAGGAATAATTATCTTCAAGAGCTCTCTTGCATCGATTTTTTTCGGAGCTCTTTTTTGTCAATTTTTCCTACGATGGTGAGAGGCAATGCATCTGAAAAGGTTATCTTCTTCGGTACTTCGTAAGGAGCGAGCTTGTCCTTGAGCCAGTCTATTATTTCCCCTTTCAAATGTTCCTCGTCTTCTACATCTTTATATTCTGGAGAAAGGGATATATATGCTTCGACATTCTCCGAACCCGGACGATCTGCAGAGGGCGTCCCGATCAGTGCAACCATTTCTATTGCTGGATGTTTCACGATGATATCTTCAACTTTTGACGAGAATACCTTGTATCCGCCGACAATGATCATGTCCTTCAGTCTGTCCACGATCCGTAAATAACCATCCTCGTCAAAAATGCCGACGTCCCCCGTGTGCATGTACCCGTCACCATCGATAGCATTTTCCGTTTCCTCGGGCTTGTTCCACTAGCCTTTCATGATCTGCGGTCCTCTTGCGCAGATCTCTCCTGGGTCCCCTATCGTTGCTTCCTCTCCAGTCTCGGGAACTATCAATTTTATATCGGTGTTCAACAATGGCAAGCCGATGGATCCAAGCTTTCGGACTCTTTTGTCTGGATTCCCGGTTGTTAATGGAGATGTTTCGGTCATTCCATAGACTTCTAGGAGTTTTCCGGGTCCAACAACCTTCTCCAGCTGCTTTTGTGATTCGACAGGGAAGGGCGCGGCCGCGCTCACGCAATTTTTGAGCCGTGAATGATCTAGCTGGGCAAACTTGGGGTTTTTCAATAGCATCTGGTACAATGATGGGACATTCGCTAGCAGCGTTGGCCTGTACTTGGCCATCTCTTTGCATATATGATCCGTGTCTCGCGGGTTCGGAATTAAGAGCTGTGGCCAGCCCAGGTTGATGCACGACTCGCAGAAGAATAAGCCTGCAACGTGGAAGAATGGGAACCCGGACAATGCGATTCCGTTGCCGCGTTCCCAGGTAACCCATTTTTGAGTGATAAGTAAGTCGGATACGGCGTTCCTGTGGGTGAGCATCGCACCTTTTGGAGGCCCCGTCGTGCCACCCGTGTAGAGAACATATGCCAAATCATCGGGCGTGGCCTTGTCCTCGGGTAAATCCACCGAATATTTTGCATCCTTCATTTCATCCAAGTAACTAGAGACCGTCTTTCCAGACAAGGGAAATACCTTTCCCGATGGAATTTTTTTCAGCAATTTGCCAAGTGTCCGTTTAATCGGGGGCAAGTAATCTCCGATGCTCGTGCAGATGATGAATTTCAAGTCAGGAAGCTGATCCGCGATTTTTGTAACCTTTTGTTCGAAGATTGCATCAAGCGTTATCAAGCCTTTAGCCTCCAGATCAGCCAATTGATATTGCATTTGGCTTTCCGAGAGTAGCGGGCTCACACCGGAAACAACGCATCCAGCCCTTAAACTGCCTAAAAGGGCCACAACGTACTGGGGTATGTTGGGCAAATTGATCCCGATCTTGTCTCCCGGTTCGAACCCATTGGCGATTAATATATGGGCGAATTTATTCGCATATTCATCAAGTTGTTTGAACGTTATCTCAACGCCGAGGAATTCCAAGGCCATCTGATTAGGGAAATCTACAAACGTTTTGCGAATGGCTGCAGTGAAAGTTATTTCATATTCAGCAGGGTCGAGATCCGTCATTCCTTCGTCGTATGATTTTAACCAAAATCTAGATTCTGTTGCATCATTTGGCATGAAAAAACACCTCTTTTAACCTAATTTCGTTAAATATCGATTATTCTTTTTATACTAATAAAATTATCTTTGCCTTAATTTTTGCGTTGCACGGCCTAATAACAAGAAATGCAAAAATGGAAGAAAAAATCAAAAATCAGATAGCCTAATTAACTTGCGTCCCATTTCCCTTCGGCGCGCAAGGTTTCAACGATTTCCTTGGCTTTTTCCTTCAAGGCTTGATAATCCGTTTTGGCAATCCTATTGAGCGGGATCTTGCCCGGTTCCAAGATTTCATAATGGCTCGGGCGCTTGTAAGCGGCCATACCTTGCGCGGCTTCTTCGAGTTCTTCTTCCGTGAGCTCTGTATCTGCCGTCGCCCTTTCGACGAATGCCATGACACCTTCCGTGAACACGTCGTGCGGCACGCCGACGATGGCGATGTTGCCGACCTTGCCCTTGAGTTGCTGGGAGAGAAAATCCTCGACCTCGGGTGGATACACCTGGTAACCCTTCGGCTTGATAACAAACTTGGAGCGTCCTGCAAAGTGGAGGCCCGTCTCGTCGTACGTGCCGAGATCGCCCGTATACAACCAGCCATTCTTTGACAAGGTCTTTCTCGTGTTTTCCTCGTCATTTAGATACCCGAGGAACGTTTGCGGGCCTTTAAAACAGATCTCGCCGATTTCTCCTTGCGGTTTCTCGGGACCAGCCATTCCGTCATCCTGGATACCATCCCGGATGGATATCGGGTACAAGGGCATGTCAAAGCCGATGCTAGCGACGATTTCCTCCACAGTACCATCAAGTGGCGTGTAAGTAACGAAACCCGAGGTCTCCGTCAAGCCAAGACCTGACCCAAATTTCGGTGCCATCGTTGACAGTTTCTGGAGAAATTCGGTAGTCACTGCTTGTCCACCATACACTGCGAATTTCAAGGAGGACAAATCATAATCCTTGTAATTTGGAACGCGCCATTCCATGGCGAAAAGTGCAGGAATCTGCCCAAGTGCATCGACCTTGTACTTCTGGATGGCATCGAGCGCTTTAACCGGATCGAACATGGACATAAGTATCCCGGTGCCGCCTCCATACACGCCCGTGCCAAGTAATTCAGTCACGCATCCCACGTGGCTCGGGGGCAAGGGAATGAGCGTACGTATTTTTTCCATGCCAAACCCGACCGCTAGGCCAATGTTTTGAACCAAAATGCCCTCGTGACAAAGCAACGCTGGTTTGGGCCTGCCCGTGGATCCAGTCGTGAAGATGATGAGGCATGGGTCTCTTTTGTCGATTTTTTTCTGCGCAGATTTTACCTTTCCAAGTAACAGTCCTTGTACAATGTAGATATTCTTGATATCGCTCGCCCAGTCCTTGATAAACTGCGCCCCTTCGATGATGCCATCTTCCTTGTTGGGCTGAAATTGGATCCAGTGCTTGCAAGTGTCTCCATATTTTTTCTTGATCTCTTCAACCATGGGGCGAAAATCAGTAACCGGCGTTTTGCCCAGGAAGAAATATGCCTTGGGTTTCGCTTGCGCGAAGCACGCGTCGACTTCGGTAACCTTGAGCCGCGGATCAAGCGGTGAGATGAGGGCACCGATGCGGTAACATGCGTACATCAAATAAACGTGTTCCTTCAACAAGACGAGAGTTGTCGCGACCACGTCACCCTTCTTGATACCCATGCTCAAGAGTTTCGCAGCCATCGCCTTCGTCTTGAGAGCAAATTCTTTCCACGTGACTTGATCGCCTGTGTCGTACTCGATCAAGGCAATCTCCTTCGGTTTTTCTTTAGCCCACTTGTCCACGTAATCAAACATGTGGGGCAAGAGCTCGGTATATCGTTTCTTGCACTCCTCGTCCATTTGCGGATTTTTCATTGATATTCCCGATCCTTCAATTGCTCACTGGACCACAAGCGATCTGATCCCCGTTCCAGTGATCTGATTGATCCTCTACTATTTGCATTCAAAAGATTTTCCGTGATGGCAATCAATGCATAATCTTGCAACGAAATCGACATCATTTCAATTTGGTTTGCAATGGAATGTTATTGACGTATTTTTTCTTGAATGAATCAATGTTATTCGAAAATTCAAGGATGAAATTGTTAAACGCGAGGATACTCACGATGGGTATGAAGAAGTTTTGCACAGGGGGATTCAACAACGTCACGACCATGGGAATGATGATGCACGAGTGCCATTCGAGTCCCATGTCGAAGAGCAAATCGGACAACACGGTCGGAGTCTCGCCCAATGCAACACATCGCAAGTATTGCTCGTTCGCGGCTTCCAGCATGCGCGTCGTGCTTGAATTAGCACGATAGTCCCATTGCTTCGCATCGATCAGAAACATGAGATGCTCCTTGGAATAACGGTCCGCTGCCACAATGTCGACCTCATGCCGCTTGTCCACGCCATCTTTAAACCTGAAGTTTTTCCGGGTTTTATACCCATTCTCCGACATTGCGTGTTGCACAAGTTTCTCGAAATCCATCCAGGCCAGTAAAGACACGTCCGCGAGATTGATGTTCAAGGAATAGAGCATCAACCAGAGCGTGATCTTGTCGGTCACCTTCACTGCCTTTATGCCATTCTTGCTCGTTATTGATATCGCTTCCCCGCAAGCATTGTTGATGTACGCGAGCAGATCATCAAGCTGGACTTGATCATCTGCATCTGCAGTGTACACGTCTTCGAGGACATCGAACGTGACTGGGGTGCTCTGTTCCTTTGTTTCACGCAACATGGTCGCGATCAGGCTCGCGATCGTTCCCTTGTAACGTTCCATTTAATGGCCTCCAGCCGTGCTAGATCAAGTCGAGCGTGAAAAATGTCCCCTGGTAGTAATATTGCTGGATCGTGCAATCCTTCGCGGCCTCGATCACGCCCCGAACGCCGAGGTTCTTGCGTTCTTTCTTGTCTAATGGAATGATCTTTATCATGCCTGAGCGTATCTTGAATTCCTTGAGCAATTCAGGTTGGTCGGCGGTTAAAATCACCTTGAACCGGGATTTTAAAGGATATATCCAGCAAATATAATAGCCATTTTCTTTATTAAACGACAAGACCTTGAAACGCTTGGAAAATGCTTCGTTGACGTCGATGATGGACGTGAACTCCATTCGAATTAGTTCATCATCCAATGGCTCTCGCGTTTTTTCCCAACTTTTGGGAAACACGTCGGCAAGGTCTTTCGGCATCTCTTTTCCGAGGATCAAGCATTCTAGGTAAATCTTTCCTTCGATCCGCACGTCCTCGTCCGAGCCTTGTTCCGCCAAGGGGTGCAAATTGGTGTAAATCTTCAATGCAAGGTCGTGCTTGCCAAACGATGCCAGCTCATCGCAAAAATCCTCGATAAGAACGAGCAACGTGGGAAAATGTGTTCGTGAGCAAGAAAACCCCGTTTCATCATACGTGCAACTCGAATTATCATCAATGATCGTGATGCATTGATTTATCTTGCATTGGTGCACCGCGATCAGCAAGTCAATTTGATCCTGGGAAAGCAGCGTTGGTAACTGGTGATTTTTTATGGCATTTGACAAGAACACGATGCTTGCCGTGACGTAATCTTCCGACTTGAAACCGGTTATGATGCAAAATGCAGTTTCGACCATGAGAATGGAAAAATAAAGCCTGTTAGCACCTGACTGGTTGATCATGCCTTGCACGATGGCTTTCGCGAGCGTGATGCACTTGAACGCGAAGTCCAAGCTCCCTGATAGGAACATCGACGTGAAAGAATTCGTGTAAATCCGGATGATGTAAATCGCGATGTAATTATAAAATCTCGTGTAATTCGTGGGTTCACTCATTTGAACCTCGAGATTGTTTAATTCTAGATAAAGATCGTGCATTCTTGCTTCGATGAATGTCGCCACGTCCTCGGTACGAAGTTGCAGCATGTCCTTGATGATGGCAAGGGAAGGCTCGAAAATCGCGAGATCTGGCGCGAGGGTTCCGCCCATCATGAACGTTTCAAACGCATTCGTGGTATCCTCGTCGAATTGAGGTTCGATGTCCTCGCGGGCAAGGCGTATAGCATCGAGCATCTGTGAAAAAAACGAATCAAGCTGGCGGATAGGCCTGCGTCCTGTGTGCATGCGATAATTCGTGAAATACGCGAACAAGCCTTTCGACGCGGTCTCGAAGCGATCACGGGAGACCTTCATGTCGGAAATGCCAAACAAGTAACTCATGAACGTTTCGGGCTCCTGAATCTCGGCGCTACTAGCCAGCATGTACTCTCCTGCATTGTGAATGCCCTCGTCACCCGAGATGACGAGAATACCCGCAACTTCCGCTGAGCCTTGTGCTTGGAGCTCGTCGTGAATGCGATTGGCGATCGTCAGGATTTCGAGGTCGGTTACTTCTTCGAGATTGAACCACCGGTCATCAGGTGCCCGTTCCTGGTTCGTTTCCTTCAATAGAATGTAAAAAGGATCGTTGTTAATGTCGACCGGGGGATACACGGGGAAATTAATTTGCAGGTAAATGACCAGGTTCGGCTCGAACGCGTCGAGCTCGGTCATCACGTGAAAGGGAAGGATCGGCGTGATATTATTCTCGGTAAACGCTGCTTTCATGGCCTGGATAAAATCCGCTAATTTATCGAAGTCCTTCTCGATATCTGCCAATGCTACGAAAAAATTCGTGTCGAAAATGGCGATGGTTTCCTTCACGAGCTCTCGACCCGAGAATTCAATGCGTCAAAGTCGTGGATTAACATTGGTTGTAGAAGGAAATAAAGAAAATGCAAAGGGAAAAAATCATTCGCTCGCGGCTTCGGACTTCGAGAAGATGCGATCGAACCGTTCGATGGCATCGTCGATGACATCATCCGTGTGCGCAGCCATCGTGTAAACACGGCTCCCGCCGATCGTGATGATGCCTTCCGCCATGTACGCGGCACCCATCTCCTCCATCATTGCCTTACGCGCTGTTGCAGACTTCATGGCCTCTGGATCGTTCATGTCAACGAACATTGCACCGGCGGTTTCCAGATGCACGATGGAGCCCTGGCTATACACGACGTAGGGCACGTGCCACCGATCGACCGATTCTTGCAAGCCCTTGGCGAGGCGGTCGCCTGCCCTTCCCGCTAGTACCGGGGCGTTGGTTCGTTCCATTTCCTTGATGTACCAGTATCCAGCGACGCAACTAAGCGGGTTGGCAGAAAGCGTGCCGCCGACATAGGCTCGTTTCTTACCGGATTCAATGCCCGCGGCGCAGTACGAAATGATGTCCTTGCGACCACCCACCCCGCCTGCCATTGGATATCCACCAGCGATGCATTTACCGAAGACCGTGATATCCGGCTTGATGTTGAAGTACCCTTGTGCACCTTTCAGGCCAAGGCGGAATCCAGTGACTACCTCGTCGAAGATCAACAAGGCACCAAACTCGTCACACATTTCACGAACCTGCTGGTTGAAATCAGGCGGGCATGGCCTCGTGCCACTTTCAGGACCTAATGGCTCGAGTAACACGGCGGCGGTTCCCCCTTTTGCATCGTTTTGTTGCATCAACTTTCGCAAGCCATCGATGTCGTTGGGGTAAAATTCTTGCGTATTCTTGTTGCAATCCCGTGGAATACCAATGGCTTCAGCCGAGGAACTGCCGGGGATGTGCAGCCCGTAGACGAGCTGGTCGCTCCAGCCATGGTACGCGCCGCCAGCCTTGATGATCCTTGATTTGCCCGTGGTCGTGCGTGCGAGGCGAATCGCGGCCATGTCTGCCTCGGTGCCGCTGCCGAGCATGCGAAACATATCGCACGAGGGATAGAACTGCTTGACAAGTTCCGCGAGCTTGAGTTCATATTCGTGAAATAATCCGGTCACAGGACCGCATTCGTTGAGGAGTTCAATGACCTTTTCACGAACCGCTGGAGGATTATTCGAGATGAGCGTTGGGCCTCCAGCGCACAAGAAATCGATATACCGGTTATCATCGATATCCCACATGTATGGTCCTTCAGCCTTTGTAATGGCAATCGGGAACGGGTAGTTGAATGCAAGATTGTGCTGGACACCCCCAGGAATCAGCTCTTTCGCTTGCTCGATAAGTTCTTTCGACCGTACGCATTTTTGCTCGAAATATTGCAAGTATTCATCCATGGCATCGCGCTTTAATGGAACCATGGGAGACTTTGCGAGTTCACTGATCTGGGTTATTATTTTTTCAGCATCTGGGTATTCAGAAATGGCATATTCTTGTTCTGACATATGACTCACCATGCAAGTCTTGAACTTCATGTCACCTTAGAATTCAATTGTCGATAAACACAAGGTGTTTGGTAGTAAAAAAAGGTGCGCGTGGTAGGAGCGAAGAGCATCGCGACATTTTTTTCACGCTCCGCGTTTCATTTATTCATATGAGAATCAAGTTGGTGCGATGACGTGGAAACATTAGACATCGATGGCTCTGAAGGCGAAGGAGGCGGTTCGATCTTGAGATTGTGCTGCGCAATGGGGATAATTTTTCAAAAACGAATTCACGTGTATAAAATACGTGCGAATCGCGACAAACCTGGCCTTCGCGAGCAGCACTTGATGGGATTGCAAGCGCTTGCCCAACTATGCAGCGGGACGCTGGAAGGAGGAGCTGTAGGTTCCACGGACGTCATCTTTGAACCGGGCAAAATATCACCAGGAACAGTAAATATCCAGATCGGCACGGCTGGCGCTATCGGTTTGGTGTATCAAGTGCTCTCGATTGGCTGTATCGGGTTCACCGGTGAGGAAAATGACGTGGTGGATGTATCGATCAATGGCGGGGGGACGTTTAACCGGTGGGCGCCATCATCCAGCTACATCATCAATGTCTTGATCCCGCTTCTTGATCGCGTCGGGTTCAAGTCCAATCTCGAAATACAACGCCATGGCTTTTATCCAAGAGGTGGAGCAGAGGCAAAAATAACGTTTCATCCTGTTTCCACGTTGAAAGGCCTTATCATGGAAGATCGTGGCGAACTGGTTGCTATCGAAGGCGAATCCGTCGCGACAGTTCAGCTCAAGAATGCCAGGGTCGCTGAACGCCAGGTTTCCTCCTTTGTGAACTCGATACAAGGAAAAATCGGCAGCATTAAGCCAAAGATTTCAATTCTATACGTAAACGCGGCAAACCCTGGTTCCGGTATAACAACCTGGGCAACCACGAGCACGGGTTGCATTATCAGCTCAGGTTCGATAATCGGTGAAAGAGGCATTCCCTCCGAGAAGTTAGGCAAGGATTGTGCAAAAGATTTGCAAAAGGCTCTCATCGACTCCCCTGCCGCCACCGTTGACGAGTATACGTCGGATCAACTCATTCCATTCTTGATGATGAGCAACGAGCGCTCCGTGATCGTCGCTCCGGAGCTCACGTCTCATGCGAAAACCAACCTCGACATGATGCGCATGTTCACGACCCGTCCATGCAACGTGTCGGAAAATGGGGGTGGCGTCGTCATCGAGTTTCCCGCGGTTGAATAATCGACGAATCAAGTACCGGTTTCTTGCAAGGCCTTGATGACATCGACCAATCCATTTTCTTCGAGAAACTTGACTCCTGATCGCGGGACGATCGAATGCCATTCATCATCTGCCGCGATAAGGGATCGAACTCTCGTCCCGTTCAAGTTGGTAATATCAAATTCGATTTTTTCCCCGAGATCAATGCTCGCGTCTGTAGCAAGACCTCGAACCCAGTCGTTGTTTGAATATAACGTGATCGCATTGTCGAATAGCATCTTCACGTTTTCCATCCACAACGCGGCGTTATGAATATCGGGAACGGGCACGATGAACACGTTATCAAATCCTAGGCCCTCATCATCAAGAATTCGGGAGATCATTTCCATCCGTTCTTGGCAAGTGAGGGGATTATTTTTCTCTCGGCAATACTGGGCGCTGCCAAGGCCGATGATCACGTCCGCACTGGTTTCACGGATGCACTTCAAGCAAGACAGGTGGCCATCGTGGAACGGCTGAAATCTACCGAGAAACAGCGGCGTCTTTACCATGTCACCGGGTGTTCCTTCCATGGGCTGATTCCATTCATGGAAGTCCTTCAAGCCCGTGCTCAGCATCCAATAGGACTGCCAGCATTCGAGGTCGTTGTACATGACATCGAGCACTGATTCTTTTTCTATCAAGATTTTCCAGAGATTGACGACCGGTTCCACAAACTCTTCCGTCTCCATCAAGCTCGCGAGTTCGTCGGCACTATACCAGCCAGATCGTTCGGTAACCTCTAAGGGGTCGAGATTCAAAGCATCATCGTTCACGATGCCGATAAATAGAAACTTAATCTCGTTCACGGATGGATCCTGGAAAAATGTCCACAAGCGAATGTTATCTGGTGAAATCTTTACGCCCATTTCCTCGTTAAGTTCCCTACTCATCTCGCCCTTGATCGTGTCGAGGGTCATGCCCTTCCGAGCCATGACATGGCCCGATGCACTATCCGTGAAATGATAGGGAAACCGGTGCTTGGTATGCGAGCGCTGCTGGACAAGAAACTTTCTTGATTCCAAGTTATAAATGAAGATGCCAGCGACCAGGTGAAGATTGTCTGGCGCATCGCCCGCATCCCGCGGCACTGGCGTGTTCGTGAAATTGCCGATGTAGATGTCGTACAGCGATGGCACGACGGCAAGATATTCGGTTGTTTCAGGAGCGGGCATGCTTCTTCACCAGTATTTCCGTGATATCTTGCAATATCGTCAACTTTCTCCCGGCGTTTCCTTGATTGATGGCAATTTCGAACCGATTCTCGGAGTTGAGCAAGCACACGAACTCGCCAGGTTCTACATCGGCATACACGCTCTTGTAGGGAACGAGCAAATGCTCGAGCACTTTCTTTCCCTTTACGAAAAAAATGTCGAGGATATCATCAATCTCGATAGCCGCCTCGTTCAAGAGATCGGTGGATATATTCGTGATGACGTTGCCAAAATGATCGACGATCAAGAGGGCACCGGCGATCACGCCATCCACGTGTATGTAACTTTTCCGGGGGAGATTTAATGGCAACATCGTGGCCGGATCGACAGCCGGACCTAGGTCATCGATGTTCGTTCCTGCTGCTATATGCGCGGCAACCGGGCTCATGATATCGCGTCCATGGAAAGTAGACGATGTCGTTTCCCGCCAATATTGCGGGTTCTCGATTGAAACCAACGTATTCACGCCTTGCTGTTTCACGACAAGATCGAGCACGCCATTATCAGGCGCGATGAAAATCTGCCCATTCTGCTCGGTTTGCAAGCAAAGGATCCTTCGCGCCGTGCCAACACCCGGATCCACCACGACCAGGAAGATGAATCCCTCGGGAAAATATTCACAACAACTCTCCAGAAACAAAGCGGCCTCCGTCACGTTTTGCGGGGTAATATCATGCGAGAGGTCGATGATCGTGCAATCATCACAGATGGATACGATAACGCCTTTCATGCTGGCGACGTAGCCATCCTTGGTGCCGAAATCACTTAAAAGGCCGATCTGCTTTCGCATGATGATCGAAAAAATAATGGAGTGGAATCAAAATGATCGTTTTTTCTTCTGGCCGGCCGTGTAAAACTCGATAAGCGCCTGTGATTTTTTCGTGAATTCATTCATCGCATCGACATCATTTAACTTGACCGCCTCGGTCGCTGCATCCTTATATAAATCAGCGGCGTTTTTCATGTCTTCCTCGCGAATGGCTTTTCTCGCGTTTTCTTCTATATCCATGATGCGTTCGATGATTTTCGGTCGTTCCGAAACACGCGTGATGTCGTCTTGCAATTTCGCGGCGAGGTCTCCTTCCTGGATACTCAACGCAAGATCTATGGCATCCGCGTACACTTTTTGGGCTTCCTCGATCTTCTTCTGCTTGATCAGCTTCGCCCCCTTGTCCATGAGCTTTTGCAAGGCGCCCGGTGCAGTCTTAGCCTTTTCCAAGAGATCATTTGCCTCGTCGATTTCTCCATTCTTGATGAGGTCCTTTGCGCGCTCCTTGAGCTTCGTGAGCAAGTCTTTGCCTGCTTCTTCGGTCGGAGCTGATTGAGATGCTGATTGAGAGGCAAAGATTGCCATGAGAAGTTGTTCAATCTCGCCCTCGTCCTTGGTTAGTAGTTCAGGAACTTTGGAGCACGCATCGATCAAGAATTTCTTGTAATCGTCTTGGCTTTCATCTTTCGTGATTTCAACCCCCACGATGACCTTTTGAGAAACCCTGCTTGAATCACGAAATTCATACAAGCGAGAATATATAAAAGTGTCATTTTGCGTGGGAATCTTGCTGAATTCTTTTTTTGACTCGTGAGATAACGTGATGCGCATCAGCAAGTTATCGATGACCGACACATCGCCTTGTTGCCAGAACTTCCCCTTCACGACATATCCATCGTCGGTCCAGAGTAATATGAAAATCCCGTTCATGATTGCATAAACCTCGCATGTAATAAGGTAATCACGATAAACTCTGTTGTTATGTTGCAGACCAACTTATTTATCATTTTTCACGGCTAGTGAAAAAACAATCACGACTTATAACCGGTCGAAAAACGACCCGAGTGATTAAATTTCAAGGTCCTCGGGCGAAATGACGAATAAAGATTATATGGAATAATGCAGATAAGATATCTTAGATAAGTAAAGAATAAATCGCAACGATGCCGGGTTTTTCGTCACGACATCTTGCTTGGACTTCAGCTTGAACGAAAAAACAACGAGGTCTCATTCCCGTGAGCAATTGTCCGTATTGCAACAAGCCGGTTAAAGATAACGACCGTTTCTGCCTTTACTGTGGCGAGCCATTGCTTAAGATGCAACAAGATGAAGCAAAAGGGCTTGACTCTGGAGCTGGCACCGGCAGTAACAAGAAAGGATCACCAGCGGCGACTCGCTCGGCGTCGCAACCAACAGGAAGCAAGAGAGCGTTTTTCTCTGATACAAGCAGCGAGCCTGATGAAACTGCACCGAAAGTCGTGGAAACCAAGGCACCAGCTGAGGAGGCCGAAGAAAAGACTTTGCCTGCATCGGAAAGTGCCCTTGATCCGGCGATCAAGGAACAAATCGAGGCACGGATGGAAATTTATCAGCTGGACAAGAAAATCAAGAAACTCAAGGATCGAATTGCTGACTCGTTAAAGCTGATGGATGACCCTGAATTCAAGAAGAAATACGATAATGATGACGATTTTCACAAGGCAAACGAGGTTCGTTTTACTGCCTTGAAGCAGTTAGGTGAAGAGTTAAAAGCGCAGAAGAAAGAATTGGAAAAAACGATCACGAAAGACTTCATCCTGGAATTAAGCAACATGAAGATCAAGCGGCTCAAGGGCCAGATCGAGGAATTGAACAATTCTTTCAAGCTGAAAAAGGTCGACAAGAAATCCTACAACACGTTGCACAGCGAGTACATGATCCAGCTCACCGAATCGATCAAGCAGCGCGATATTCATAACATCCAGCTCGGCATGTGGTCAAGCTCGTTGCGAGCGGAATTCGAGGACCTCAAACACCAGGCAAATGTCTTGAAAGCGAGAAAGAATGCCCGGGAGATATCGAAGGACCAATTAAAGGAAGAGAAAGAAAACATCGTAAAAAAATTGGCCGTCATCGAAGCCAATATCAAGATCGTTGAATCGTTTATATTCAAAGATTGATGCCAACATTAAAATCGTCGAAACCTTAATCCATCCGTGAACAAGGCGAAATTGCATGGATCAAAAAATTAAAATGCTCGTCGTATTGGTAATCGCTGTTACTTTTTTGTCGATCGGCATCTCTTTCTTGCAATATGCAAGCATGACATCCGTGCTTGCAAGCATGAGCCTTTCTCCGTGATGAATCTCAAAAAAAATCGAAGTTTCTCTTGCTAGATTTCTGAGTTTCCTAGAAAATTGTTTCCACGATATTTTAAAATGATAGGAACGGCCTCGCAGGGGAATCGAACCCCTGGCCCTTGTCGAGCCAAACGGATTTGAAGTCCGCCCTCCCGGACCACCAGGAGCGTGCAAGGCCATGGTTTTATCGACATTTATCAGTTTTATCGACAAGGCTTACATACATGATGGAATACAAAAAAATTGACATTGCCCGAAGTTAGGCCTTGAACTTCCAAGACGGTTGGCCGTTCCAGGTTATCAAAATATACAAATTGAATTTAAGAGCAAGATGTTCCATATTGAAAATGGAAGTGATTTCATGAGTTCGCAAAAACGAAAATATCTTGTAAAGGATCTTGTAATCGACGACGAGTACTCGACGATCGATTGTAACGCCACGGTGCGCGAAGCCGCGGAAAAGATGAAAGAGGCTGGCGTACCTGATTTGGTTGTTCTAAATCCAGACGATGGAAGCGTTCTTGGTGTCATTGCAGATTTCGACATCGTCCATGAAATCGTAGCCGAAGGTAAGGATCCTGGCACTGAAAATGTTTGTGCCGGGATGTACAAAATTGAACCAGTGACACTTGATACGCCAGTTGAAGATGCATTCGTGCGCATGAGAGATTTGAAGGTCACGGTCGTGCCCGTTGTCCAAGATGGTAAACTAATGGGTGTCTGCACTATTCATGATTGCTGGAGCTATGTTCCTCAGGAGGGAGCCAGCAAGACTGGCCTGATTCCTGTATCAAATGCCAAGCTCTCCGAATTCTGGCTCAGCGGGGTGTGCGCCATTGCAGCATTCATCCTCGGGATCTTACTCCCCATGACCGGCGTGTTCGGGTACTTCTCGGATTCCGCGAGCGCATTTCCACATGGAGGACCCTCAGGAATGATCTCTTTCTCCTTGTTCACCGTGCATGGTATCGGGTCTACGTTTTCTATCAACTACTTCAACCTTGCAACGACGATTGGCTTCGTATGGATATTGATGATCATCCTGGGGTTTGCACTCCTCGTTTTTTCGATCATCGGCTCATTTTCGATGGCATATTCCGGTTACTCGGCGATGCGAGGGTTCCATATCGAAAAATTCCACTTGCGAGCTTTTCCCATCTTGATGGTGCTGTTCATCGCGGTCGAGTGGATCTTCCTCGCCGTGAGTGTCGTTGTCACAGAGCCCTCGGGATCGCTCCAGATCGATCCTGTTGGCTTGATATGCTCGATCGTCGCCGTCTGTCTGACGATGCTCGTCGTGTTCCGGGATCGCATGTTCGTTCAGAAGGAACAGGGAGGTGCTTGAAATGCCCGGTGGTGGCGGCGGACACGGTGGTGGTGGCGGTGGTGGCGGACACGGCGGTGGTGGCGGTGGTGGAGGTTACCACGGCGGCGGTGGTGGAGGAGGTTATCACGGCGGTGGCGGTTCCCGTGGCGGGCCATCTCCCGCGATGAGGAGTGGTTCAGGCGGTGGGGTTTACCGCTCGGGGGGAAGACCCATGGGCGGCCCTGGTGGCCCCTATCGTGGCGGTTACGGAGGTTACGGCGGTTACCGTGGCTATGGTGGCTATGGATATCGTTGGTGGGCGCCGTGGCGCGGGTGGGGATGGTATAATAATTGGTATTATGGCCCTGGTTATGGATACGGCGGTTATGGCTATGGTGGCTACGGATACGGTTATCGTCGGTCTGCTGGCTGGGTCGTGTGCTGCGTGTTCCTGGTCTTTATTCTCGTGTTCACCAGCATCTTTCTTTGGTCAAATGCACTACCCACAAACACCTACACGCTAAATTTCAACGGTAATTATACCCCATCCGACTACGTGCAGGCCGGGAACACGGTCACGTTTTCATTTTCAACCGATTCACCCTCCGTTCCTCTTACCGTCGCGCTTTCTAACGTGCCATTATCGGACCTGCCGACCAAGACGGTGAGCGGTAACCTCAACGATTCGTTCAGCATTTCTGCAAACGACTATCATTACGAGGAGTTGTTTCTCAACGCGGGATCAACGTTCAATTGTAGTTTCACGTGTACTGCTGGCGTTGATTTCTTCATCGTCGATTCAACCAACTTTAATTATTGGGACAATTACGAATCGTACACCTCGTATTACGAAAACACGAACATCGTGTCAGCCAGCCATTTAGGAGCGTCCTCGCTATCAAGCGGCGTTCCGCTGAGCCAGGATTATTACCTGGTATGGTTCAATAACATTCAATCAACCACGGTTTCTGGTTCCTTGACGGTATACTACACGAGGACAGGTGTCTATGATTTCTCCGGCACGCTCTACTCTCAAGAAAACGTGGAATTTCTCACCCAAACGCAGGAAACGGTACCATCATCAGGTAACTGGTACTTGATCATTTACTTCGACCCGTGGGTTTCTAATGAACTGTCGACGCAACTTACAGCGAGCGTCGCATTTGGCACTACATATCAAATTTCCACGGGAAGCGCCATAACAGGGTGGTTTTCAACAGGTTGGATCTACATCATTCCGATAGTCCTTGCCTTGATCTTCATCATCGCGTGCGTTGCGGTCTTGTCCAGCAGGAGAAAAGCGAGGCGATTAATCGCGCAAGGGAAAATGCCCGGGCAGGTGCCAGGAACAGCCACGGCTCCCACCGCAATGCAGGGACCAACGCTACAAGGACCAGTTGCCAGGACACCCGCGCCGGCGCCAGGTCCACGACCAGCAGCGAGTTCTGCGAAATGCGTGTCATGCGGGGCTGCACTGATGCCGGGCGCGGCATTTTGCACCGTGTGCGGCAAGAAACAAGAAGGAAGGCAAGTCGGTAGGTCGAACGTTGTAACACCAGCCCAGTCGACGATCTGCAGCTTGTGTGGGGCAGATATCCAGCCCGGTGCCAAGTTCTGTCATTATTGCGGGAGTAAAATCGAGCAATAGGCTTTTTTTTCACTCATTTTTTTTCTTTCGTTCTTGAAATGGCAAGCCTATTACTGATCGAGGTTGAGCAGCATCTTGGTCTTCGAAACGTACCAATCCGCCCACATCTGGACTTGCCGGAGTTCCTTGTCGGTGATCACGCGCACGGGACGTCCAGGATTTCCATGAACCAATGTTCGTGGCGGGATTCGCGTTCCCTCGGTCACGAATGCCCTGGTGTCGATGATGGAACCAGTTCCGATCGAGCACCCGTCGAACACCGTCCCCCCGACCGAAACGCACGTGACATCTTCCAGCTCGCAAGCGTGGATGACGCACGCATGCGCGATGGTCACGTCGTTACCGATGTGAACTTTGAAGTCATACGGCGAGTGGACGACCGTGCTTTCTTGGAGATTTGTTCGTTGACCAATCGTGATCTTGGTATCATCGCCGCGAATTATTACTCCTGCCCAGACGGAGGAATAATCTCCTATTTCCACGTTCCCGATGATCAGTGCCCGGGGATCGATGTATGCGAGGGGCGAAATTTTTGGAAATTTCCCGTTATACTCAACTAGGTTTCGGAGGGAATCTGGTTCTGCCATCATTATCACGATGCAAGATGGCCCGATTCATATATTCTTAATTGAAAATGAAGTAAATCTATGAAAAAGAAAGAAAATTTTATAGTTCATTGGCAAGATATGAACGATTTTCATTTGCCTTTGCAAAGGGTGGTAAAAAAGGACGGAGCATTCGGCATAAAAAAAAAATTTTATAAGTTGCAACATAAAGCAATAAAATTCCACCAATGTTTGCAAAAATTTATAATCTGCAGTTTCTCGTGAAGGCCTGATGATATTATTATAAGCGTCATCGAAAAGCCATGATTTTTAATAGTTTTGGTTCGTGGAAAGAATGCAGTTCAAGTATTTTGAATTTATACTGAAAACTAAAAATCGAGAGCCTTTTGTTACGTAAAATCGGTGCATTCGATGAAATGATCACAACAAAAATCATTCTTTGTCGGTACAACAAACCTTTTAAGACATCGGTGTGTAGACAGAACAAGGCATATTTAGGAAATTTATACACAATTTTGCTCTTGATTGTGGGAAAATTTTGCAAAACTTATCATACAAGGTTACCATCATGAGTCTATTCGACATTTTTCGACGTAAAACTAATGCTAAAGCCGTATTTATTGGATTAGATTCCGCAGGAAAATCGACCATCATTGATTTCCTTCGTGAAGGGCGCTTCATTCAACACACGCCGACCATGGGCAAGAGGAAGCTCGAAATCGATGTTGAAGGAACCAGGATATCCATGTTCGATATGGGTGGACAGCAATCGTTCCGTGATCTCTGGTTTGGCGAGATCAAGACGTCGAAATGCGTGGTGTTCGTCATCGACGAGGCTGCACCACATCGATTCGAAGAAGCGAGAATGGAATTGGAAAAGCTTCTCCCGGAAATCAAGAAAAATAGTATAAAGCTGCTCATTATCGCAAACAAGCATGATTTACCAAATGCTGTGTCGATCTCTGAAATCATCGAGACGTTCGGTTTGTTGGATCTTGACAATTTCGAGATCCTCGAGATCTCCGCGAAAACCGGGTATGGCATGGCGAACGCCTTCGCTAAATTTTATTCGATGCTCACGGGAAAACTAGTAAAAAAACTCAACTTTGCAGGGGCAATTTCCGTCTTCACGAGTGGCGGAGTTCCGATCATTACCGAATGCGATCAAAACCGGTTCGAGCGCGTGGCCCTAGAAGGTGGATTTCTCTCGGTCATAACACAATTCTCGCAAATGAAGCTTCCTGAAGAAGAAGGCGAGACCCAATTTATATTGTTTGAAAGCAGGGAGAACGGCACTTTTATCGTCGCACGTAGCAAAGATTTTATTGGTTCGCTGCTCTGGTACAAGGATCTTGGCGTTACCGTTGAACAATCCAAGATTGCGCTTGGAGACCTTCTTAATCATCTCGAAAATTCATGTGCCGATGCAGATCAAGATACGATTTCGTTCCACGTTGAGCATTATGTCTCCAACATAATGTAGGGTGAGGAATTAACTCGTCTCGGTTTATTAAACAAACTTAAGGAGGGAGAACCTTTCATGGTTTCGATCGACAAGGTATCGATCTGCAAATTACCTGGTCACGAGGGCTCGAACCCGGAATTCGTTGGTTCCTATCCTGAAGACTCAACGATTATTGATGAGCCTGAACTCATCAGTAAATCAATGCCCGATGGAGTGGCACCAGGCACGTTCCGTTCGAATCGGATTGACAACATGATAATCCTCGCTTACACGTTTGCGATGAAAAGCGAGCAAGAAGGTGTCAGGGATGACCTTGCGTCGATTTCTGTTGTTGTCTCGGACAAGAAAGTAAACGTGGATCAGATCGAAATCCTGTTCAAGGAGATCATGACGACCCTGGACACCAGCGGCGAGCTGTACAAGTTGCGCAGTGCTACCTTGGTTCAGATGATGGAACGAATTTATAACGGGGTCAACAAGAATGAAAAGATCAAGATATCGACGATTACCGTTGATGTGCCAAGGATAATCAAACAAAAGAAACTCAACATCTTGAAAAGAGACTTGAAAGAATTCCAGGGGGCGTTTTGAATGACACAATTGACGATTACAGATTTTCTCGCGGCGTATTACGTGCTCGCCGTGATGGCCATCATGATTGCCTTGCACGTTAGGCGCATGTACCAGGAACGAGCGGCACGTGGCACGATCACGACCGTCAAGAAACTAGTCCTTGTCGCCTTTGTCGTAGAATTCTGCAGTGGTTTCACATATCTCATATTCGCTGCAAATTGGTTACCAGCCGTGTTACCCTGGTGGGATCCAACTTCTGGTAATATCATCGCGTTGAACACCGTTACCATAGGATTCACGGTGTCGACAGGGCTCGTGCTCGTGTTTTATTTATTTCATTTCGAGAGGTTAATGTACACGCCGTTATATGCCGTCGCTGCAATGATTTTGTTTTTTTTCGTGAGTGGCCATTCCGATTTGTATCCGTATTATGTCTACATTGGTGCCACGTGCGCCCTGGTGTTCCTGTTCATCGCGAGCTTTCGATTGCGAGACAATTATGCACTTGGCCTGGGCTTTTTTTATTTGCTGGATTTTATAGAGAACATCTTCAAGATGATTGGTTTCGATGGAAACTCCCCCATCGTCTTTGTTGCCGAGATTTGCACTTATGCATTTGGTATTTTCTATGCAACGGGTTTCTTCAAGCCATTCAAACAAGCTGCATCGCGTGAACAAGATGTAGTGGAATCCGCGAGTATCGCAAAGGTGGAGTGATCATGGAAAGTGACATTTTACTCTGGGTCGTCTGGGGTTTTGGCGTGTTCGTTACCATTCTCGTGTTGATTCCATTGATTCGCGAGAACCGGCGCCAGTTCAATACCTTGAGCCATAATTTTATCATTCTTGTAGGGGTTTTGGCGTTATTGCAAGGCGGCAGTTTCGTCGTGAAATACATTTTACTTAATATTCTTGGTTTTACCGAACCTATCATTCCGATAAATCTCCAGACCGACATGATCACGATTTTTGGCTTGCTCGCGGTCGTGCTTCATTTTAGCTTGTACGCCTTGGGCTTGCGTCGACATTACGGTCTTCCGTGGATTTGGTACTTGTTCATCCTCGCGTTCTTGATCGTGGTAGGCGAGCCAATCGATGTGCCAGTTATCTCGAGTGCGATCATCGCGGGCGTGCTCGTGGCGTTATTTCTTTACAAGGCAATCAAGAATCGCAACGGGCTTTTGTTTGGCATCGCACTCTACATTCTCGTCAACCTTGTCTTTGGCGTGTACAATCAATACTTGGCAACTGGAAATTTAGAAACAGAAATATGCGATATTCTTGCTTTCTTATTTGGTAACGTTGTTCTAGCCCTTGCCTCGTGGGATGTATATGACCGGTATTTGCTCTATGATCGGGCACGAGAAAAGGCAATCAAGTCCACGTGGATTGCAAAAATTATGCAAATGTCCAATTTAAATGCTCCTAAAATTTCAAAATTCTCGTCAAACCACCATAATAAAGAACAAGTTCAAGTCCAACGGCATGTGACATGCCCTGTATGCAGTGCGAGTAATACATGGACGATCGCAAATGACGTGATCCAGATGCGGGAAAACAGCTCGAAAGGCGTCTTGCTCGTTGCAGTTCCGGTTGGTACCACGTGCGATCATGAATACAGCGTCTACATTAATCACGCATTCGAAATTGTCGGGTACAAGAATTTGTGGACTTGACGAGTTTTCACCTATTCTCCAAAGTGTATTTGCCTTTCCGTTGAATCCTTTCTCCCTTTTTTAGTTTATTCATGGATCTTTCAAGCGTGACTTGAATGATCGTTTGGCATCAATTCAAACATATTTTTCGATTTATTCTTTATCCTTGAGCATGATTAGGTCAATAATTTTATCCTTACGATAGAAACAATTAGTCCTTTTTGTTAATCTGAAGTTGAGGAAATGTGAAGCAATTAAAGCAATGAATAGGATAACATTATTTATACGAGTGATATCATCATTTGATTAGTCGATAAAACTTAAATAAAGTCATTTGCATTGTAATAATGGAACGTATCCGGGTGGACGCGTGTCGAGTAACTCGTGCGCGGGATTTTGCACGGCCAGCTTGACCCACCTTTCACCCACGATCATCCAAGAGTGAAAATGAAAATGAGCGAAACGAGCAATTCCGATCCGCCTGATAGTGGTCGACATCAGATTCAATCTTGCACGTTGATCATCGTGAAGGCGGCTGGCATAGCCGGTGGTGCTGTGCATGGCCTTCAAAATTGCAAGGATCAGCACGGCTCGTCAAGATGCGAGCCGTGGAGGCAACGCGATTGCCTCGGTCTATCGTGCTAGTTTCACTCAGGTCTTGATAGGTTGCTTGTATTCCATTGCCCTTCCAAATGTACTGATTTTTAAACTACACATGTCTCCCGTATTTCTCGGCATTCTTGGAGCGATTGGCGCGTTTGCATACATTGCCGGGCCAATCGTTTTCAAGAAATGGTGGAGCGGTGCTGGAGCCAGGAGGTCCTTGATCAACATCGTGATCCTGGATTCCGCCATGATGGGCATCACGATCGCGTTTCTCTCGCCAGTGATCCTGATCATCTCAAGCATGCTCGAGGGATTGCTGGCAAGCATGTATTGGACCAACATGAATGCCCTTGTCAGCGGATGGCAGGCATGCGTACCACGATCCAAACAATCAGCGATTTTCAAGAAATACGGCATGAGCTGGAACCTTGGTGGAATTGCAGGCGAGATCGGCGGCTTTCTCGTCATCCTTGCGGGACTTGATGATTACATCGTGATGGTCATCAGCCTGGGGCTCGAGGCAGTGCATTTTTCCTTCCTCCTGGGAATCGTCTCTCCCGACCTCGGGATCAAGAATGCCAAGATGCCGGGAACGAGAGACAACTCCCGCATCGCGAACAAGCGATATAGTCACGCGATCCGGTACATGTTCACCTTGATAGTCCTCATGATCATGGGTGAGCTTTGTTTGCAAGTGATAAAGAGTACCTATGACTTCCTCTTTCCTTTCATCGTTTTAAAGAACGAGGATTCATCTGGCGTCGTGTATGCAATGTCGCTGTTCCAGCAGATCGCGCAAATGGGAGGTATCTACGTCAGCAGCAAGCTGGACGAGAGAGGGCAATATCGCGGGGCCGTCGTCGCGATTGCAATGACTCTCGTGATAACTTCCTTGGTGCTCGTGGCGCCTGCAATGCTGGTCATTTCTTCAGCATTGATCATCGTAGGATTTGCAGGTGGCTTGATCTACGGGTTCTCGGCACAAATCATGCTCCGCTGCAACAAGGGTATCACGATGCGATTCGCGAGCCTGTACGAGACGTTCTCGGGAATAGGTGAAGGTATCATGGTCTTGGCCACCGGGTTCACGAGCGAAACCGGATACTCCACTGCATTCATGGTGCTGGAATGGTATCTCGCTGCAACGCTCGTCGTGTTTGTTGCAGTTTTGACGGGAATTCCGAGAGCAAGCAAGAAGATCATCAAAGTGGCATGGCTTGGGCATATAATGCGTGGTGCGGTTGTACTAGGTCAAGCGAGCATCATGGGAGCTTATTATCCAACCCCCCGCGCGTATTCAAGCGCGAATATGCTGGCTTTGGCAAGCAGGCAGCCACCCGAGCCGCGGCAGCAACTCGTGCTTTCCCCCGAATCGATGCATCTTTGACGTTGCTCGCTTCCCCTGAAATCTGGTGATTAGAAAAGCGGGGGGACATTTTTTTTTATGTTCACGACAAGGTTTGGAATCATTTTTTCTTGGTTGATCATATGGCGCGGATTCGCAGCTGGTCAAGTCTCGCAAGCTTTGCGCGAAATCCGTCTTCACATTTCAAATTGATTTCCGGGCTTAGTTTTTGTCGTTGTGTCTCAGCGGCGTTGATCGGCATCGGCATTCCAATTTTCGTCCTCACGCATTGGACGTTAAATGAAGGTTCCAATTTTTATTCCGGGCTCACCGCAGCAGTCGCCGCAATCTCCTACGTCAGCTCCACCCTTATCTTTGGTCGGGCATCGGACAAGCACGGAAGGAAAAATACGCTCGTCGTCTCCTTGATAGGCAACGTGATCGTCGCGCTGATCGATTTTTCCTTCATTTTTCTCGTCAAGATTGCAAAAACACCGCTATTGTTGGGGTTCATCGTGGTCAACCGGGGACTCGAGGGCTTCATCAATGGCCTGTTTTGGCCCGTGCTCGCGGCTGGCATCACCGATGTCGGCTGCTTTTATTGTAAAAGTGAAGCGGAATCGACGGTCACGACCAAGAAGGGATTGGGCTGGTATAACGTAGGGTGGAACCTCGGCCTGCTTGCTGGTTCGTTGATGTTCTATGTCTTGATGGCCTTGAACGATCTCGATCTCGTCATTTCCCTCCCGGTCATCATCCAGGTTATCAACTTGCTCTTGATGCTTTTTTACAAGGACTTGAAACCACCACGAGAGCCGGTGGATAAAAAGCGATCAATGAGTGATTTGACAACCAGGAATAAAGCTGCGCAAATGGCGAGTCTCGGCAAGAAAGTGCGATTGTTTGTTCCGATTATCCTCGGGTACATGTTCGTATTCACGTATGGGTTTTCGCTCAATTGGATTTACATGACCACGACAAATCTGTTGGATTTTCTCGGTGTTGCATCCATCCTTGGAATCTTGGAAGCATTGCGTATCATATGCCAGGGTATCACGAGTTCGAGGAGTTTGATGGGAAAAAAACACATCGAAATAAAGATCTTGCTCTTGTATCTTGCTTTGTGCGGGATCGTTGCGGTGATGGGGCTCTCAACATCGGGCATCCGGTACATGAATTTCCTGGTGCTTGCTCCGCTAATTGGCATCGTGATGGGCTTCATCTATTTCGAGGCATTGAATATGGCCGTCAATTCCAGCGCGGGAAAAAACAACGAGGGAACCGTCATGGGCTTGTTCGAAGGTATCGGTTCAACAGGCTCGTTTCTCGGGGCGTTGTTTGCTGGGTATTTCACGCAAGTATCCACCTTCAGCCAGTCCTATTTCATCGGGCTGGTAACATTCATCGTGTTGATCGCTGTTTCCGGATTGCTTTATTTTGCATCATCGAAAAAAAGTACTAGTAAAGCAAGCGACGTTCGTTAAATCAAAATGCTTCTCGAGTCAATACAAAAAAAAGGTATTTTCAGAAGTCATGTCAAGACATCATGAAAATTCTTTACAGCATTTCGACTGCTAAGGTTTCAAGAATCATCGACTTTCTTTTCTTCGGGTATTTCTTCTTGCTTTTCTTCTTCACATTCTTCGGTCTTTTTTACCGGTGCTTTTTTTGCCTTGGATTTTCCGCATTTTCCCATGGAACATGCCTCGTGTTTTTCTGATTTTCGGCAGCAAAGAATTTTGCCTTGTCACGATTCTTGGACTAAAACTATTTAAGACATTCGACATGGTTTGCTGGAATCAAGATTCGTTAGCCTTGCGATGATTCGAAGCAATTAAACTTGTTGGGTGAAAAATCGTGTTCATGTTTAATACAACCCATTCTCGAATTGTAGCATGGTCGAAGATTCGGTATTTGATGTCATCATCGTCGGCGCGGGCCCAGGCGGGCTATCGTGCGCGATGCATGCCGCGGGAAAAGGGTTGAAGGTACTCGTGCTCGAGCGTGCAGATGCCCTCGGGGATAAAAATGCTTCCGGGTGCGCCCTTTCTCCGAAATGCTGGCGTGATTTTCAGTTTATGTCACGGTTATTTGATGAAATACCGCATCGCAAGGCAAGAGTCGCCACGATGCATTTCATTGACGATCAACGTTGCGAGACGAGCTCGATATCCTATTCTCCATCCAAGCGATTCGCGAGCTATACGCAAGCCAAGGACTTCCTCGCCGTGAACGTGTATCGAAAAGATCTGGACACGTGGCTTGGATCATTAGCCACTGAACAAGGCGCCACGATAAAACTCGCATCTTTGGTCACGTCCATCAATCCTTCGAGCGAGAAGATCGCTGGCTTCTCCTCTTGCAAGGACGTCGAGGTAAACGAGAGCGAGCATTATCTTGCTCCCATTGTCGTGGGCGCAGATGGCATTTTTTCGCAAGTATGCAAGTCCGCCGGGATTAAGGACCGTTGGCGAAACGAAGATCTCTCCCTGATGGTCACGATTGACTACGAGGCTGATCCTGCATCGATCGAGGAAATGGTGGGTGATGGAAGCCTGCATTATTTTTACGGGGCGAATTTTCCTATAGGCTACGTGTTTTTTACAAATGACGGCTTTCATGCGGGGTTGGGGCATTATATCAATTGGTTCATCGAGGAGAAGGTAAGCCCAGTCTTGGTCCTCGAAGAATTTTTAACCACGCCCACGGTCCAGCGCCTCATTAAAATGACTGGCGGTAAACCCCGTGAATTTCAAGCGCATTGTTTGCCGTTCTTGAGCACCCCGCGGCAACTTCATGCCGATGGTTTCTTGATTCTTGGCGATGCCGCCGGTTTGATATGTCCGTTGGAAGCGGAAGGCGTGTACTATGCAATGGCTGCCGGGCGGATCGCGGCCGATGTAGCCACAGAGGCAAAGGCGGCGGACAATTATTCGGCTACCTTTCTTTCCCGTTTCGAGAAAATGGTCAAGGAAAGTCCCGTCGGCAAGGAATTCACGCTTGGTGACACGTGGAAAGAATTTATCGACACGGTACCTTTCAACCTGAATGCATCATCGTGGGTTAACCAGTTACTTCCCGATGCCTTGTTTTCCGCCCTGAACGTGTCTGAAGCCCACTCCGACACCACGGGAAATCTCTTACACGAGCGGGCCATGCACATGGCGAGACTAATTTACCCGAAAGTGAAAAAGATTGCGATGAAGCCGCTCGTTTCGATATTTGACGAATTTCTAAAGCACTACTTAAACAAGTTAAATTTATCCGTGCTCATGAAGCCATTACTTGAATCCACGAGAAACATCCGCGAGAGAATGATAATGCAAGCCCTTGATGACTGGGTAGGATCGAAAAAGAAGATGGAACCAGAATCAGAAGTACACCCCTTATCGACAAGGCTCCTACGAGAATCAACTATCGACGTGCGATCGTGGATTCACGTGGATCCACCCGCTCGGCCCGTGATCACGCACTTGTCCCATCGATGCATTGCTTGCGGCAATTGCATCACGATTTGTCCTGCATGTTTATGGATAAAAAAGGATGGAGGCGTTACCATCGAAGATGATGCATCCTCGTTTTGCCTCGAATGCGGCGGATGCTTCCAGGCGTGTGCATCAAATGCCATCCTCATGCAATTTCCCATTCGCGGTGGCGTGAAATATTCGCGCGGTTAAACCATTCAAAACAATCGATGTAGTACTTGTTACTCGCCTGGTGCAGAAGGATAAGAAAAAAAGGAAAAATTTCTTAGTGAAATTGTTATTGAAGCGTCGGAGAATCTGACATCACAATAACGCATTAAGCTCATTTCTTCTTCGCTGGCTTCGCAGGCTTGGCTGCAGGTTTCGCCGCGGGTTTAGCTGCGGGTGCAGGCTTGGCTGCAGGTTTCGCCGCGGGCTTGGCTGCGGGTGCAGGCTTGGCTGCAGGTTTCGCCGCGGGCTTGGCTGCGGGTGCAGGCTTGGCTGCAGGTTTCGCCGCGGGCTTGGCTGCGGGCTTGGCTGCGGGCTTGGCTGCGGGCTTGGCTGCGGGTGCAGGCTTGGCTGCAGGTTTCGCCGCGGGCTTGGCTGCGGGCTTGGCCGCGGGCTTGGCTGCAGGTGCAGGTTTGGCTGCAGGTGCAGGCTTCGCTGCGGGCTTCGCCGCCGGTTTAGCTGCTGGCTTTTTTGCCATAAGTAGACACCATTTATATAAGCGTGTATCAACAATTCATGATACTGATTATTGATAGCGACAATGCACTTAATAAATCCTTTCATTATCGAGCCAATAATAGAGACCAATTCTCGTTTAGAATCGTAAACGAGACATTAGTAAATGATTGTAGATGCAACTGAGGAATAATCGAATTAATTTGAAATGTGTTTTCTATCCAATATTAAATTCATACACGAAGGTTTTTCAAAGAGAACTTATCAAAAAAGAGCCGAATTTTCCCGCTTCATTGGGACACATGCTGGGAATTTTGCGGGGCAAACCTGGCTTCTCATGATTAAACATGAGGTCATTCGGCCGCAGTTCCTCGCCCTGGCCTTGGTAGATTCACGTTGAGTCCGGATCTCGCTTTTAAATTGCTTTTAATTCGTGTAAAAAAATATGGATTATTCCCGTTTAAAAGTAAAATCGTTTAGAAAGTAACTTACAAAAACCACGTCAAAAACAAGATTAAACTTGCAAAAATGGTGATTGTTTCAAGAGAATAAGGAAAAAGAATTGATAAAACAGGTCACTGGTTAATGACATCCCATATGGCATGAAATGCCGTGCCATCATTGATGGCTCGCAATGCCTTGAAGGCTTTCGTGACCGTTCCCTCGGTTTCCTCTGGGATGATGTACTTCATTGAGCAACCATTTCTCCCCCGGATCACGGTTGTTGGTCGTGGCGTAAGTTCCATGCGCACGTCAATTTCATAATTCCCGGTTTTCCGATGCCCGGTAATGACCGGAAAACGCGCCTCGTCAAGCTTGACGTCTTGGTAACCAAGACTTTTTAATTCTTTTTCGATGTTCGTTTCGTTATGGTTCATATGTGAACCTATCACTTCTGAGGAAGTGTTTTTAAGGGTCTTGCGGGTATAATTTCGAAGTTAAGCATGTATTGTATTGATTGTGTAATGAAACGACGATTGCGTATTTAAACTTTTTTCATTAAATCTTTAACAAATTTGAAGATGGGAAACGGAGCGTCGAATTCTCCAACGATATCACTAGCGACGGTTAATCGCCATCCGTGGACGCAAGATTCGTCAAACTGACAAACTCTCGACAAATTAGCATGATCAATCCAAATTAAGCCTTTTTTATTTTTTTTGCATGCTCTTTCATGAAACGGCTTTTTTTTTGAACAAGAAAAAACCTCTGAACTTTTTTCACGTGATCCACTTGTCCCAGTGTTTAATGTCGATATTCCGTGATGCCATATTTGGTTATTTGGAGAAAATAATGGCTCTCCGTGGTCACAAGTGTCCGGCGATGACCCACGTTGATCAATAGATAAGCGCTCGGCTATTGAGCGGCGCACGGAATAACGGAAAAACCCGCATCGATCTTGGTGACCAAATGTGAGACTACAAGTGCAGCAATCATATTATTACGGTCTCGAACAATTCTTGCATATACCGGCATGTATATCTCAAACCAAGCCCGATCAACACGATTGCACCTATCACGACTAGTGATCCAGCTTCATTAAATTAAATATTCGTGGCAAAGATCAGATTTAATTCACGGGATCGAGTTCGGGATGATCTTGCTCGCGAAACCATGACCGCCGGGGGAACGTGACTTGAACGGCAGCATTGCCTTGAAAAACCCATTATAATGAAATGTCGTGCAATTTATTTCTTAATAACAGTTAATGATCGACAAAATCTCGCCGCGTTACGTTGGTCGGTGTATTAAATTACTGATTGGCATCGTTTGTACCAAATAATATTCACGTTGCCATCTTTCGGCAGTATTATCCATGAACACTCTAAAATTTTTTAGGATGTTCATGCTTGATGTTAGGTGTACTCTTCGGGGTGATCATCATGCCACAAGTTCGCAAATACGTGCATAAAGCAGAACCAGGCGAGGCCGAGGCCAAGGGAAAAACTTGCAATATCAAGGGATGCAATTCACCCGCTGTCCGCTCGCTATCCAAGGAGGTTTACGAAGAATACTTGCAAAACGCCGGGCTCTCGTTGAAATCAGACAAGGAACGCAAGATCATGCCTTGCGAAGCCCATTACAAGCTGTTGAAAAAGGGCAAAAAGAAGGACGACAAGGTTACAAAATCCAAAACGAGTTTGGGTCCTGCCTCCAAAATCGGGGCCAAAGGTTTCATTCCAAGGGGCGTCAAGGATTAATTCTTTTCTTTTACCAGGATTCCCCGTCCAGGAAATCTATCATGAATTTTTTCCACTTGAGTGCATCCCCCAGCAATGGCTTGATTTTTTCTTGCGGGAAGGGATCATCCGGGCTTTTCGCGCGCAATTGATCCGCCGCTGTCATCCATTTGTTTAACGAGAGTTGAATCAAGCTTGCTCCTGATGCACCCATGAGCAGTGGGATGTTAGCCGCGAATTCACGCGTTTTCCCGATGCTGAAATAAACTCCCCTGTTATTTTCTTGATTCATGGCATTATTGATGACTTCATCGATCTTTTCCTCGATGATGATGGTCTTGATGATATCATGTTTTTTATCGCTTTTCTCGACGAGTTTGTCGACGAATGCTTGCGATTTTTGCTTGTAACCTTCGATGATCTCGTCGATATTGTCCGCGATATCCTGGTTGAGCCAAACCGTGATTTCAACGCCTCGCTCGGTGGCTTCGATCTGGTAAAATTGGTTGGTCTTGCTCAAGAACACGGCGAGGTTACCAAAATCCTCTGATTCCGGAACCAAGGTAAAATATATGTTTCTAGACGATGCACTATTTGTGGCATGCAATGTTGCGTGGAATAATTCATTTTTTGTCCAGCCATCGGGAATTGCATCGTTGATTGCTGTCTTGTTAGTCCAGACTTCCTTGGCTTGCTGGAACCGTTCGATTACTGTTGACATGGTCAATTACCAGGGTGACTGCTCGGTGTTGATTCATACCGTATTTCGTCGCTTTCCTATATATAAACTTCTACCAAGCCGGAAAAGACATTGCCGGGCACCAAGATTATTCAAGTATTTTTATTTTTCGCGCGAGCTTGGAAAGTCGGTCGACGAGTAATTCGAAATCCTCATGCCGGGCACCAATTCCTGCATTTAACGTGATATAGGGAACCGGATACTCGTCGATGCAACTGCCAAACTCACCAGGAAAAACAACACGAGGACCTGTAACGCGAAGATTATACAGCATTCCTCCAAAATCCCTTGGAATGTCATTGATGGTCATTGCCACGGCGATCGGGTTTTCGACATCCAGGACTCGTTGCCCAATTTTTTCGGCAAAATTTACGACTTGTTCTTGTAAAAATGCCCTGTTAATCGATTGTTGTTTCATGAGCTCCTGATACCCGGAAAGCCCCATGGTTAACATGGATGCAAGAAACTGGACGCAAGGTTGTGCCGATGCTCGCCCGGCATATGCTTGGCTTAAATCCGTGATCTTTTGAGAGGAAGGAGAGCATACCACGGCGCCGCCCACGGGTGCTAGAAAATTCTTGTCCGAGCTCTGCACGACGTAGTCGACCCTTCCCGCGTCGATACTACCACGAAGGATCTTTAAATAAACATCGCTCTGGATGCCATACGAGTTGTTGATGACGTGTGGTATATTAAGGTCCTTGCATAACTTGGCGATTTCCTTGACATGATCCGGAATTCTCGGCGGGAAGAAAGCCGTCGTGCTGACGATTGCAGCAGTCTTGCTTGAAATCGCATCCTTGACTGCTTCCACGGGAACCTCGACACCATCCCCGTTTAACTGCGCGGGGACGAGCACGGGCGTAAATCCTGCCACCATGATGCCTTTCACCGGCGATTTGTGATCGACGCGTGGCATCACGACTTCAGCACGTTCCCACGGCTCGTCAGGATTCGCCTTGACCCATTCTTGATGAATCGTAGCGAGGCACAGTCCAAGACTCATTCCAGTTGCCATGGGAAGCACGATGGCATCTTCGATTCTGGACAAACCAAGGTTCTTGAGCAAGCTGGTCGCGACCCGTCCAGAAAGCGCGCTTAAAACGGAACCTCCTGCCGCTTTCGGTTGCACGGCAGCAATGTCGCCGCTTCGGCCGATGCCATGCGCGAATCCTGCCGCGAGAGACAAGACATATTTACTGGCAACTCTTCCCTCGCGTTCCCCGACACGTGCCGCGGTTGCATCTTTGTCCGTGTCCATTCCAGAGAGCAGGTCGAATAACAGCTGGATCTGCTTGTCATTCCATCCATGTTCGGGGATACAGCGTTGATCGAGCAAATTCATGATGGGGTCAAGTTGATCATCGAGAATGGAAAGCCCGCGCTCCAGGATGCTTTTATCCATCATGTCCTTGAGCTTGTCACGCAGCATGTTCTTGAACATGGTCAATCACGTCATTAGGACAAGTGACACATGCATTTGAATCGAGAAATGTTTGATCTTGAATTCCATTATTCTTTTGCTGGCTCAGGATGGTCAGGATCTATAATCTTATAGTTCTCATCTGCCGGAGGAACCCCTTTTTCTTCGTTTTTCTTTGTATCCGGGTGAAGAAAATCCCACACGATGCTCAAGACGAGCAAGATCGCGAGAAAAACTAGTATCGGGATGGCGATGTTCGTCTGATCGAGGAAAAGTTTGACCCAGCCGATTTTAGGAATGACGCCGACGACCTTGCCAATAACCTTGTTTTGCGGAATCTTTATCGGCGTCGAATACCCGGGCGGATCGGGCCCCGGGTTTGCATCGCCTTCGGTTATGAAATAATAGGTTCCATTCACGAAGGTCCGGTTAATTACTCGATGCACGACTGGTTCTGGTGCAGGTACCAGCCATAACCCGTTCGTGTCATAGACGATCACGTCTCCGGTTCGATTCACGTGACTTCCTGGCATGATCTCCGAAGGTGGCACGTTTTTCACAAACAAGATGTCTCCTTCATAGATGGTTGGCTCCATTGATCCTGAAGTAACCACGACGACAGGTGTTGTCGTGTTCATCGCGGCGCACAGGATAAAATATGCGCCCAGCGTGCCTCCAAAAACAACGCCAAGCACGGCAATCGTTACCAGGATCTGTTTTTTGCGTTTTTCCATTCAGGAGCACCTGGACATTTACATCCCGATCCCGATCGTGTTACCAATGCCCGCAAGGATGATATTGGTATTTTCGCTTGTCCGCCGTTCGATCGCGATCTTGATGCGTTCCACGATGGCCTTGACACTCATAGAAATGGATTTTTTCATGGTCGTGATTGCATCGACAAGATTTTCCTTGCACAAGTATGCATCGACCGGAATGTTGCTTGTCGTGCTCGATTCCTCGATTTTGAATTTTTCGTTTCCGATTCCGCCAATGGCGGCACCTACCCCCTCCACCACAGATCCAGACTTGTCTCCTTCGAGTTTCATCGCCGCATCTACCATGAAAATGCGATCAACCTCGTCGAGTTCCTGGATGAGCATCTTGATGGCTTCTCCCGGTTTTCCGACCGTGCCACCCGGGCCCATGGCTCGCACGATATAGACAATCCTGTTCTTGTATTCAACCATTTGCACGGCGGTTTCCTTGCAGATTTCCCTTGCCTCGACGCCTTCTGGCTTTATGGATCGTATGAATGCAGCTGCGACCTGGGGGCCAAGCGCGTCGCCAATTGGTTGCCCATAATAGAATGCTTTGGCGGCCTTGGTATATGCCTCAGCCATTTGCTCGATGAGCTTGAGCTGCATCGCGATTTGCATTACGAGCATTAGACTCGAAGATTTTTTTCCTTGGATGAAAAAATGCCGCACGAGCCGGTAAACGCTATCAACGGCCATTGCTGCTTCGATCAAGTTTTCGAGGTTTCTGCCATCGATCGGAATGATCGAAGGAACGAGCATCTTCACCGTGTCTTCCCAGCGACTTTCCCTAACGTTGATCAAGTGATCGATCTTGGGGATGATGCCAGCCGGGTCCAGGGACACCGGCTCGATCATGACGAACTGGAAAAATTCCTCGAGAAACGGATCCAATTCCTTCGCGCTGATCTCGCTTTGCGTTGTTTCCTTGGAAAACCTTTTTCTCAATTCGATAATCTTGTTTTTCAAGAGAGTCTTCGTTTCCTCGCGCATATCCTTGAACTTGATGAGCGAGCTTTCAAGTTGCCTGCTGTAGACGAAAAATTGGATTTTTTGACCGTAAAAAATCGATATGAAGATGAAAACGTAAAAAGCAAGATTAAGAATGATTTGCCAAGGGTCCGTTGAAGCTAGCTGAAGCATCATGTTAATCAGATTTCCAAGGTTGATGTTGAATATTAAAATGCCGACTTTTTTAAATGAACCACCCGCGATGACTGCGATGTCGAATCATTGTAGGTGAAAAAGGGCGTATGACCATTTTCCTTAGACCGAACTCGTTTTAAATACCACGACTAAACCTATTTTCGATGATCTCTGGTTTCTCGAAGAATATTCCAAGAGAAACAACCTTACGGTGGAAATACATGAATTCATGCAAGGCCTTTAGATCGAGTTGCTAGCATCGGTCGATCTCGCATGTTGCTATTTTGACAATGTTTGTGGTAAAAAAAAGCGCACGCGCGATGCAAATCCTTTTAATCGACACAAGTTTAATGGGTTTGGCATTTAAGAACGCCGTTGATCCCTTGATTTTAAATGGATCACGCAAGGGACATAATCACTTCACGAGGATTCATTCTATGAATATACCCATCAAGACAATCTTGGTCAGCACGTACAAGAAAGAGGGGTTAGTTGATTTTATCCAAGCATTGAAAAACGAGTTCGACGTGAACATCATCTCCTCCGGTGGAACGGCAAAGGTATTGCGATCCGCGGACATCGAGGTGCAAGATGTTTCTGATTATACCGGCGCGCCCGAGCTTTTCGGCGGCCGGATCAAGACAATTCATCCACGCGTGGAAGGCGGGCTCCTGTTTCGGAGGGATAATCCGCAGGATGTCGAGGAGGCGAGCGAGAACAACATCGAACCGATCGACATGGTCGTTTGTAACTTGTATCCGTTCGAGGAGGTCATAAGCGATCCCAACACGACCCTTGAAAACGCGGTCGAGATGATCGATATCGGTGGGCCGACCATGATTCGCGCTGCGGCAAAGAATTACAATCATGTCACGGTCGTCTCGCGACCCGAGCATCAATCGGTCGTACTGAACGAGATGCGTGAAAATAACGGGGCTACTTCCATCGAGACGCGTCAAAAACTTGCCATAGATGTCTTCAAGACCATGGCTGTTTATGATGCCGCTGTTTTCAAATATTTGGAGAAACAGGCTGGCGTCGCGGAAAAGTTTCCCGATCCATTGGTCAAGATCTATGATAAATTATACATGTGCAGGTACGGGGAGAACTGGGATCAAGAAGCTGCGTTTTACACGGATCACGAAGCGAAGATTGGCATTGGCAACCTCGGAAAGCTCTGGGGAAAGGAAATTTCGTTCAACAACTATCTTGATATCGACGCGTGCTTCCAGCACTTGCTGGATCTCACGGAACACGAGCATTCGTGCGTAATTTTCAAGCACACGAATCCAAACGGCGTCGCCGTGGATTCAGGAACCCAGCTCGAAGCGTGCACTCGTGCCTTCAGCTGCGATCCCTTGAGTGCTTTTGGCGGGATCTGGGGTTTCAACAAGCCCCTTGAACCAGAGGTCGCTCGATACCTGATTGACGAAAAAAACGTGTTCATCGAGGTCTTGATCGCCCCCGAGATACCCGAGGAATCGCGGGAAATCATGGCAAGAAAGGAAAACATGAGAGTCCTGGAATTTGGCGACTTGCTCACGAAACGCGAGGAACTTTACAAGAATCACCTCGATTTTCGGGGCATTCTCGGCGGGATTCTCGCGCAAGACTTCGATTGGGGCCCGATCGTGAAAGAATGGAAGGAAACGACGAGTCGTCCCGTGTCAGAGGACGAGAAAAACACGCTGATATTTGCCATGATCGTGGCAAAGTGGGCGAAATCCAACTCGGCCGTGTTTGCCAAGGCGACGCCAACAGGAATGTACACGATTGGCATAGGAACGGGACAACAATCGCGGGTGCACGTGGTAAAACTCGCGCATTCCAAGGCTCTCGAATTTGGGCATGATACAAGCGGAAGCGTGATGGCAACGGATTCATTCTTCCCGTTTGTTGATGGCCTGGAAGCCGCAGCGGACGCCGGCGCGGTTGCAGTGGTATGCCCGGGTGGTTCGATCCGGGATGATGAGGTTATCCAGCGTGCCGAGGAACTCGGGGTCTCGCTCGTGTTCACGGGAAAACGCGTTTTTCGCCACTGATCGAAATCCACACGCGAGATCAAGCAAGGACTTTTTTTCAATCCAACGCGATTCTTTTTTTTCAATTATCCTTTCAAGCGGTACCTTTGATGGCTTGCTTGTGCGTTGAATCTCGTTTTTGTACCAAGATATTTTAAAAAACCCAACACTATAAAAAACATACGAATAGCTTATGCTCTTTTGAAAGCGAAATGGTAATCACCCATGAAAAAATCGGGACTTCGATGGATTGGCTTGCTTGGCTTGCTCGCGATCATGCTCATGAGCCAAGTAATGTTCTCGGGTTTGTTTAGTAACTCGGGTAACTCCACGTCACGAACGAGGAATGGTCTCAATCAAACGAACATTTCGGCGAGCGCAGCCAATGAAAACGTGCAACTGGTTGGAGCGAGCCAGGTGGTAAGGCTGCTTTCACGGAACCAGTCGATCAGCATTGCGAACACGAGTGCAAGCAATAATCTCACGTTTTCTGCCATCCCGGCAGCATCATCTGATTTATTTACCGTCCAAAGCGATATCAAGTTTAGCAAGGCGAGCTTTTCTACCAATGACACGATCGAGAATTTTACAGGATTTGATTATCCATACCATGCATCCGATTGGATAAACACGACAAATACGGCAATGCTAACCCCGGCAATAACGTTGGTAACTGGCTCGACTTTTGGTTCGTCGAATCCGAAATATTTGAATTATGGAATCACCCAACATGCCGTTCCATATGGGAATCCTTTAACTCCATGGCAGATCAATTCGGCTGGTAACAAGGTGCGAGTTAACATCACGTATACCGAGGCCGGAGGTAATATAAGTTATCCACAAGCCATTCGAGACGATTTCTTGCTATCATTTCAGGTCACGCAAGCCGTTTCGCTTGATATATACATGCTCGATAATCATAACTCGGGTGGGTGGGTTAAAGTTACAACAGCACCAATCCAGTACACGTCTACGACCTCTCAATACATTAATCAAATCATAAAGGCCATTGACAAGCACTCACAAGCGTTGCGCTTGAATAAAAATATCAGCGTGAGCTACGTGTTCTCGGCAAGTTCCTCATTTACCTTGTCATTTTACAAGGCATTAGTGCAGATCTACCAGGCACGAGAAATTCCCATTAATGCAGGCAGCTGGGTCGCTCTATCATTCGATTTGCGAGGTCCCGCGACAGTGCAAGGTTTCTCGATGTGGATTCGATCCCTGGATTTATCGTCGCACGAAAACTTGATCATGACCTTGTTCAAGACAAATAATTCGGCGATTACCTATGATCAAATCAACGCTACAGGAAGTGCCACTAGTAATACGGATGCATTCCACCAGCAACCTGGGACAAAAATCCCAATATCCATTCCCGCGATCGTGGATTATAACAACGATAGCGTGAATTATTTCAAGTTGCCCAGCCCCCTTTCGCTGTCTACTGGAAACTATTTCATCGTTCTCAATAGTTCCAAAGTTAGCGGGACGCGATATTCCTTAGTTACGCTTGCATGGAATGATGATCTCATACCATCTTATTCAACCATATTACCAGCATACTCTTCAAGAGATCCCAATAACCAACGTAAGCATACTGTCGCATTTTCTACTAGCTCTGGCCTGACATGGTATCCGGTGAAAAATATAACATTCGGTGTTCATTACGTGCTCGGGGTCCCTGTGACCTGGTACCGCGAGGTCAACGCGGCGCCGTTCAAGGTCAAGCTTACCCGCGGTCTTGTCCCTTCCGACTTGAACATGACAATCAATGGCACGGCGATAAAGAATTGGACATTGAACCCAACCATTCCATATTCGGGATCCAATTTTGCATGGGGTCGTGGGTATTGGAACCAGACGGGCTTGTCAATCGCTGCGATTTCTGGCAAGTACAAGCTTGGCATGACATGGAACTCCACGGTTATGGGCAATTTCATTTATAATGCAACCGCGCAATTAATCGCGTATGCTAACGATCCAGGCATGACAATTTGCCGGATTTCACGGAATGCACCAGCCTGGGAAGTAAACTATAACTTTAGTAGGACTGCATATGCGAACTGGGCTGCGTACGCCATAAATCTCACCTATCCTGCAGATTGGGTCATGGTAAACTTGACGTATCCCGATCTAGTGAATCACTACAACTCGTCACGCGTGTGGAAATTAAATTCCTATCAACTGTTTTATGGTATCAACGAGACCATGATTACTGCAATACTTCCCTCAAAATACCAACAAGGCCCGTACACGGCATGGTTTACCAGTCCCAATTATTTGAAATCCGTGACGACCTACTTGCAATGCAACAGCACGACATATTACCCGGTAACGCAATACTCGAAAGGTGATGCCATGTCCGCGAGGGTCGCGGTGCAATCAAAGTCCGGCAAACCCGTGTTCAATGGGGCAGTTAACATGACCGTGTTTTCACCAACAAGTAGTTACGCGTTCAAGGCGAGCAGCAATGTCATCAACAGCACCGCCGGATTCGTAACTTCTTATCATTTCAATGAAGCAACCTTGCACGTGTTTAACAATACTGATCTCATCGGCCAATACCTGGCACGCACGTTCTGGTTTAATGGCTCGGAGGTTGGTAACGCATATCCCTATATATACAACGTGAATTATGCGGTGTCCGAATTCTCTGCCAAGGAGTTGCCGGATCAGGGTGTTGATTGGCTTTATGGCTCGTTCACGACGGGCGCGAACCAATCGATACCCACGAACATCGTGCACGTGGCTCTTGATACATCCAAAAAAGTTCCGTTGAACATCAACGTGAGTCAAACGATCGGCGATCTGGTGTTTGAAACTTTTAATCAATCGGAAACCGTGTTTAACCCCGGTGAAACCGTTCATTTTGGCTTCGACATCAAGAGCAATTCGCTGGTGTTCCAGCATTCGGTGAAGGTGCAGGTCCAAGTCATCCAGGCATTACAACCGGATCGTATCATCATGAACGCTTCGACGGCGGCGCCGTTTGTCTTGAATTACACGGGTGGCGTTAACGCGGAACACGTGTTCACGATAAATGCAAATTTCCCGACCGGTAATGCGGGATTTAATGCGCCTCTACGACATGCTCTATTGGAGACGCGGGTACAATTATACGTGGACGGTCTGCTCGCAAGCACGTGGTTATCTAACAAAACTTACGCAGTGAAAATGGATAACAGCTCAATCGATGGCACGGTGCTTGGCGTGGCCATGAACACGAATCAAACGGGAAGAGTGTTTTCCCAGACCTTTAACCGGGTCAATCAAACCGTCTTTAACAAGCCGACGACGTTCATGTTATTGCTCGAAAGCTCCGATGGCGTTACCTTGACAACAAACTTGTTCCGGAACCTGACCAACACCATGTCCAGCAAGTTCGAGAACATCACCGTTGCACCCATAACGGGGGACGTGTTTGCGGTCAATAACAGAATGACGATCACCGGGAACCTGTCGCTCGAGAATGGATCGTTATTCAGGACCACGACGAACATCTCCGTGATGAAAAATAGCAGCCAAACGTGGGTACCTTATAATAGCGTCACTGGCACGAATGCCTTGCCAGTCTCGAACGGATCCTTCACTGCAACCTTCTTGTTGCCGGGACTTTATACGAGGAATTTCAGCGTCGCGTTGAATTGGTCCGGTTTTTCGACGACAATAGCCAAGACATCGACGATCATCGTCATTAACTTGACGAATTACAATGCCACGGCTAAAATCATACCGTATTCGAATGTTATCGACGTGTACGGAGGGAACGTGAAGAACTTTTACTCGTTTATCGTTCAAAACACGGGTAATACAACGCTCATGTTCGACTCGTTTATCAACATCACGGGGGTCACGTGGAGGAATGCAACGTGGATCAACAACGGAATCTTGAACCTAGCACCTGGCAGCGAATTTTCTTTCACCGTGGATTTCTCTGCCAAGGATCCAGGGTTTGGCAAGAATCCCGTATTAAACATAACAATAATACTCCATGCGTATAGCATCGAAACAAAGAACCCGGTCAACGTGATCCAATCATTCCCAGCAACCCAAAGGAGCCAGGACATCGCCTCCCGGCTTGGCGCAATCTGGTACGTCGGCTATTTTGCAATCATCGGGATTTTAGCCTTGCTCGCGCTCGTGCTCATCGTCCAGGTGCTACGGCAATCGAGGATGCCTGCTGGTCCGGGTGCTCTCGCTAAAGGAAAGATGGCTGGAAAGGAAGGAGAAAAGCCATACATCGTGAAAAAAGGTGCCGACCTCGGGAAAGAAAAACCATCCAAGGAAAAAGGATCCGAGAAAAAATATCGCCCGATCGAGGAAGCAATGAAAGAGATCAAGGGCGATGAAGGATCAAAAGCCAATGTGTCTTCGAAAAATGAAAAGGTTGGTAAAACCGAGGAGAAAGTAACCGAAGATGAGGATTCCGAGGCTTGAGTTTCCAACGAAAATCTCCATGGCATGCAAGTTTTCTCTTCACTTCTTTTTCTTGTCTTTGATGCAATCTTGCATCTATAATTTTTTAAGGAGTCATGTTGATAATAGACTCAAACACGCAAGATGAAAATTTTTTATGATCGATCCGAAAGCACTCAAGGAAATCGTTAAACGGTTCGCCTCGCGGGAGGATGTACGGGGCGTTATCATAACGGATAACGAGGGATTACCTATCCAAACAGACCTATCAACAGAGACCACGGAGCTCGTTGCGGCTCAAGTAACTTCGCTGGTTGGCCGTGCAAAGAAAGTTGTCGAAGGTCTCAACGAAGGTGAGTTACATTTCTTGAAACTCGAGACTGACAAGGGAGAAGTATTGATTGCGCCTGAGGACCAATGGATTCTTATCGTGCTGCAAGGAGTTCAAGGCTAATTTATAGATATATATAGATCACAACAGAAAGATAAAGGCTCTTGAATAAACCACCCGATTATTCCTTTTTCTCGCCTGGCCTGGATATTCAACTTTCTCTCTTCCCCGCTTTTTTAACAAGAGCGACAATATTTTTTGAAGACAATTTTCTCGCCACTCTCGCCTGGTGGTGAACACGCCGAGGCGCTAGGACTTCTTACGGTAGCCCCGAATGACCCTAATAATGCTTGCCGCTCACGCTATTTTCAATGGAATCACAAATTCGCTACCAAGGCTATAATCGCAGGGGATTGCATAGAAGTTCGTTGCCCGACGAGTCTCCTTGCCTTAATATACCACATATGGAAAAAAGGTAAAATAAAGTGTTCCAAACCATGTTCACGTTCGATGGCCTGCTCATGTACCTTGCCCAAATCGCAGGTCGTGCCGCTTTTTCAATATCCACACCATGGTCATGGCACTGAGTACCCCGATCACGATAATGGGCAGCGGCCCTGGGAGTGCATTGCTACCTCCTGTCACCAATGCAAAGGTCACAGAAAAAGAGCGAATGTCTTTCCAAAAGAAATAATATGACCCCACTTCCGTAAGGCTTTGGACTTGTCCAGATCCGGCTGCAATGTACGTGAAATTAAAGTCCGTCGACTCGTTGTACGCCCCCACGATGGCACTATCTGTCTTGGCAAGGATACTAGCGCTTACAATGGAGGGAACTTGATAATCCATAGGAGCAACAAACTTTTCCCCTGGAAGGAGCGAGTTGTCGAAATAATCCAGGAAAGACTGGCCACTCGTGAAGAATCCCGATTTTTGAACCAGGTCGCTTTGAAGGCTAATATCAAACTGCGTTGACGACGATGCATTGAAAAGCCCGAATACATTCACTGTCCCCTTAGCGATGGTAATATTGCCTGCATGTATGGATATTGTCCGGTTCAATGTCGAGGCAGTTGCGGAGGAATATGCGTGGTGCACGGTGATCGACGTCTTGGTAACGAGTAGGATCCAGCTTGGAAAGGCTGATTTCGCCCAGTAGTTTAGATCTTGCAATGAATTAATGAGGTAATAGTCATTGCTCGAATTTGACTTATACACGTCAAACTGTTGGTCGGTGGCCTTCGTTCCATTGAAATACGCAAGGGACCATGAAAGCGAGTAATCTAACCCCGTTCCGGCTGAGGGAAACCATTGTTGTGGCGGAGCTGCGAGTACGGTGCTTCCGAACATCCCTGCGAAGATCATGAAAAAACTGAGTCCAGCGATGAGTTTTTTCAGCATTCTATGATACCTCATGAAATGTTAGATTGCCTTGATTGCTAGTCAATAGGTTGTATTACAAAACCGATTCGATCAAATAGTATTTACACTTTTCTGAACGTGAAAAAAATATCATTCCTCGGCTCTTTTCACTCCTCGGATCCTTGTTTGGTTCCTTAATTCTTGCTCTTCTTTCGCTCGATCATCCATCGAGCGAGTTCCCCGCAAGGAGACCGGCACGCATTCAAGCACGAGACAGCACCAGTGCAAGACAGCACGACCACCTTATGCTCGTGTACATCGTAATACTAATCGAGGTGCTCGCTTACTTGTACGTGCAAGAGCCCGCCGGTCGTGGCATCAGTCGATTTATCCCTGGTTCAATGATATTAATACATCGATTTAACGTTGGTGAATGGAGCATCGGCCATACAATCGACAACAATTCTTTAATTCAAAAGTATTGAGTTATTTCCGTTTCCTATGCTTTTTCTTGATCTTTTTGTTTTCGAGTCAAATCACCGGGCATCATTAAGATATTTTACTCAAGGAAAAACCAAATG